>AUXO018389458.1_pt1 | contig 10570 bp, 10 predicted proteins | sample 768731 | NCBI WGS metagenome assembly AUXO01 (sample SAMN02715735, study PRJNA202380) | gut metagenome | biome: sheep rumen | host: Ovis aries | place: New Zealand: Palmerston North
AGAGAAATGCAACACCTCTTAAAAAGTGTTTGGTGTGATGAGCCGATGCTATAAAGTTCATTCGTATTTGCATAAGCAGTCTACTTATGCAAAGTGCGTGAGTGAGATTTTACAACCACAGACTCACAATAATAAAAGAGTATTGGGTGGCAAAACTTGGACATGGATTTGTAATTGTAAAAAGTTTGGACAAGGATGAACAATGATTTTAGTATCAGCAATTATAGTAGCTTTAAGCTACATACTAGACTGTCGATAAAACGAGGCGACCGACCGACGGTTTCACTTATATTGGCGTAATAATTCTTTTATAACCATTGGGATTATTACGCCCAATTCACTTCAGCTCCCTCTCTTTGGTTTCTACTTTTATCTAGCTGAAGTGAACCTAGCAATAAAATTTATTTTGTTGCTAGATAACTGCATATAAGCTAATTGCTTGTATGCAGTTTTGACTAAACAGCCATAGGCGGATTTAGTCAACTTAAAAAATGCTTTAGCAATTTTTAGGAAAGGGTGCAGGAACTCCTGCCACACTGATAAGTTTTTGAAAAAAACTTGTCTAGTGTGTTAGACAAGTAAACTTATGCCATCGCAAAATTAAAATTTAGCACCAAGAATTAAAGTATATTGCTACATTAAATATTCAACAAAGGAAGGAGGCAAACTTATGAGTTATGCTATTGTAAGAAATGAAAAATTAACAAGAACACAAGCACAAGGTATTTGCGTTCATAATGACAGAAAAGCAAAAAATCACACCAATAAAAACATTGATGTAAATAAAACGCATTATAATTTTTACATAAAGAAAAATGAATTAAATTATGTAAAAGAATTTGATAAAATAAAAAAAGAATACAATTTGAAAGGTCAGATAAGGACTAATAGTATAATAATGTGTGAAATGATATTTACATCTGATCAAGATTTTTTTAATAAAATAGGAATTGAAAGAACAAGAGAATATTTTCAGGAAAGTTATAATTTTATTTGCAATTACAAAAATTTAGGGGAGCAAAATATTATATCAGCAGTTGTTCATTTAGACGAGGGTACTCCACATATGCACTTAATATATATTCCAGTAATACATACAAAAGATAGTCAGAATAATAGTATTGACAAAGTTTGTTGTAGAGATTTTTGGAAAGGGCGAGATAGTTACAGGACACTACAAAATAAATTTTATGAATATATTTCTGAAAAGGGTTTTAAACTTCAGAGAGGATTGCCAAAAGAAGAAACAAATAGAGTACACTACACCATACAGGAATATAAAAATATAACTAATTTTGAAAATACGAAAAAAAAGCTAGAAAGCATTAAATTAGAAATGCCTAAAACTCCAAACGTAAAAGAAATCAAAAAAATTATGATTAACAGAGACGAGAAGATTCAGGAGGAAATTATAAAGCCAAAGGATAAATTAATAAATGAATTATATCAAAATAATATACTGCTACATAAAGAATTGTCAAAGCAAACTAAAGTTATAGATGAAGTTGAAAAATATCAAAAGGAGCGAGAGAATATACTTGCCGATAATCAAAACTTGCATAATGAAGTAGCTAATTTAGAGAAAAGTTATGAGGAAAAATATAGTGAACTTGAATTAGATTTTAAAAATAGAAAAAATAAACTTGAAGAAGAATATGACAATAAATTTAGCAATGTAAGCAAATACTTTAGTAATAAAATTAATCATTTGGAAAGCGAAAATGCTCACTTGCATGTTTTACTTGATAAATTTAAAGAAACATTGAAAAAATTTATTCATTGGATTTGCAAAAATTTTACAATGAATAATGACGAGGAGGCTTTAATACGAGATTTTGAAAAAGAGACTGGAAATTATATTGAGCCTGAAAAACAATTGTTAAAAGAGGAACAAGAACGTGAGCAAGAGTGGGATTTGGAGAGATAAAGTACAATTACTAATTTTCTCTCCTGTATCTTTCTAATAAACTATACTTTTATGACATTATCAGTATTTTTTCTAAAAATTCTATAATTTTTATATTATTCTTTATAACCCTCTCCTCTACCTGATCCTCAAAATTCCAAATAATTGTGAGTGTCATATTAATATATAAGGCTTTGTACAATTTAACTTTATTTATGCCAATCTCCTCCGATATTTTATCTATTTTCATTATTATTTCATTTTCATTTTTGCAATACTTCCATATTTCATTTTGTATAAAAACCACTATATCAAAATATTTACATGCAACGTAACCGCACTGGATCTATTGCTTTCCAAGTATTACCATCTAAAATAATATTCCAATGATGTAAATCTCCATGTAAAATATATTTAGGTAATTTTTCTTTTTTTATTTCAAGCAAAAAAACTTTGGATATCTCTATGTTTTTTTGTATTATTTGTTTATTAAAATTTTGAATACTCTTCATAAAAATATCATAATATTGTGGTAACTTAATTCCATTTTGAGATTTTTTGTCAAAACTATTATAAATATTTTTATATATTGTAATTCTTTTATCAAAAGACTCAACATCATCCAATTTCATATTTGCCGAAGCTTTTTTCATTATCAAATAGCCCATTTTTAAATCAGAAAAATATACTTCACAAAGGTTAGTATTTTCACAATAAATTTTATAAAATTCTATTTCTCTTTTTATAGCTTCATCGTCTATACCAATTTTAACAATAACATCGTTCATATTATTGTTATATGCATTAACTATTATGTTATACGACATATTATTCATAATCCTTACATTGCTAAGATTATATTTTTGTACAACAAAGTCTATCAAGTTTTCACATTTTTTTATTATTTTTCTTCCATTACAAGGATTTAATTGTAAAATTCTTTCTCTGCATTTTTTAGGTAATTCCACTTTAATTCTCACTCATTTCTAATTAAATATTTTTGTTCAGCCTATAATATCAAATTGTATTACTCTTTACAAGTTTTATCACTTAAATCGTTTAATTTATACACAATATATTTATGGTAGTAAATATTGCCACACTCTTAAATTAATTCTTGAATAAATTTAAAAGAGCGATTAAGTTTTAAACTCTCTCGCTCTTTTAATGTTTTTTAAATTATAGAAAGAGTGCCATTTTCCATTTTGTATATTCTATCAGGATGCACTCTACTTATAAACTCTCTGTCATGACTTATCGCAATAACTGTTCCCTCAAATGATGTAATAACCTCTTCTAACGATTCAAGTGCCTCTATGTCGAGATGGTTGGTTGGTTCGTCAAAAACTAAGGTGTTTATGTCCAATAACGAAAATACCGCCAATCTTGCTCTTGTTCGTTCTCCAGGGCTTAATATTGAATATTTCTTGTGTCTTTCTTCGTAGGTAAAGTTAAATTGTGCAAGTGTTGTGTAAATTTTAGACATATCGTCTACTTTAGAACTATCTACAGAACTCATAACAAACTGCTCCAAGTTAAAATCTGTATCTATTTTGGTATCCTGCGATATATAACCAATGTTAAGACCAGTACCAATTTCCAACGTTCCTCCAATCTTTTCAAGACCAGAAAACATTGTTTTTATAAGAGTAGATTTGCCAGAGCCATTCTCACCGATTATAATAATCTTCTCACCAAATTTAACTTCCATGGTTATTGGAGATGTCTGAAAACCATTGGGATATCCGCAGACTAAGTTTTCTGTATAAACAAGTGTAGAACCTTTGATTTTGGAAAAGTTGATATTAATTTTAAGTTTTTCCTTTATCCTTGGTCTCTCAACGATATCAAGTTTTTCAATCTGCTTTTCAATTTTTTTTGCTTTGCTTGCCAATCCACTCGAACGATCACGTTCATAGCCTCTGGTATACTTGTCGTTGTCTTTTACGCCCTGTTTTCTACCCTTACTAGCCCAATCTTTCTTTTGCCTTATGCTATCCCTAAGTTCTTCCTTCTGCTCCTGCTGTGCTTCATATAATGCAATTTGCTTCTTTTCCTCGACATTTCTAAACTCTCTGTATTGTTCATAATTTCCAGGATAAGACGTAAGTGTTTTATCAAAGAAATTAATCTCAAGAGTTTTGGTTGTTACCGCATTTAGAAATCTTCTGTCATGTGATACAATTAAGCATGGCACATCAATTGATTTGAGATAGCTTTCGAGCCATTCAATTGACTTTATGTCAAGATTATTTGTAGGTTCATCAAGAAGCAACAATTCAGCACCCTTCAGTAATACCGCAGCTAAAATGATTTTACCTTTCTGACCTCCACTCAATTCCTTAATTTTCTTGTTTCTCACAGATGTCATAATATTTAAACCATTGAGAATGCTGTCAAGTTTGAAATCGAAATTGTATCCGTCGAGATTCATATATTCTTCCTGAATAGTACAAAATTCTTCAATTTTGCCTTCATCACCGTCAAGTTCATCTTGGAGTTCATTTAATCTCTCCTCAAGTTTATCTATTCCTACGTAACTTTTTACAAAAGCAACAACTGATTGATTTTCCTCAGCTATCTCGAACTCTTGCTTAAAGTAGCCAATAGATTCTTTAGAATTTACGTTGACTTCACCAGAATCCTGATGCACCTGTCCAGAAATTATTTTCAGTAATGTGGATTTTCCTACGCCATTGCTACCAATTAGGCCTGCTTTTTCTCCATAATCAATAGTAAAGGAAATATTACTTAATATTGTTTTTCCTGAAAATGATTTGGATACATTTTTCAATTCTAACATAAAATCACACTCCTCCTTTGTAGCAAGGAGGCTTCATAAAAAATATGAAACCTCCTTATAAATTGTAATTGTTGCTATGCCATTTTTTTGGCTCTGTATTCCTTGTAAGAGTCAAGATCATAAGGATCTCCTGCTCCTACATCCTTGGAATAGATGAATGCTCTTGCTTGGCATGCTTTCTGCCCATGCTGCCTAAATTCTGTAAACATTTTACCATGCTTCCATTCTTCCAGGAAATCCTGATTAAAATCAGGCAAATCATTTTTGGTATAATATCCAGCTTCAAGCAGGTACGGACAAGTAAGCATCTTTCCATCAGTATTGATAACAATTCCTGACATAGTAGCTGTGCACTCATTTTTTTCAGGAAGTCCCATCATATAGGCTGACAGACTCGCATCAGAAATACCAATTTTGTAACCTTCGTGAACCCTCATTTTGAGCAGATTTTCTACTGCTTCAAAGAAATCATCAGGATTAACAATAAGGTAGTCATGCTTCTTTGCAAACGGTTTAAAGAGGTTAAAGTTCACAGGAACTCCGAGCTCATTGCCCATTTTTGCAATCTCTTTAACATGCTTAACATTGATTGCATTGATAGTGCAAAGAATTTCAACTTCCATTCCTTCCTCATACATTTTGCGAATCTTGGGAATGATTTTGTCGAACTGACCTTCTCCACGAATCTGATCATGCAGTTCCTTTGTACCATCTACGCTGACGAGAACATAGAGATTTTTCATAGCTTTAAGTTTTCCCATAACTACATCGGTAATACCAACTGCATTCGTTACAATGGTTACTGCCATATCATTGTCGTCAAGGTACTTAAGCATCTCCATAACATCCTTATGCTTGAAGATTTCTCCACCTACCATGTTAACTTCGTAGACGTCGTTAGTTTTAAGAATATCAACAATATTCTTGAAAACCTCGAGCGACATATACTTTTCAGGATACTCTCCCTGGAAACAATGCCTGCATCTGAGGTTACATGCAGTTGTAATCTCAATCTCTGCTCCAATCGGTCTGTCAAGCATATTCTGCTCAGACTCATTGATATTTGCAATTGTAAGCCTCTTGTAAATGTCACCAAGGAAATTTCTAACATCTTTGACAGCGGTATCATAGTTTACATCGAACTTGTTAGAAATTTTTGCTGCAATCTCATCTACTGACTTATCCTTATTAAGGAAAAGATCCATGACAATCGCACCAAGCTCGTTGACTTTAGTTGTAGACCTCTGCTCGTAGTTATATACAAGGTACACGTTTTCCGATTCCTTCCGGACAGCAATTACTTTCTTCATGACTTTTTCTCCTTTGTAAAAAATTCGAGGAACTGCTTTTTTTAAGCAATTCCTCGTTGGTGCCGACCTCAGATATTACTCTTCAGTCTTGATTGCGTCTTCGAACTTTGTCTTGGTTGCATCACTTACAAGCTTTTCAGCTCCCATATGATGCGGGCTTCCGCCACAAGATCTGAGACAACAACCGGTTTCAACCGGCTCACAAATAGTGACATCATCCAGGGCCTGCGGTGCTTCGTACTTTTTTGTGTTTTCCATAGTGCACACTCCTTTTTTGAATATTCCGGTTTGCGAATGAAGAAGTATAAAACTTCTATGTTCATTATTTTACCATTATTTTTCATTTATGTCAAGCCTTTTTATAAAATAATGTGAATTTTTTATGTTTACATTATTTTATAAAACATTTTCCAATATCATATTTTATAATATGTTATTGGAACATTACTTTTTATTTTTCATCTTTATTTTTATTTCTACTTTTATAAACATTAGCCTGATTTCTACATTGCGTTGTATCATACTCTGCTTTTGGATTTTTTGCGTAGAAAACTTTACCACAATGTTTGCAAATTTTAATTGGATTCTTATCATTACAAATCATAAACCCAAATGCCATATCTAATGCTTGTTTTAAACAGCCTGGTTTCCAATTAATTTCAGGATTATTTCCATATATATTTATTTTATATGGCACACCCGAGCATACATAACTATTAACAACTTTTCTTGCCTCGTCAATGTCATCGCCAACTAAATTATTATGTAGTAAATCATTGAATTTCTTAAATATACTATACATATCTTTTGCATAATCTATAATCCAATCTAATTTTTCACAATAAAAACTAGAATAAATTAGTTGATTGTTTATTGTTGTTTGTTTCATCATATTCTGTAAATCAGAATTAGATTTAATTACAACTTGTCCTTTCGTTACGGTATAACTCATTTCGTTTCCAGTTGCAAATGGAAAGAATAATTCAAAATACTTTTCCGGTCTTATCTCTTTACATTTACTTACGTAATTATTATCTTTTAATATTATTTCATCGCTTAAAAGAAAATTAGGATTTTCAGGAGCATCTACCATAAAACCAAGCAAGCCATATTGTTCAACAAACATCAATGCACAAACGAATTTAGTGTGTTCATCTACATTTGGTTCCATACAAATTCTTCCCATGTTTAATAAGTCAACAAGTGCAGATTCAATTTTCCCAAATATATCATACATATTTCTTATGCCGAAACTATTCTCTAATTTTGGTACAATATAATACTCTTTATTTTTAGTATATTGTCCCATATATCCATCATATTTCATATATGAATATGGGCTGTTACTTTTAAAATTAAACTCCATTATTTTCATCTCCTAAATTTTTTTAAAAATTTAATTGTAATATATTGACATATTACAATTATTACTTTATAATATGAATTAATATTAATAGTTGAAATGCAATAATATATTACATCAATTAATATAAAATGTCAAGTGCTACAATTGTATAAAAAAATTGTAGACCAAAATTTTACCACTTTTTGAAAGGCTGTGATTAACTTGAACATTAAAATGCAGATAATTAAAAGATTTTACGACGACCATGCTAAGCCTAGTATAATAGCAACTGAGCTTAATGTCAATCCATCTTATGTTACAAAAGTTGTAAAAAGTGATGATAGATATTTAAATGAAAAAGCATATAGAGCAAATATCAGCAAAGAAAATCGAAAAGCATCCAAACGTGATTGGATTAGAAATAAGCGAAAAAGCGAATCAGATAAACAATTATATGAATTTGTAAAACAGCAACATATCGAAGCAAGTAAAACATTATCATATGCTCCAGTTCTTAGTGACCTATTATATAGAAAGTGGAATTCAAGTGCATATCATAGAAATGGTAGTGGAGATTTAGTAATAGACAGAAAATTAAAGGTTAGTTACGATGTTCCAAGAAAAATATATATGAATGTACAAATACCAACTCAGAAATATAAAAATAAATATACTTACAGCTATTAATAGACTTTTAACATAAGTCTATTTTTTATTTTAGAAAGGAGGTTTTCAATATGAGTAATATTAAAGAAAACTATGAGCTAATGTTTACTTCGTATCCAGATATAGTAAATATTACTCAATTAACTAAGATGCTTGGTATTGGTGTTACTCTTGCTTATAGACTGGTAAAGAATCGAAATATAAAAGCAGTCAAAATTGGCAGAGAATATAAAATACCTAAAACTAATGTTATCGAATATATAATAACAAATAATTAACACAAAATGTCTTATAACATTTGTTTATAGCTTACATACATGGTATAATTTCTAAAATATCATTGATAAGTTAAATTCAAACTGTTATGACGGAAAGGAGAACTATGATAACAGGTAGCTTACAGAAAAAGAAAGGTATTTTCTATGCGGTCTTAAATTTATATGATGACTATGGAAAAAGAAAGCTTAAGTGGATTTCAACTGGTTATACTATAAAAGGAAACAAGAAAAAGGCTGAAGAAAAATTAGAACAATTAAAAATTGAATATGAACAAAAATCTAAAATAAAATTAAGAGATCCCAATATCTCTGAAAAGTATCAAAATATTTTGTTTTGTGATTATATGTTGGAATGGCTTGAAAAACAAAGAGGAAAAGTTGAAAAAACCACATATATTGGTTATCAACAGGTAATTAAGGGACGATTATATAATTATTTTAAAGCAAAAAAGATTAAGCTTATTGAATTAAAACCAAAGCATATACAAGATTTTTTTGATTTACTTTTTAGTGAAGGACTTTCAGGAAATACTATAAAACATTACAGAGCAAATATTAGTAAAGCATTAAAAAGCGCTGTTATAAATGAATTAATTGATAGTAACCCTGCGACAAAATTAGAAGCAATAAAAGTGAAAGAATATACAGCAGACTACTATACTCAAGATGAATTATTACACTTGATGGATATTGTAAAAACAACGACTGTTGAACTTCCAATTGTTATTGCTGGCATATATGGATTACGACGTGAAGAAGTAATTGGTATTAAATGGGATGCTATTGACTTTACAGCCAAAACATTAACAATAAGGCATACAGTAGGTCGTGGAAAAATTGATGGAGTTACACAATTTATTTTTAAAGATAGAGCTAAAAGCGACTCTGGTTATAGAACATTACCTTTGTTTGATTTTATTGTTGATTTATTGCATTCTTATAAAAAGAAATATGACGAAAAGAGAAAGTTTTATGGAAATACATATTGCAATGATTACAAAGATTACATTTGCTTAATGGACAATGGTGAATTGATGAAACCTGGCTATATTACACAAACATTCAATAAAATTCTTAAACAAAATGAATTAAGGCATATCAGATTGCATGATTTAAGACATAGTTGTGGAACATTGTTAATTCAAAGTGGTGTACCAGTTAAAGATATTCAAAATTGGCTGGGACACGCTAATTTTCAAACTACACTAAGATATGCACATGCCGACATAGCCAATAAGAAAATTTCCGCAGATGTAATAAGCAGTAAATTATTGTTAAATACTAATGACGAAAAAAAACAAATTACTTAAGATCGCAATTTAAGTAATTTGCTTTAATTATAAACTCCTAACTTAAATACTAAATTTGGAAAAGTGTTAGAACTTTTGTTAGAACTTTGTACATTTTTAAAACATTATAGCAAGGGCTATATATCTCGAAACCCTTGCTATAAGTGTGGTGCAGATGACCGGAATCGAACCGGTACGGGATTTAAGTCCCGCAGGATTTTAAGTCCTGTGCGTCTGCCAGTTCCGCCACATCTGCATTATCAACTGACAAAAGCAATTATACTATTTTATTTTTTAAATGTCAATAGTTTTTTAGAAAAAAATTTAAAAATAAAAAAAAGAATGAATTTCTTATAAAACCTTGACAATTGAGCGATTTCGGGGTATGATATTAAAGTAAGAAAATGGCAAAAAACTTTTAAGGAGGAAATTTATTTATGGGTGAAGTTATTGTTATAACATCAGGAAAAGGTGGAGTAGGAAAAACAACAACAACAGCTAACTTAGGTGCATCACTTGCATTAGAAGGTAAAAAAGTAGTCCTTATAGATACAGATATAGGTTTAAGAAATCTTGATGTTGTTATGGGATTAGAAAACAGAATAGTGTATGACATAGTAGATGTTGTAGAAGAAAAATGTAAATTAAGACAAGCCCTTATCAAAGATAAAAGGTTTGAAGAATTATTTTTACTACCTGCTGCACAAACAAGAGATAAAAGTGCCGTAAATGAAGAACAGATGATAGAACTTACAAGTAAACTAAGAGAAGAGTTTGACTATATACTTATAGACTGCCCTGCCGGAATTGAACAAGGTTTCAAAAATGCCATAGCAGGTGCAGATAGAGCAATTGTTGTAACAACTGCAGAAATTTCATCAATTAGAGATGCTGATAGGATTATAGGGTTACTTGAAGCATCAGAAATAAAAAATCCAGAATTAGTTGTAAATAGAATTAGACCAAATATGGT
>AUXO018382874.1_pt1 | contig 10569 bp, 8 predicted proteins | sample 768731 | NCBI WGS metagenome assembly AUXO01 (sample SAMN02715735, study PRJNA202380) | gut metagenome | biome: sheep rumen | host: Ovis aries | place: New Zealand: Palmerston North
AAGCAAGAAAAAACATTTTGCAAGACTTGCAAAAGGGGATGGAGGTGCTTAGATATGCATGTATCACCTAATATTAGAACGATTTGCTCTCTACATTGGATTCCTTGTAGGTCCTATCATACATCAATCAGATTATAAATTATCAAATATATTCTCAATTATCATTTTTTCTTTTGGATGAAAATATCCATCCGATTCAGCCATTGACACAAACATTTTTTTTACGTAATCCTTTTCTGAAGAGGGCATTCCTATTAAAATACTTTTTGCTGTTATATCATCCATATCAGACATTTCCTCTAAATCGCCTATTGATATTCCTAGTTCAACAAAAACATGATTCATGTATTCCTCTTCCTTTGGGTGAATTATCCCATCTGCACTCATTATTCGTGACAAGACATGAGCAATTGCGAACTTTTCAATTTTTGTAATTATTTTCATCTTGATTGATTCTTAAAAAAATCATGATACATATCATTGCCAATATTCACTATATACAAAGATTCCTTAGCTCTTGTAATGGCTGTATAAATAGTTTCAGGAGCCATTAAATCATACGAAGATTTATCAATTAGGAAATTGTCATCAAGAATAACTATAACAGATAAAGACTCCCAACCTTTAAAGCTTTGGATTGTCGAAATTTTGAGACATCGTTTGTCTGTCGTAAATTGTTGTTTCCTTATTCTTTCAAGAGCTTCGTAGTCCTTATTAAATTTCCAATTGGCATGTTGTTCATCTACAACATTGTGAATTCTTTTTAACTTATCTAAAGACTCTTTTTTTACAAATGTGATTTCTGTTGCCTGGCCTGTTCTATTGCGGTATGAATAATCGAGATTTCTAAGTAGTTTTGTATATGATGACAACAAGACAAAATCTTTAGCCCCGTTACTATCATCATTGATAATATTGATGATTGTATTAAGTAGGTCATCAAAGGACCGTTTTTCACGTAAATCAATATAATTAACAGTCTGGAAATTGAATTCATTGTCCGCATCTGTGTCTGTTTTAATATTGTCAGTGACTTGATTTTTAAAGAAAGACGATTGAAAAGCGGTGGCTAATGAAGCAAGACGGGGATTGTTGAATCTCCTGCTCGTGCTTAACTCTTTATTCCATACACCTCCTATAACACCTAAGCGTATATCTCCATTAATATCTAGAGGTCTATGATAAACATTCTGTTTTGGATCGCCAAAGACCACAAATTCCCCGTTTGGTTCGAGGAAATTCTGCATCACGATTCTAAGCCATTGTGTTGTATAATCCTGAACTTCATCAACGAATATAGCGGAGTACTTTTTGTGATTTTTTGAGTTGTCAAAGAAACTAACATCCTCATATGAGCCATACTTTACCTGAAGGCCACATTCACTGGCCCGAATTCTAAAAAACTGATGGTAGTGAAATACATCGATATTTTCCCATGAAAAATCTTCTCGAATTTCAGAAAGGCGCAATTTGAGATAATTAACAAGAGTAATATTGTATGTCAGTATAAGAACATTTCCTCCTGTTCGCTTCATGGCATTGAGGGCCCTTATTGAGAGGACGTGTGTTTTACCTGTACCTGCCACACCACTTATTTTTTGCTGTACTATTTGGCTTTTACACAGTTTCTTTTGTGCCCCTTTTGGTTCAACTCCAAATTTGCCTTCCTGATAAGAATGCCATTTTGGAGACAATATGGAAGAGAGTTTGCGAACAACTGCGCTGTCAAAGTTTGGATTATTGTTCAACAAGGATAATTGCCTAAAAAAATCCGTTGACACATTGCTATCGGAAATGAATTCTTCACCATACAAATAGGTATATTTTGTATCCACTTTGAAAAAATCCCAGACTTTAGCTATGTCGTTTTCTGTAAAAATGACGACTTTCTTAATTAGATTAAAATTTCTTGCATTTTGTATAGTACTCATCAAGATTTCCTCAATACCGTCTTTTATGTTTGTTTGACATAACGATATCAAATCAATGGGTGATTGAAAATCTTTACCGCCTTTAGTTATTATTTTGAAATCATTTTTATACTCACATGACTTCAAGTTTTCCTCAAAAACATTAATTAATGCCATTCCTTTTCCCGGGCGTACTATAACAAAGTCAACCTTGACCTCATTTATTACAGGGTCAATATACAGAATGTCATCCAATGAAAGTATATTTTGCAATCTATAAGCGACACCGGCCTTGTTTCTTGACATCAATTTGTTTTGAATATGAAGATTCCAATCGTAATCGCTATAAACCGGAAGTTCTGAATCTTTAATCGCTTTTATTCTATTCACATCAATTGAAGAACCATCATATACGAAACATCTAGTCATGCAAGTATATGGATGACCGGTTCTTAAAGTATGACCTAAACAATTGTTGTCAACATGGCTAAAATATACTTGGTCACCAAATATAGCACAAAATTGTTCTATTCTAATGGCAGAAGCATTTTTAGGACCTATGCATAATATAAAATGCTTACCGTGAGAAGACGCGACCATTCTAGCAACAGACGCAAGATTTATGGTTGTAACATCCAGTATATTAGAGAAAACATGTATTACGTTATTATAAGCATATCCTAGTTCGTTCAACTCATCAGAGGACTTATCTTTTGAAGGCAGGAATTTATTAATAGCATCCACAATAACTCTATTGTGTGTAAGCATTGAAATGTTACAAACAGCTCGTTCTAAAGCCGGTTCTGAAGGTTCTATCAACGTTACTTTGCGAAGCCATTGCAATTTGTCCCGCTGACGCAAATTGTCAATAACAGTTGCAGCTCCTATACCTTGCCCACATCCCCAATCGACAATTTCCACACTACCCTGCAATTGTTCGTATGGGAAATTCATCATGGCAGTTCTACATTTGTTGATATGCATGTCTCCGTATGCTGCCATATAGCAATCTAGAGCCACTTCGCTATGAAGCAAGTCAACTCCATGATTTAACTCATGATGAGTCCATGGCCGCGCTTTAAGTTCTAGAGGCAAAGATTCATAACAGAGTTGTGATATTTCTGCGATATTAGAACATTTTGCCAGATTAATCTTTTCTAAATAATTTGACATTATCGACCTGTTATTGTTTCTGAAAATTTGTTTTCTTGATGACGTTTCCAATTTGCCATTGCCTGTGTCTTAGTGGCATTGGCATAACAGTACTCGCAAAGATGCGGACAGGTATTGTATTCACCGATGTCCTTAGAAGCCATGCACTCACAGAACTGGCGCTGGCCAGAATCTTTCTTGTGTGTACTAATGAAATAATGATTGTGAGGCAAAAGTATTGCTCCTTCTGGCAGTTCCGGCTCGCCAAATAATGTTGGAGTAGATACTTTTTCAATCTTAACCTTCATAAAGTCCATCAGTACTTTATCATCCCAAGCAAGTCGAGTTATAAGATCACCGTCAATACAACGGTTATGCAGGATACCATACTTGGATATGTCTATTTTCTCACCGCATGTAGCAAGTTGTAAGTTCCATCCACGTTCTTGATTCATAGTAGATAGTCTGTCGGCAAACTCTTCCATTTGTGGAGTTTCCCATTCATGGTAAGGGATACCGTTTACTTCAAGATTATGTTTGACTTTCTTATACATGGTGATATCAGCATAACTAAATACTAGTTTCTCGGTATAATCTTTCAACTGGTCGCCAATATTCTGCACTTTACTTAATAATTGATCCTCCGATATGTCATCTGTCAATATCATAGGATCAAATCGCCATACGACAGCGCCTTTGCCAAGTTGTTCAACAAGCAACTTGAATGTTTCAATACGAAAAGGAAGAGGAGGTACTTTTTCCAATTTTTCGTGTTCGTAGTCGTTTAAGGTGTATTGAATGTAGCACTTGATGTTACGCTCTTTCAATATATGCAGATACGGCAACAATGGACGGGGATTTTTCGACCAAAAGACAATGAAGCGTGTATTCTCATACGACACATACGACTTCACCCCATTGAAAGGATTCGTCCAAGCAGAATATCCTTTCTCCAAACGATGAAAGAACCAATCTGCATAGAATGCCGGAATATCCGTACTCCTACTTGCCGAAACAATGACTGGGGCTTGCATCGATACAATACGTCCGTCTTCTGTCTGGCGCTCTATTTTCTTCCAAGTAGCCATATCTTTCTTATTATGAACCATATTCGCTCATCCGCATGTGGGTTATACGGCCTTCATTGACTTTAATTGTTATCAGTAAAGACTGGTTATATGCACCCTGGTGTAAAAGCAGGGCGAATTCATCTGTGCCATCCATCCTCCCAATTTTAATTCCAATAGGATTGGAACCATTCTTCAATCGTTCAAATTTAGCTCGTAAATAATTAATGTATTCGTATCTGCTTGACATTTCGTAAAACACAGCATCTGATGTATAATGAAAATCTTTATCCAAGAAAGGTGCGATAATATCAACATCCAATTGTTGCCAACATAAAGCTATTTTTTCAACAAGTTGCTTTTGAGAGAGAAGTTCAGGCAGCTGATAATTCTTCTCATTTAACAAGGAAAAAGTATCAAATTTGGCTGCATACGTTGCACCACAGATGTTTCTTTGACCATTCGTGTCAAAGCACCATAAGTCGCCTACTACCAATACAGGAAGAACCTTATCCTTTTCAACATATTTTGCCACATACTTCATATCAATAAAAGTAACATCATCTTTGGATGGCATAACGTAGAACCAAGTATCGTATGTATCCCCATCCATTCTATAAATGAGATCAGGCATTTGCTTTTTAGATGAAGAAAACAGACCTTTGAAGAACCAAGATTTATCTTTACTCTTGTAGTTCCATGAAGTGTCATCGACTTTCGTTATGTTGGAACCACATTGACAAAAGCTCTCATAAAGAATAGCTACAAGAAATTGCTGTATCTTTTCCATTGACATCGTGTCACCTTTTTTCTCACCGCTAGAACAATGATGAGTATAGGTATACGGTTCGCCATTCATAATCAGTCGCATCATAACTAATAAAATTTGTAATTCTTAGATACGTCACCATATGGAGAAGGCATTCCCATTTGCCTTCCTGCCAATTCAAACATTAACAGTGCTTCCTTAGCAGAATCTTTGTGAACATAGTGCAAATCACAATACACAAGAATCCACTTTAAGTCAACATCTGGCAGTTTGCCAGAACAGTCCATTCGCATAGCATTGGCTGTACTGGGGTTCCATCCTCCTTTTAATTCAAGGCAACCTAACCCACGTAATAATAATGCAATCATTTCTTCTGCTGTAAGATTGAACTTTGTCAATTCGAGCAGTTCTTTTGCATCGGCCAAAAGCTTAGGCTTAGCCCCATTAAAATATTTTACTAAAAGTTTATCAAGAAAAGCATTGACTGTTTCCTCACTTACCCGCTTTTTCTTCTTAAATAAATCGAATATGCCCATAATCTGTTTTATGAATTATCTTCAATTAATGCAAAAACGCTAATAAGGTAACAATATCATAAAAAAAATACTATCTGAGATAATAATTATTGGTTTAACATATTTATAAAACTATTTGATCCATCAATCTATTTTGTTTCACGCCAAACACATAATTTGAGCACCTATATTGCATATCTAAATTGTCTAAAGTTGTTGCCATCTTAAAAACTATACTTGCATCATTGAGAAGGTCGGAATATGCTTTACGTGACCACTTGCTATGCATATAAAAGAAGGGGTGGAATGCGAAAACGGTGGTGGTTTTCTGTGACCTCCCATTTTTGAAAAGATCAAAACCGCCTCCACAACCTATGAATAAATTGTTGGATGCTATGCTACGATCATGGAATGTGTCCTTTTTGCATTTGAGAATTGATAAAGAGAACAGCATTCCTGGTCTAACCTTTTCTAGAATATCCATAATCTTAGTGTAACGGCCATTTATTTCATAGTCTACACCCTTATCATTTTTAAGGGTGGCAAATATGGTCAGCTGGAATGACACAGACTTTTTGAGGCTTTTAGGAAGAATCGAATCCAACAATGGAATAAGATTCTCCTTCATTTTATCGCTATCATTGAGAATATAGTTATCAATGATGATAAGTGAATTGCAGGGTATGGATGCATTTTCACTTGACAAGCATTTCTCCCAATCGGACTCTTCAGATTTTCTTATTGCAACACCTTGGTCAAATAATAGATATTGGAAATCTTCAATTGTTTCAGAACTGACAACAAGAATACCATAGTCTTTCATTGCCTTCTCACACGTCTCTTTCGATTCACAAGAAAAAAATATTGCATTCAAAAAGTTACCTTGTAATAGAGAGTCGTCATAATGAACTTTTTGTGTATTGATATGCAAATGTGATACGTTGTTTTGTTGTCTCATTTCCAAGTCACACATTAGACGTTCAAAAGAAGTAAGTTCAAAAATCTTCCCTTTCTTTGCAGCTTTTAATCGCTTTTTGTATATCTCTGTTTGGATTTTATCGTATTCTTCACGAGACATGTTCATATAGAGCTTTACGTCAGGACTAAGGATAAGATTACGCATATTGACAATAATCTCGTTTTCTTCATTAAGCGAGACATCTAAGCCGGAAGAGTTTTCATCCAGCCTAGATAAGAGTGACTTTAGAAAGCCTAAGTCACAATATATTGTTTGACGATATCTTTCCATATTAATTCCTACATTAGCTGTCGTGAAAGTTTTGTTGCCTCATCGTAAAACCCCTCACCGAAAGAGTCATCAAGATAGCCGTCGCTACAAATGCCTATACGTTTCACTTTCTGCTTCGACTTATCTTCTTCCGAGTTAATATAATAAATCGAAACCATTGAACGATCAGCATTGACACCTTCTACATGTCCAGACACAAGCAATTGCAACTTGCGTATAAGGTACTCAGAGTGTGTCTCAACAACAAAATGAATATTGTATCTCTGACAGGCTTCAACCAGCATGTCTGCCAAAACAGACTGGTATTTAGGATGGAGGTGTATTTCAGGTTCCTCTATAGAAATGGTGTTTATTTCGTAGTGGAACTTGTCGGATTTATATTTGTCCAATGCATCCAGCCCCCAAAAACGGTTTACTTTCTTTCCTTTGGCAGAAAGAATAGCAGTCTCAATCTGAAAGAGAATAGAAACTAGCTGAGTAATTCCATAACCTTCATCGGCTAGAAGTCGCCCTTCGTCCGTTGCAGTTTTATGCAATCGAAGTTGAACGCCAAGCCCTTCTTTGTCAACTACAAGCGAAATAGACTTGCCAATCTCGAATTTATTTATCCAGCTATTCATGAAACTGTCAGGGACATATTCAGTATTAGCAGGTCTACGTGAAGTCCAGTCTTTACTATTAAGGAAAATGCGTCTTTTCTCAATATAGTTTTGGAGCAGTTGGGAGAAATCATCCTTACTATCTAATGTATACAAACGATTCACGCTTGCACGAGACGAGCTGACATATGACATGTTACCACCCCATTCGGGAGTAATCGCCTCATTTACAACGGAAGCAGCAAATTCGGTCAACAGATTATAAGTGACATGATAGATAGAACGGGTTGGATCCCACATATCAGAATCTGCATATACATACGGTTTTTCAGCCAAATTGTCATTAACAGCCTTCCGATCCATAGAATTCTCATAAATGTGATTCCATTCCATAACGATTTCATAAAGCAACTCAAAAGGAAGTTCAAGATTTTCCCAATTTTGAATATCTTTCTTTTTTTTAGCAGCCTTTTTCTCTTCGCTAGGGGCGACATCATCAGAATTATCATCCCAAATAACTTCAAAACTATCAGAATCAAAAGGATTTAGGATTAGGAACGAACAATCTAATGACAGTTCGTCTGATTCCAAAATTCTAACGCCCTTGGTTCTGGTCTTAAAAGATTTTTCTCTACAAATGACATGATTGAGATATTTTTCCTCAAAGTCGCGGAAGAAGGCTGAAAACTTATCAAATTCTGATTGCGTGTAAGCTTTCATTATTTTATTAGTTGCGGCCTTAAAACCATCAGAAGCATTGTTCATGAGACGAGAATTGATGAATAATCCCACTTCTGCTTTATCAAAATCATCGAGTTTATCCAATAATGGTATTGAAAAGATGATACCATCCTCCTTCATTTTTCCTATGACAATGCGTTCTTTCTCTGTCTGAATAATAGGTTTGCAGGAATTTGAAAAGCGCACATAACGTATGATATCATCTCTACGAGATTTATCTACATTGCGCAAGTACTCTATAATAGAATTGACGCTAGACTTATATTCATCTTCTGTCATACCACCTTCAATTTCATAAGTTCCTTCGACTCTGCAATATGAATGAATAGCGAATTCTGTAAGTAAGAAAGAAGCAAGCTCATCTTTCAGGATATTTAAATTGCAATAAGAAGGTTCGGATTTGCTTGATGAATAGAATACTTCATCATCAATACTGATTTTTAGACTGTCAAGGTATGCATTGTTGAGCACATCATTTTCGTCTGCAGAAAAAACAAATTCTACATAAACATTCTTTGAGAGTATCAAAGAGTATACAGAAAAGCCTATAGATATGGACTTGTTATGTGACTTCCCGTTAATAACTTTGTCAAAACGTCCAAGGAGATTGTTAGGGTATTGAGTAAAATCAAGTTTATACTTGTCGAGTTCTATTGGATCTCCATTTGCAACAGCTCTCTTTATCTGAGCAAGGAAACTGTTCAGAAGGAAAACAGCTTTAACAGCAGAACTTTTGCCAGAGCTGTTACTCCCCGTCAGAATTGTAATAGGGTTCATCTCAAACGAGACACCTTTTTCGTCAAAAACTCTAAAATTTTTTATATTTAATTCAGTCTTCATTTCTTACATTTTTTATTTCTTAGTGCAAAGGTCGGAACCATTTGTGCAGTCATTCTGCATAGGAAAATATTTTTTATAATTTTCTTCTATTTTTTTCTTAAAAATCGTTCTAAAGCTATCTGGAGACAATACTTCTACATCTGGTCCAAACGACAATAGCAGCTGGTCAAGTTCGTTATTAGGGATAACTGTGATGCGTATGACACGATTATCCTCATCAACGATTTGCTGTGAATGATGCAAGGGTTTCGATACCACATACATGAAACTGTTCTCTGAGAACTGAAGCATAATGTCTATAGATTCAGATTTGGGTACAGTAACTCCAACTACATTATCGAAGTAGTGCTCAAAGTCTACAGTTGTATTGGGTATGAATAACAAATCATATGCTATCTCTATCGATACGATTCTATCTAGTGCTAGAATCGAGACGTCCTTTCGATTATTATCAAGTCCAAGCAAGAACCATCGGTTATTATATTGCTTCACATAATATGGATGAATAACGAAGGAAATATCTTTTCCTCCATCTTTGTAATTGTGATATTCTATTCGCAATGTTTGGTGGTTCGATGCTGCATCTATCACGTTAGACAAATATTCAAGTCCTCTTAAATTTGGATTCTGTTCAAAACTAATGACATTTTCTTTCTTTCCTTTAAGGTTGAACCGCCATTCCAGATTAGAAATCACCTCTTCTATCCATTCGTTAGTGGGCAGTCCACGAAAACGGCTTAGAGTCAAGATAACAGTTTGTAGCTGTTGTGCTTCTTCATCTGTCAGAGGTTGTTTATTGATGGAGAATTCAGAATGCTTATAGCGATAATAAACTTTCTTGCCATCCTTCTTTCGTTCAAGAGGGATGCTCCATCCTGTGTCGCTCTCCATGAACTTTATATCCTCGAATATCTGACGGCGACTAACACATCCCACTCCATTATAATACAACAATGCATCCTCACACGCACCAATTAAGTCATCGATATAATATCGGTGACGACTGTCGCGGAAGCACTTGTCAAGTACTTGGTATCGTATGGCAGCATTCTTGTTTGTTGGCATGGTATTACATTCTTACAAATTCATTAAGGACAGAATCTCGCATTTGCAAATATAGTCATTATACAGATTGCAACCAAGAAAAATCGGGGAAATTTATTTGTTTCGAAAACTGCTTTGACGAGTATGAAAGATAAAGGCCGGGCACTTCAGTAAGTGCCCAACCTTTATTATCACACGATTCTTGCCTCAGAACAGTTCGAAAAATAACATGCAAGGTTTAAGCCAAAGCTCTTTGAGGGTTGCATCCGAATCATAATCGGCCATTGTATTTTTGGAACAATAAGGCCAGCATATGATCTTGATGCTTTTTTATATCATCGAATATCCATTCCTGACCCGATGTTTTCCAGAACCAATATTGTCTTTGCAAATCTGCATCATAATCCTAAACTTAAGTGAAGCCACACTTACCTGTACAATCTTTCTTGAAGAATCAAGATAGTGGTCCAGCTTGGCCTTGGGACTCCAGTTGGAACCGGAACTATTAGCTTCGCTTCCTATCATCGCAAAGTTACCAAAGCAGTTAATCTGATTTTCATTTATGCTTGGTCCGATGTTAGCCTGGGGGATTCTAATGAGGGGAAGTTTAGAAAAAGGCCGGGATTCCCGAAAGAACCCCGGCCTTTTATTATAGCTTGATTCCTGTCTTAGAACAGTTCGAA
>AUXO012849077.1_pt1 | contig 10568 bp, 2 predicted proteins | sample 768731 | NCBI WGS metagenome assembly AUXO01 (sample SAMN02715735, study PRJNA202380) | gut metagenome | biome: sheep rumen | host: Ovis aries | place: New Zealand: Palmerston North
TCATAGAGCTTCTCTAGGTATAGATCATTGTTGTAGTAGAATGACAGGACTTCATTCCTATACTCTGGATTCATTGCATACCCATTGAACAGAGTCATCAAGAAAGACTTAGAGAAGTCATCATTGATGGTAGAAGATGGATCAAGAAGAGATATGTTGTACATGTTTTGCAAGATGCTCTCTTTGCTCTTGACTTCGTCAATCATCCTTACAAATGGAGACACTTTCTTAGTGATGCTCTTTGACAAGATGTCTCCCTTCAAGTCTCTAGGCTTTATGAATATGTTTTGGATATTGTCTTGCAAGTATCTCTTCTTAGGCCAATAGTATGTGATGTCGGAGACATAGTTGTAGTTACCTCTAGACTCTTTGAGTCTGTTCACCGCTAAGTCATATCTTTTTTGCAAGAAGAACTCATCTTTAGCTTCCTGATCAATGTCTTGGATTCCAATTCTCACTTTAGGCTCTGTGGTGTCACCTATATTCATGATAGCAACACCTATCTTTGTCCCTCTGATGTCTTCGGTTGCTTCATGACAAGCAGTCATGTACACTGGGTTGATGACCAGCTTCACATTTTGAGACACTGGATTGAAAGTGAATCCATCAGAGTCAACAAATCTCTTTGTGAAGACTAGTTCTTCTCTATTATCTTCTTCAGTATCTTCTTCTAATCTTGCATAGTAGTCTCTCTTCACTTTGCCTCTGACTTCAATCTTCTCTACAATCCACTTCACATTGAATTCCATTGGAACTGGATTAGCTATTTCTGCATGAGCTCTGATCTTTATCTTCTCAGATCTCGCAGCATCTTCTAGAGAGACTTCACTGATGCAACTGTCATCGTCAAGACGATATATGATGTCTTTAGGAATGTATGTGTCTTTATTTCTCAAGAACTCTTTGTCTGACAAGTACACCCACTCAGAGACAATATGTGCAGTGTCATTGATGTCACCAAACACATATGCATATCTTGAGAACTCATGCTCTCTCTCTTCTATCAGACAAACAGATGAGTCATGAGAAGTCTTCTCTCTGTTTGGAATCCAAGAGAAGTCCATCCTGACAGCATTGTTGGCAAACTTGTTCTTGTCATTGATAGAGTAGAAGTGAACATTGTTGAAGTTTGACTCATCTGTATCAATGTCATTGTTGATGTCATTGTCAATATTCAAGTAGATGTATAGCTTTGGGTCTTCTAAGTAAGTTCCCCACTGGCTTGGAGTGAATCCAACAACACCAACTTCAGTGAAGACTTGTACTTGATTGCACAACACTCCATTCACACTAGAGTTGCTGTTCTCAATAGCATTGTTGTCTATGAGATTCTCAAATTCTATGTTGATGTCTTTGAGTGGATTCTCAAATCCAGGTTGGATAAGCCTGTAGCTTGTCCTGACTTTCTGTCCATCTTCGACTCTATGTCCTATAGCTGTGATGATTGCTTCTCTAGATGTAGTCTCTTGAATCTTCTCTCCAATCTCTCTGGTCTGGGAGATAGCTTTCAAGTACTCTACTATTGAAGTCTGATCTATGTCTCCTTCATTGGGCAAATTGTTCTGAGCCGCAAGAGTCATAGAGACTTGAGTCTTGTCTTCTGTTGCTGAGAACCTCTTCATAGTGACCCACTTGCTTGAATGCATAGAAGCAGATATCTCTTCCTCATTCAACAATACCTTCTCTAACACTACTCCTTCTGAGGCTGATATGACTACATCAAACTCACAGTCTTCACATGTAATGCTAGTGGTGTTGAAAGAGAAGAAGTCATTGTCATATATGTCTTGTATCTCTTCTATGTTGCCATTCTTAGTGTATGTGAGAGCATTTGCTTCTATGTCTACATGAATGTCAGACATGTCAGAATAGTACTTAGTAGTGCCATACTCTCTTGCATATGTCATGACTCTCAGGTCTGTCGCTTCTGATATAGACAGGTCTTCAACATATGGTATAGTGTATGATCCAGGCTCTCTGAACTTGTATGTCTTCAGAAGCTTGCCGTCTTGCCCAATGAACATGACCCCAAACTCATCGCCATCTTTAGATGAATAGAAGAACTTTGAAGATGATACCGAGATTTTCTTGTACTCATCTATGAACTCTCTTTCGTCTATGTTGTCTACATGAAGTCCATCAACTAAGATTATGTTTGTGTTGAAGTACTCCGGGACATTTATGTTAGTCCAGATGTCTCTCACTGCTATGTTGTCTAGCCTGAGTCTGCCAGTCTTGATAGTGAATGCTCTGCTATTGCTGCTTGATGAACTAACCTCTAGAGTGCTCTTAGACTCTTGATTGCCCCCTAAAGCTCTGATCCAAGAAACACCATTCTCTTTGTTTGACACAAGAGCTAAAGAGTAGTTATTGTCATACTTCTTGATGAAGTTGTCAACTGCATTGTTCTTGTATTGTCTCATTGCATCAGCAATCTCTAAGTCAGACAACACTAAGTTCTTGTAAGCTCCTACTCTCTCACCATCTTTGAAAGGAGACAAGAGTGACTTGATTGGCACAGGAGAGAGAGTCAAGAAGTAGTCATATCTGCACTCCACCATGCTTCCATTGACTATAATGTAAGCAAAAATCTCGTCTGTAACATCATCTAGCAAGTACAAGACATCTCCTTCTTTATACTTTGAGCTCAAGTTAGTAGGGATAAGCACATCTGGAGTATACTTAGTATTGTAGTTAGTCTGTGATTGGTTGAGTTCTCTTTCTCTCAAGTAGTCAATTCCATTCACATCAATACTAGGATCATCAATGAAGTTTCCAAGATGCACATTGAAAACTGCATTGTCAAAGTCTGTCACCGAATATGGATTTGGATATGATGGGTCTCCAATGACCGACCTATTAAGAGACATGTACTTGAATAGCATGTCTTTCTCTCCGCTCTCATCTTCACTTCCTTCTATGAACAGCTTGCCATCAATAGTCCTCAGCTCTTCTGTTGTCTTAGACTTTAGCCAAGTGTTGAATTTTGATATAGCTGGGTCTAAAGTCCCTTCTCGGTGCTTGATAAGCTTGTGCAAGTCAAGAGCCCATCCAAACCTAGCAAAGTCATAAGATCCTATCTCTAGACCACCTATCATTCCGGGCTTCAGGAACATTCCATGAAGGTTGTAGATAGAGAATGTTGTCATTCTCTTCACTTCATCAGCAAGAGCTCTGTAGAAGTTGCTTTGATTCTTGTAGTAGAATTGCTTGTTCTCTGGAAGTCTGTAGTGCTTTTGGTTCTTTATCCTGATGTAGCCTTTCTCTTCTTCAGTCAGCATGATGCCATCAAAGAAGTCTTTGATGTGCCCAATGTATATAGATCTTCCTCTTCTTCCATCTGCTCCAGAGCTTGCATCTACTCCAAGTCCAGGAAGCCCTTGATGCTTAGACCTCAGTTTCTCTTCTAGTGTCATGACAAGCTATAAAATTATATTTCTTTAGGGAATGGAGGAATGAACACCTCAATTCCTCTAATCACTGAGACCAACACATGATCCTCATTTCCTTCTATTCCTTCTATCTCTAAGTGCAAAGATCCAACACAGTTGTTCTCATCTGGAGAGACTTCTACTGACCTTACAATAGAAGAAGTCTCAAAGTCAACTTTGACTGTAAAGCTTGGCGAGAGGCCAAGAGATGTCAAGTGAGTAATATCTATATTAGAAATTATCAGCTCGCTTCCTGAGAGCTTCCAGGAAGCTCCTGAAAGCATCAAGTGGACAAGTCCTATGGGATCAGAGTAAGGAGCTATATTGTAGTAGTCTCCGTAAGGAGTTATCTTGTAGTAGTCTCCAAGTGAAGTCGTGCTACGACTGTTAGAAGACTTTACTTCTATCAAGCTTGAGTCTATCAGCAAGTCAGAGTTAGTCTCTAAGATGAATGTCTCACTTGACTTGTCAAATGTAAGATTCAAGTACTTTGACTCTCCAATTGCAGGCTTAGTGAGCATCTGCAAGATGTTGAACTTTCCTGTCTTTGTGTCTTCTTTAGTGTTTGCGATTCTCAAGACTGCATCTCCAGCAGTAGTGTCTAGTGTCAGAGAGTTGTCTTCTGTTCCTTGTATGAGATCAAGTCCACTATAAGATACAGAGTCTAAGTATAGTCTGTTGTTGCCAGAAGTCTTGAACATGCTTGAAGTGTCAAGTCCAACAACATTTGACACATAGTCAAGAGCAAACTGTCCATTCTTCTGTACTATCTTGTAGATTCTCCCAACTGCGTCAAGGACTAAGTCCCCAATAGCATACTCACGGTCAAGCTTTTTGTCTACAAACTCACTGAGGACCATGTTCCTGTTGATCTTGACAATGCATTGGTCTGCTTGTTGCTTGTCTTCTAGAGAGTATGATGTGAAGTAGAATGATGTGCCTGCAGGACCTGGCTTGCCATCTTTGCCATCTATTCCGTAAGTAGCAATGCCTGGTGCAAACTGGTTGTTAAGTAGTCTGTCGTGAATTAGCTCCATTCTTTAGATGTTAGACTTCAGGTCATAAGTTGCATAGTAGGTCTTTGATGTGTCAGTCACTCTTACTATCAGTATAATCTCATCATTGACTTCTACATACTTGCTCTCAAAGTTCTTGACCTCTGTGAAGTCTTCAAAGTCTGCTGGCAGAGAGAGGAGAATGTCACGTCCATCACTAGGCTTGCAGTACAACCTGAATGCATTTGCCGTATTTATCTTAAAATAGCGTATAAGTGACAGCTTTATGTAGTTGTTGATAGCATTCTCATTGTTAGCAAAAGCAGACCAGTTAGAGATGAACTCAGGAGCATTACCACTCCTGTACCACTCATAGAATGCTTGAGTCATGTTGAACTCAAAAGTCCTTGAGTCTTGGATTGCTTTGTCTCCTTTCTCTGTGTTGAAAGTGTCAGTGTTAGAAGAAGTCACTTTGACAACATTAGAGTCCCAGTTGTCTATGACTATCTCTACGCCTCTCATTGATATTCCTTTAGAGCCAAAGAAAGTCTTGTCTTCTATGCCAACTACATATCCATCTATCCCTTTCCATCTAGTAGGAGAAGAGTAGCTCCTGTAGAACCCTGCATCCCAGTTTGAAGACACTAAGCTCATCTCTTTGTTGATGAACATAGACCCATTCTTCTCTTCAAGTGCATGTGCATGTCCATTGAATATCTTGTATCCATAGTAGTTCTTGATTCTTGATATACTCTTGAATGAAGTGTTAGACAAGATAAAGTTTGTCTTTGTCTTCTCTATCAAGTCATCACTCTCATTCATGTCAAATTCTACTAAGTTGATGAAAGATGGGTTGTAGAAGTCAATGTTGTACTTCACATTCTTAGGATAAGAAGCACTCATCTTTATAGGAGTGTAGTCTTCTGAAGTCTCTACTTTAGTGATGCTAATCTCTGTACCGTTCTTCTTCTTGACATATATCACCAAGTTGTCTTCACTGAGAGACATCAAGAAGTCGTCTCTCATCAAGTCAAACTTGTCATACTCTGACAGGCCTTTCTCTGCGTATGGAACAGTCTTGTATGAAGGATTGATGAGCCATGCAACACTAGATGACACTGGATCATCATTATACTTGAACACGGAAGCACTGTGAGTTGTCTCTAAGTCTCCTTCAGATGACATGACTTTGTCTGATGCTGAAATAGACACATACTTCTCATTGAATACAGGCATGCTAAGACTTGTGAACCTGTCTTTCCCAGAGAAGTACAAGAAGTCAGCACTGTCAAAGAAGTCTATCTGGTAGTAGCTTGAAGCTGTGATGTCAGAAGACAACGATGCATCGGCTCTAGTTGGAAACCAGATGCTGTCTGAGTCAAACTCTGCATCGCCAAAGTCCACAGACTTGTCAGTAGATATCCATGAGTACTTCTTGCCTGCTGACAAGTTCTTTGTTGATTGGTCAACAAATAGCAAGCTCCACTTCTCATCAAACTTCTTCAAGTTGAAATTGTGGTCTACAATCAAGATGATGTTCTCTAGAGTATTGATTATCATCTCATTCTTCTCTCCAGTGAAGTGGTTGAAGATGAATATCTCATACTTGTTGTAGTTAGACAGCTGGATCTCTCTTATATACTCATTAGTGTTGAATGTTATTGAGTACTTGACCCCATACAGTATGAACTCTAGAGTGTTGATGTTCTTGTTGTAGTATCCAACAGTGTACTCTGGAGAAATGCCTTCTGACAAGAATATGTTTATAGTGTCTGTGATGTCAGTATTGAGTATGTAGTCTCTGAAAGAGACAAGACTCTTGTCTCTTGTCTCTACAAGAGAGTCAAGAGAGTTGTTCAAGAACATGTTCTTGTATGATGCTACTGATCCTGGAGAATACTTGCACATGTATCCATCAGACATCTTAGTGCCATTGACTGAGAGCCCTTTCACTGAGAGTATAGAGTCTTGATCATAGTACATGCCTACTCCCCTCCAGGAGCACACAGTAGGAACCACAAGAGAGTATGCAAGGTCTTCTCTTGGATTGTCATCTTTGTAGAACTTGTCATCCTGCATGACTGGCTTGTCTATTGAGTAAGCAACCTTAGTGTGTTGAGGTGGAGCAGAGAGCTTGACTCCATTCTCTCCGGCTATCAAGCTAGAAGCTTGGGTCTCTAGAGATGATATAGATCCTCTAGATGCATAGTAGACTTTGTCATCTATGACCATGAAAGAATGACCTTGCTGAAGTGGAAGCCCCTTCAGTGATCCACTCTTTATAGTGTAGAACACACGCTTCTTTATGCTGTATTCGTCGTTGTCCGCATCAAATGATATCCTCTCTCCAGCAGGAACATCAATTGTTGTAGAGTTAGAGACTTTAGTCTTTGACACTACGCCAACTTCTGTATCAAAGTCTTTCACTGGCATTATTCCCATCAATGACACAGACATCTCAGAAGGCTTGTAGAGGTCTACAGCTCTGAATGTCAGTGGAATCTCATACGGAGAAGCAATCACCCACTTGTCAAGATGGTATGGTGACTGGAGGACTATAGTCTTCTTGATGTCTAAGCTTGATCTAGTGAACACACTCTTTGTTGAGACTTCTCTTATGTCATCTTTCCATGACTTGAGAGACATGTAGTTGTAGTATGTTGCCTGCTCATCTTCTTCACTCTCAAACTCTCCAGAATTGTATTTTTCTTCTAAGTCTCTTAATAGCTTCTCATAGTATTGGACAGTCTGCTCTTTCTGATCTGCAAGCAGAGAGGTAGTAGTGAACTTCATTGAAGTGACGTTGAAGTCAAGGACTCTCTCATATCCACTACGTGTATTGACTATAGTATTAGGGATCAGCTTCACAACATCTTCTATGTCAAGCTCATACATGTACTCTTTGACTGGAATCATCCTCACAATGCTAGTCTTCCTCCACCCAAGAAGCTCAAAGTTGATAGGAGCAAACATCATGGCATATCCAGAGAATTGCTCAGACTGGCAGTTGAGAGGCCACATCTTGATTCCGAGCCTCTCATTGTCAAAGTAAGAGATTGTAGTGTCAGATGTAAGAGCCTCTTCATCTACAGGCTTTGTGTACTTCATGTCATAGAGCTCATAGAGAGGATTACCTTCATCATCTACTTTAGTCTTCACTTCTTGTCCGAGATCTATCTTCTCTGACACAATGTCCACATAGTCATTGTTCAAAATGTCTGCAGTTATGTGCTGGAAGTATGCTTCATTATAAGTGGTTCCTATAGAGAATGAGTCCAATGCTTTAGAGATGGTATTCACTCTCAAAGAGTACATATTGCTGAATGTGTCTATGCACTTGCAAAGTCTCTCTATCTGTGTGACTAGAGGAGCAAGGCTCTCATCATCATTGAGGTCTTGTGTGTAGAATGCAAGCCTGAAGATGAATGGATACTTAGTAGTACCAATGATGTCATTCTCATCTCCAGACTCATAGTACTCAGAGTCAATGCCTCTGAGGTTGTCTATCATTCCAAACTTAGTCTCATACTTGACTATATGCCTCAGAGAGAACTCTTTGAATGTCTGCCCACTGACAGCTCTATAGTAGTATGATTGTCTGAGACCTTCTACTTCTTCCTTTGTCTCTATAGGTCCAGACTTGTCTAAGTACTTGAATGAAGGAGCTTGGATAGTAGGATACTCAGTAGGAGTCTTCTTGAACACTTCTTCATCTACATCTGCTCTCTCTGGAATCTCTCTGTAGTATATGTAGTCTGTGACATTGTTCTCTGAGTTGATGACAGAGATATATGGAGTGATGAGATCTCTCTCGTCTTTGAGTCTCTTGTCATTAGATGCAATAATCTCAAACACTATTGGAAGCTGTATTCCTTCTTCCGCAAGAGATGGGACTACAATCCTAAAGTGCTCACCATACCTTATTTGCTGCTTGAACTTCATTGATATGAAGTTCTTGTATCCTGACTCTATTCTTGATGCATTGCAAGTCTGATAGTTCTTGTAAGGCATGTTAGCAACTTCATTCTTCAAGAAGCTAGTCAAGTCTGACTGCTCTTTAAGTCTTGCTACATTTCCAGAGCTTATAGCAAAGAACAGACGATTGCTATAGGCTTGATTCTCTAAGACTGAGTCTCTAGAAGAGACAATAGAGTCTTCTACTTCTTCATGATTTGCATCATATTTCTTGATAGTGTAGTTCTTAGTCTTGTCACTTATGACTGACTCAACATAGTCATACTTGATGAAGTCATTCTCTTTCAAGTAGAGACCAAAGTAACGACTCATCTTGTATGATGGAGCTTCTTCATCATTGAACATGAACTCTATGTTGATCAAGTTAGGACAAAGAAGCCTGTTCCGCTCAAAGCCTCCAACTATGAATTGGTTGATCTTCTCTTGGCTTCTCTTCTTGATGGTCTCATTAGCAAAATATGAGTCTTCATCCATCTTCACTATGAGACCAGTGTCAACAGACACACCAATCCATGAGTTTATGCCACTCATAGTGTCATCTTGCATCTCTTGCTCTTTGAATTGGAGCAAGACAGATCCAGGATAGGTTGAGATGCTGTCATAGTAAGTGTGCAAGTACTTGCCAAGAGGACTTGACTCTCTCATGTCAAATGCTTTGACTATCTGTCCATCTCTCAAGAATGAGTTGAATATCTCATTGTCATCTTGTATGTTATAGTAAGTCGACAAGTTGTATGCTGAGTCTACTCTGAACACTACAAAGAAGTCTGGAAGAACTCTGTTCACCCACAGAGGAGCAAGTATCTTGAAGTTCTCTGAGTACATCTCATCTCTGTTAGTCTCTGCACCATATGAGTAAGTGGTGTCATACTGGTCTTCAAATGATGTGTATGGATCATGTGCTTTGAGATCAATGTCTGGGACTTTGTACAAGTCTTCAGTAGGCAAAGACTTGAATATGTTCCTGACGTCAGTTGCAAATGAAGAAGCAGCTGACACACTCTTGTGTCTGTAAGCAAACTTGTTGAGATTGTTGCTCACTTTGAATGTGTCAAGATACAAGTGCTGGTCTTTGTCAACTACTAGCTTGATGTTTCCAGAAAGCTTAGGGTTAGTCCTTATCATCAAGAATGATGAGCTAGTGTTAGTCATAGCTTGGCCATTCTTATCAAACAAAGATGTGTTGTTATGTACCGGAGCAGCAGATACATACACTTCCTCTGATGTGCTAGACCCAAGAATTCTACTGTATGAATCATAGAATCCAGTCTCAATCAACATATGCAAGTCACTTAGCTTTGCAGCATATATGCAATGATAGTGGTCTTCTATGTTCTCAGAGATCAAAGTGTAGAGCTCACCTACTTTAGCAACATCACCATTCACTATGATTCCATCAATGACTCTTGAAGTAGAGTCTCCATTCACACTTGCAATCCTCAGATATGATGTAATTGGCTCTCCTCCTTCTCTAGAAGTCTTCTCTATGAGTTTCAGAGGGTTGAAGAACACTTCCCTGTTGTTAGAGTCTATAGTTGATACGGTGTATTGCTTTGCCATCTAGGAATGATGATTTGCTATTTGGCATATTTATTGTTCATAAACATAAATGAGCTCTTGCACAACAAGAGCTCATTGTTAAATATGATATAAGTCTCTAATATCAGAATAAGATGTCAAACACTGTGTTGTCCTTAGTCCTCAGACAATCTATCACATCTTGTAAGCTTACAGTCTTTGTAGCCCCAGCCGAGCTCTTCACGTCTACAGCAATGTTCTTTGCTTCATGCTTGAAGAAGAACCCAGATGTTGAGTTAGTGTTTGATACAGTGTCATTCAAGTGTATGCTGATGCCTTTAGCATCTATCATGCTCTCAACAGTAGTAGAGACATTCTCATCATTGATGTCTGTAATCAAGTTCTCAATGTCACTAGCAGTCATCAAGTTGCTTGGGAAGCCAATGATGATTCTGTTAGACCAGTCAGACTTCAATGGGCTGTAAGGATATCCAGCTTCAGAGATTGAGCGAATCATGAACTCAACTTTCTCTCCTTTAGTGATTGGAATGTCTACCTGGTTGATGTTGACCTCATCTCCTTTGCTTGTGTTGCCTTGTATCCAAGTGAAGGCTCCAATCTCTTGACTGAACTCTTTCTCAAGTATGGC
>AUXO013386944.1_pt1 | contig 10568 bp, 6 predicted proteins | sample 768731 | NCBI WGS metagenome assembly AUXO01 (sample SAMN02715735, study PRJNA202380) | gut metagenome | biome: sheep rumen | host: Ovis aries | place: New Zealand: Palmerston North
GGATCGAAGTTGTAGTTCTGAACGCCCCACATGACTACAGAGGGATGGTTCATGGCACTTTCGACATAGTCGCGCATGACGGAAGGATAGGACGTCGCGATGACGTACATACCGTACTGGTCGCACAGGTTAAGGAAATCATCGGACAGCGGGAAACCGTCTGCGATGACGCCGTTGATGCCGACTCTCTTCATCATGATGATGTCCTGCCTGATCCTGTCCTGAGGGACAGCGATACCTTCGGCAGGGTCGAATTCATAGTAATGCGTGAGCTGGAGCGTTACGCGTCTGTCATTGATGTTCAGCTTATCGTGAACGACTTCGGTCGTCCTGAAGCCGAATCTCTTCTTCTTCGCGCAGACGACTTTGTTCTCGGCGTTGAGCACCTCGAAGACCATGTCGTACTGGACCGGCGTGCAGTCAGACCATTGAGCTACGTCGAGGGCCACGAACTCTGTCTGAGCCCTGGTCTCTTTCAGAGCATCAACTACGCCAACTGCAGGCTTGCCCTGGTCCTTGATGGCAACGAACGGAAGCTTATACGGATCGTATTCCGCGCGAGCCTCGAGCACCGAGATCCTTACAGAATAAGGGATCATGAAGTTGGTGTGGTTCTTGAGCTGGAAGTCGACCCTTATCATGAAGTTGCCGTGAGGAACTCTCGCGACCTTGCCTGCCTCAGCGAGTCCGCCGAGCTTCGCGACTTCGTTGATATATGCCTCGGGCACGTATTCAAGCTTGATATGAACATTGGACAGCTCGAGGAGCGAATCCATTACGATCATGATGGGTCTGAAGATACCGGAGAAGCCGTAGTTCATCGAGTCGAGGATGACGTGACCGGATTCGTCTCTGTCATAGCGGTTAACGACTATAACGATGAGGTTGACGCCTTCCGTAACGAACTCCGAGATGAGGAGCTTCTTACGGGTATAGATGGCGTGGGAATCTGCTGCGAGCCTGTCATTGACATAGACCCTGAAGCTGCCGCAGATACCGGAAGTCTCGATGTAGATCGCTCTCTCGAGATCATCTTTGGTGAAGACGACGGTACTCCTGTAGATACCGACTTCGTCATCGTCAGCAGTGTTGGACTGGAGGATGAACCTGTCGCTTATCGTGAGTTCCTTCTTGTCGTCTTCGTCCTTAAGGCGCTGGGGATAGTCATAGATAAGATTCTGCGGCAGGCCGTAACCTTCCGTCTGCCAGGTCGAGGGCGTATTGATGAGCGCCCACTCACTGTCGTCATATGACTTCTTCTCAACACCGAACGGTATCTCTGACTGACCTCTCGCGAGGAAGAATCTCCATGTCGTAAGAGGCTTCATATAAGGTGATGCTACCTTGCCGAACTCCGGCAATTCGCGTTCACTGTAGATATAGTCAAAGGAATCATATGGCAAGAAACCGTCGTTAGAATACGTAAAATCCATAGTGTCCCCCATTTATTTACAAGTATTATGCCACAATGGGCTACGATAATTGTAACATTTATGAGGTAATCCTTAGGTTTCAGGCTTGTTACATTATTTCCTGACCCGCATGGTCCTTACAGCGTTCAATATGGCGATGATGAGGACTCCGACGTCTCCGAATACGGCAAACCACATATTGGCGATACCGAGGGCTCCGAGCACCAGGATCAGGGCCTTGACGCCGAGTGCGAAGACCACGTTCTCCTTGACGATGCGCATCGTCTTCCTCGAGATCCTTATGCTGTCCGCGATCTTCGACGGCTTGTCATCCATCAGGACGATGTCCGCCGACTCTATGGCAGCATCGGAACCCATGGCGCCCATTGCTATGCCCACATCAGCCCTCATGAGAACCGGCGCATCGTTGATGCCGTCTCCCACGAATGCCAGCTTGCCTTCGCCGCCCAGGAGTTCTTCCACCTTGGAGACCTTATCCGCAGGCAGGAGTTCGGCATAGTGATCCGTAAGGCCCAGCTTGCCTGCAACGCTCTCCGCGACATTCTTCTTGTCGCCTGTCAGCATGACCAGACGCTTAACGCCGAGGCTCTTGAGGTCGTCCATGGCCTCCTTGGAGTCTTCCTTGATCTCATCGTTGATTATGATGTGTCCGAGATAATCCGAGCCTTCTTCCGTCTTACGCGCGATATGTATTATGTTTCCGGTCAGGTGGCAGTCGTGCCAGTCAGCCTTGCAAAGCTCCATCAGTGCGCCGTTGCCGACATAGTAATCTGTGCCGTCAACTTCAGCGAGGACGCCCTTTCCGGCGATCTCCTCTACCCTGCCGATCCTGTTCTTATCGATATGACCTTCATGTGCGCGGACGATCGACTGTGCCACCGGGTGCGAAGAGAAGCTCTCTGCAGCAGCAGCGATATCGAGCAGTTCATCCTTCTCGATGAGGTTGGGATGGATATCGTCGATCTTGAACACACCTCTGGTAAGGGTTCCGGTCTTATCGAAGACCACAGTATCGACCTTAGCCATCTGTTCCATATAGTTCGCGCCCTTGATGAGGATGCCGGCCTTCGAAGCGCCGCCGATGCCGCCGAAGAAAGACAGCGGTACCGATACTACAAGTGCGCAGGGGCAGGATACAACAAGGAATACGCATGCTCTGGTAAGCCATTCCTTCCATATGTCCCAGCTTCCGATGCCGAGTATTACCGGAGGAACTACCGCCAGGAGCACGGCTGCGATAACAACGCAGGGCGTGTACCACTTGGCAAACTTGGTGATGAAGTTCTCGACTCTCGCCTTTTTGGAAGACGAGTTCTCGACGAGTTCCAGGATCTTCGAGACAGTGCTCTCGCCGAAGGTGCTTGTCGTCCTGACCTTGATGACACCCGTGAGATTGAGCGTGCCCGAGATGACGCTCTCGCTTACCGCTACATCAACGGGAGCAGATTCGCCCGTGAGCGCTGCGGTGTTTACCGAACTCGCGCCTTCTAAGACAACGCCATCCAGGGGTATCTTCTCGCCCGGCTTAACGAGGATCGTCTCGCCTAAAGCAACTTCATCGGGAGATACGGCCTCTTCCTTACCGTCTCTTATGACTACAGCATAGTCGGGCCTGATATCCATGAGCTTCGCGATGGACTTCCTGGATCTGCCGACCGCTATGCCCTGGAAGAGCTCACCCGTCTGATAGAAGAGCATTACCGCCGCAGCCTCCGGGTACTCTCCGGCACCGAAAGCACCGACTGTCGCTACCATCATGAGAAAGCGCTCGTCGAAGACCTGACCGTGTGCGATGTTCTTGAACGCCGCGAGTAGCACGTCGTATCCGCAGATAAGATAAGGCACTGCGAACATCGGAAGCGAGATAAACCACGGGATCTCTACCAAGTGGTCTGCCACCATCATCCCGGCGAAAAGCACCGCCGCGACTATTATCCTTGTCATGAGTTTCTTCTGTTTACGGGTGAGTTTGTTTTTCATATCAGATAATTACCGTGCAATCGGGTTCAACCTTCGAGATCTCTTTGACTGCCTTCTTAAGCACATCGTCAAATACATCATCTTCTGCTTCGAGCTTCATCTTCTGTGTCATGAAGTTAACTTCGCAGTCGATGACGCCGGGGATCTTCTTAACAGCTTCCTGCATCTTCATGGCGCAGTTAGCGCAGTCCAGATCTTCTAACTCAAATGTCTTCTTCATAGTGGTTCTCCTTACTCTGTAATGTGTTCAAATCCGAGAGCGATTATCGTTCTTACATGATCGTCAGCGATGCTGTAATAGATCGTCTTGCCGTCGCGTCTGCTCTTAACGAGATTGGCAGTCTTGAGCGTCTTAAGCTGATGTGATACAGCAGACTGAGTCATGCCGAGGAGCTCGGAGATCGCACAGACGCACATCTCATCTTCATGGAGCGCGTACATGATCTTGATGCGTGTTGTATCACCGAAGATCTTGAACAGATCTCCTAAGTCCTGAAGAAGTTCGTCCTTGGGAAGCTCTGCTTTTACGTGATTGAGGATGTTGCTGTGATCGTGCGGCATTCTTCGTTCTCCTTTCATATGAATAATTGCTCATATGTTTGTTCGTTCATATGTTATTCCTTCCCATACCGTATGTCAATACTCAAATTCGCTTTTAATCGCCCGTTTGTTACTACGGGTGTACCGCGCCGCTGTACATGCGCAGTAACACTCCGGCATAAGCCAAACTAAAACGCCGCCCGAAGCCGGACGGCGCTGTGTACTGAAGTTAACGGAGTCTCAGTTCTCTCCTTCGTTCTCCTCGAGGCTGTATTTCTTCTCGATGGATACCTTCTCGTTGTAGCAGGCGAAGATGCCCTCTACCTTATCGTCACCAAGCTTCGGAGTTATAAGGCTTACGAGCGGAACGATGACAAGACCTGCGAGCATCGTGATCGCACCCATATTGATCGGAGATGCAACGAAGCGGAATATCATGTTGGATACCGTGAGACCTACGCCGGCAACAAAGCATGCCCATACGGAGAGCTTTGTGGTCTTCTTCCAGTAGAGTCCCCAGAGGAACGGTGCGAGGAATGAACCTGCGAGCGCGCCCCATGAGTAACCCATGAGCTGTGCGATGAAGGTAGGCGGATTGAGCGAGAGCGCTACGGATACTACGATGAAGAATACGAGCAGGAGTCTCATTGTAACAAGGTTCCTCTTGTCTACCTTCTTCTTGTCCTCGCCCTTCTTGTTGCCGATCAGAGCGATAAGGTCGAGTGTTACCGTCGAACTTGATGTCAGAACGAGTGATGAGAGCGTGGACATCGAAGCCGAGAGAACGAGAACGATGACTACGCCGATAAGGACATCAGGAAGACCTGAGAGCATCGTGGGAACGATGGCGTCAAAATTGACATCGCCGTTCTCCTTGTAGATCGCAGGGTTGGAAGAATAGAGTCTGCCGAATCCGCCGAGGAAGTAGCAGCCGCCTGCAACGATAGTAGCGAAAGCCGTGGAGATGACCGTACCGGCCTTGATCGACTTCTCATCCTTGATGGCATAGAACTTGCCGACCATCTGAGGAAGTCCCCATGTACCGAGAGAGGTCAGGATGACTACGCCCAGAAGGTTCAGCGGATCAGGTCCGAAGAACGATACGAACGCACCCTGCATTCCCGCAGATACATCGGGATCGGAAGGCTGCTGCGAGAGCGTTGTGAGAGCCTGCATGAAGCCGCCGTTGTTGCTGAGGACCGTCGCAATAACCGCAACGATACCGAAGAGCATTACGATACCCTGGATAAAGTCATTTGCAACGGTAGCCATATAACCGCCAAGGATGACATATACACAGGTAAGTGCTGCCATTACGATGATGCAGACCTTATAGTCGATATTGAATGCCATGTTGAAGAGTATGGACAGACCGTTATAGACTGAAGATGTATAAGGGATCAGGAAGACGAACGAGATGAGGGCAGCAGCGACTCTGAGCGCCTTGCTGTCGAATCTCTTGCCGAAGAAGTCCGGCATCGTCTTCGAATCCAGATGCTTTGTCATGACTCTCGTGCGGCGTCCGAGGACGATCCATGCGAGGAGCGAACCGATGACTGCGTTGCCGATACCGATCCATGTGGAAGACACACCGTACTTATAACCGAACTGACCGGCATAACCGATGAATACAACCGCAGAGAAATACGACGTACCGTATCCGAAAGCCGTGAGCCACGGACCTGCGGATCTGCCGCCGAGAACGAATCCCTCGACACTGTTGGCCTTCTTACGTGTCATGACACCGATGCCGATCATGACCGCGAAGAAGATGATCAGAAAGATAATCTTTACTACCATACCTTTAACACACCCTTTGTTTATAAACTAAGCCTGCCCCGGATGCATATGCATCTGAAGCAGGCCTGATATCTTGATTTACGAGCGGTTCTCCTGCTCAACGAGCCTCTCGGCACCGTATTTCTTACGGAGCGCCGGCTTCTCGATCTTACCTGTGGCATTCCTCGGAACGTCAGCGAGGATGATCTTCTTGGGGCGCTTGTAGCGGGGAAGCTGGTTGCAGAACTTCTCGAGTTCCTCCACCGTGCAGTCGCTGCCGGGCTGTATCTCGACGATGGCGCCGGTGATCTCACCCAGACGCTTATCGGGAAGTCCGATGACTGCTACATCCTTGACCTTCGGATATTCCTGCAGGAAGTTCTCGATCTCGACGGGATAGATATTCTCGCCGCCTGATACGATGAGGTCCTTCTTACGGTCAACGAGGAAATAGAATCCGTCCTCGTCCTGCATGGCCATATCGCCCGTGAAGAGCCAGCCGTCTCTGAGTGTCTCGGCTGTTGCCTTCGGGTTCTTATAGTATTCGAGCATTACGCCGGGGCCCTTGACGCAGAGTTCACCGACTTCGCCGCGCTTTACTTCGTTGCCGTTGTCGTCAACGATCTTGCACTCCCAGCGGTAACCCGGAACGCCGATCGCGCCGACCTTGTGAGTGTTCTCGAGGCCGAGGTGAACGCAGCCCGGGCCGGTGGACTCGGACAGACCGTAGTTCGTATCGTACTGATGCTTCGGGAAGTATTCCTTCCAGTGACGGATCAGTGACGGAGGTACGGGCTGTGCGCCGATATGCATGAGGCGCCACTGATCGAGCTGATAGTCAGCAAGCTTGATGTCGCCTCTGTCCAGTGCATCAAGGATGTCCTGTGCCCACGGAACGAGGAGCCATACGATCGTGCAGTGCTCGTCTGATACCGCCTTGAGGATCATGTCAGGCTTGGTGCCCTTGAGAAGGACTGCCCTGCTGCAGGTCCAGAGAGAACCCATCCAGTGGAATTTCGCGCCTGTATGGTAAAGCGGAGGAATGCAGAGGAAGCAGTCATCCTTGGTAGTCTCGTGGTGTACGGCCTCCATCTCTGCCGCCTGATACAGTGACAGGTGCGGGTGAAGGATGGCCTTGGGGAATCCGGTCGTGCCGGAAGAGAAATATATCGCTGCAAGATCCTCGTTCGTAAGAGCGATATCGGGATCCTCGCTGGAATAATCAGCTACCATGTGCCAGTAGCTCTCTGCAAACTCCGGAGCCTGGCCCTCGCCTACGTAGATAAGGAGGCGGTTCTTGGCAATGTCGTCTGCGTTGATGGTAAGTCTGTCCACGAACTCCTCACCGAAGATCAGGACCGATACATCAGCAAGGTCTGCGCAGTAGGATATCTCGTTTGCCGTATAACGGAAATTGAAAGGAACAGCGATGGCGCCTGTCTTCAGGATGCCGAAATAGATCGGGAGCCACTCGAGGCAGTTGAACATGAGTATCGCTACCCTGTCGCCCTTGGTGATGCCTCTGTCGAGGAGCATGTTTGCCACACGGTTACTCTTCTCATCGAAAACCTTCCACGTGATCTGTCTGCGGTACGGCCTGGGAGAAGTCTGCTGAACGAGGTCGAACTCCTTGAAAGAGATCTTCCTGGTGTCCTCCATTGTGGGGTTGAGCTCGATGAGAGCCACCTCATCACCGTGTTCTCTGCTATTTCGTCTGAGCAAATCGGTTACCGGCATTTCTATTCCTCCTGCCTATATTTAAAATATAAGTCCGCAGAAGATAATAACATCATGAGCCCCTCTCGTCAAAAAAAAGGCAAGTATGATATTATAAATATTATTGTTTGAGAGGTACTCCTAAATGAAGCGCCGGCTGAATATCGGTTTTCTCGTAGACGATCTTGATAACTATTTTTCCAACCAGGCCTGCAAAGGTGCGGAACTCGCTGCACAGGCGCTCGACGCCAACCTCTTCATCTTCCCCGGTCACTATATCGGCAAGCCTGACAGCAAGTATGCCGATAAGAAATACGAATACCAGTACAATTCAGTCTTCAGCCTTCCTTCAGAGCGTAATGTGGACATCATCTACATCCTGCAGGGCACGATCTGTTCGAGAGCGGATAAGGAGACACAGAAGGCCTTTCTGGAGTCGCTTCCGAAGGTACCGATCGTATGCCTGTTCTCGAACTTTGAGGGATACCACTCGGTCACTTTCAATAACGAGTCAGGATTCAGCCAGGCGATCAGGCACCTGATAGACAAGCACGGTGCAAAGAAGATAGGATTTGTCTCCGGCCCCGTTACTAACCGCGATGCAAGGGAGAGACTTGAAGTCTATAAGAATGTTCTGTCTGAATACGGCATCCCCGTTAATGAGGATCTTATAGTTTACGGCGATTTTACCGAGAACAGCAGCGAAGTTGTTGCTGACCTGCTGGACAGGAACGGTAAGCCGGATGCTATTGTTTTCGCGAACGACAATATGGCGATAGGCGGATACAAGGAGATCTATGCCAGAGGCCTCCTGCCCGGCAAAGATGTGTACGTCGCCGGTTTTGATGATGATGATTTCGCGGTATCCCTGAAGCCGCCGCTCACTACGGTGGAGGCAAGTTCTGCCGCACTGACCTACAAGGCCGTCCTCAACGCCGAGAACTATCTGAATAACAGCGCGCTGTCCGACATGGAGGTCGAGACGCACCTCATACAGAGAAGCTCATGCGGCTGTTCCGGTCTCGACGAGGAAGAGATGTGCAGACGTCTTAAGTTCTTCGGCATAGAGAATGGTGATCTCAGCTTTATCGACGGTCTGCAGGAATACCTGTTCGGCCTGTACTACGAAGACGAGCCCCTGCGCAATATCAAGGATAAGCTCGAAGCATTCTGCAAGGCTTATGTTGCCTTCGTAACTTCCGATAATATCCGTTCAGAAGTCGAGAACATCAACAAGTCATTTGCCCTCCTGCTGAACACGGACCTTCTCGTCTACACGACGCCCGAGAAGTTCTTCAACACATTGCAGTGCATGCAGTATGAAGCAACAAGGATCATCCGCGGCGAAGCAAATGATGCGGTAATGAACGAGGAGTTCTCCGACTTCTACAGACTGCTGTCTTACTCGGGGCTGGCCCAAGTCCACGACAGCGACAACAAGAGCAGCCGTCTGTCGAGATTGATCAACCAGCAGACCGGCGACATCTTCCTTATGTCGTCTGACGGAGACATTCCCTACGAGCATCTGCTTGGCGGCCTGTATTCCGTGGGATTCACCAAGTCTCTCCTCTATCTGTTCCAGAGGAGCATCCGCAACACTGACGACGCGCCGCTGGAGTGCCCCAAGTCGGTACTTCTCAAGGCGATGTCCGATTCGAACGGCATCCGCGCCATGAGCGATGAGCAGCAGCTTCTGCGTACCGAGCAGATCTTTACCAACGACTTCACGGAGAGCAAAGACAGACGAACAATGGTCGTCTTCCCTCTTTTTGTCGGCGCCGACCTGTACGGCCTGCTCGTAAACGAACTCGACGCGAATGTGCTGTCCCATGTCTCGCCGGTCGCTTTCCAGCTGTCCGTTACGCTCAAGTCTCTCATCATGATCGAGGAGCAGAACAAAGACAAGATGAACCTGCAGAACTCGCTCGAGAGATTCATCAGGGACAATACCAAGCTCGAAGCCATTGCCAAGCAGGATGAGCTTACGGGTCTTTATAACCGCAGAGGCTTCCTCGATAAGGTAGAGAGCATCCTATCCGATCCCGCATACAGCGGCAAGGCAACGGTACTTTGCTATGTCGATATGGATAACCTCAAGATGATCAACGATAAGTACGGTCACGATGACGGTGACTATTCAATCAGGACCGTTGCTGACATTCTCAGGGAATGTTTCCGTGATACAGATGTTCTGGGCAGGATCGGCGGCGATGAGTTCGTCGTCATGGCCATCATCGAGACTGACATAGACATCGCCAAGATAAGAGAGAGGATCGAGCACGTTACCAAGAGCCATAACGAGACCGCCGGCAAGCCTTATCCCATCGCGATGAGTGCAGGCATCCACAAGTTCATATGCAGACCGGACGTTGATATCTATTCGATCCTTGAGATCGCAGACGGCCTGCTCTATGAGGAGAAGATGGAGAAGAAAGCCAGGTACGGCTCGTACAGGTAAAGCCTTACTTAAGTTTATCTCGCCTTGCCGATCTTCGTGTAATACTGCTCCTTCTCGGAATACATGTTCTTGTCCGATTCCTTGAGCATATCGTCTATAGACCTGCCTTCGCCCTTTGAATAGCAGTATCCGATCGAGCAGCTGTATCTGGTCTCAGAGACGATCTGATGTATGCGTGCGCAGATATCAGAGACAGTATCTTCCGGGACTTTACGGCAGACTATTATGAATTCGTCTCCGCCCACCCTGTACACACGGTGCTTGCTCTTCACGGCACGGAGGAAACAATCCGCCAGCGTCGTCAGCGCGAGGTCTCCGGCATTATGTCCCTCGTTATCGTTGATGGTCTTGAGTCCGTTCATATCGACCGATATCAGGGCCGTGATGGTCTCAGGCTCATTCTCGATATCGGAATAATAAGCCTGACGGTTCAGAAGGCCCGTAAGCGAGTCTCTCTTCGTCAGCTGAAGTATCATGAAGACATAGTAGACGAACATGGATACGGCTATAGTCGCACAGAAGATGTGCGCATATTCTCGTCCGAGAGTAAACGGAAGCAGGAGTCCCGAAGCAAAGGCAAAACCGAAGAAGAATATCGGAACGATCTCCGTCATCTGCTTGGATCTGTGCCTGATCAGGAAATATATCAGATAGGCGCAGTA
>AUXO016964414.1_pt1 | contig 10568 bp, 8 predicted proteins | sample 768731 | NCBI WGS metagenome assembly AUXO01 (sample SAMN02715735, study PRJNA202380) | gut metagenome | biome: sheep rumen | host: Ovis aries | place: New Zealand: Palmerston North
GAAATGATAATAAAATATTCCTGCCGCCACAATGACGACAGGAATCAATATTAACCAAAGTATGTTCTTATATTTCTTCACTTATCAATAGAACAACTTGTAATTGTCGTAGGTTTCTTTCGCCACAAAAAAGATGAACACAAAATAAGCCGCAATAACAAGGAAACCAATGATAGCAGCCCACATAGCCCATTGTCCAGCTTTCTTGGCAGAATCCTGCGCAGCATCAAAATTACCAGCATACCATAAGGAATCGACTTTAGATGCATAAACAATAGAAACAATTCCAAACGGCAGACAGCAAAGGATCGTCGTTAGAATACCCCACACAAGGTTAGAACTGGGTTTATAAGGTGGTTGCATTCCCGACTGGTAACCTTGTTGAGGGTTAAAACCAGGTTGCTGATATCCATATTGGTTTTGCTGATACCCTTGTTGCGGCTGCTGATAGCCTTGCTGATATCCCTGTTGCTGATATCCTTGCTGCTGATAACCTTGTTGTTGATAGCCTTGCTGGGGCTGCTGGTAACCTTGAGGTTGCTGAGGTTGCTGCGGTCCTTGATTCTCAAAGGGTCGTAATTCTGATTGTTATCTGCCATAACGTAAAAAGATTAAAATGGTTTGTTGTTGATAGTGCAAAGATATGACATTTTTTCAATAAAACAATAGAAAACGGATAAAAATGCAATGAAAGCCTCAGAAAAGGGAGAAAATTGAAATCATGGCTTCTATGAAGAAAAATCCCCAGATTCACAATGAATCCGGGGAAATGCTAAATTGCGCTTTATGCGCATCTATTCCAAAGGGTTAACTCTGGCATTATGCATACATGGCCACGATAGCCTCGTAGAGTTCCTGTTTTCCAGAAGTCTGCTTAGGCTCACCAACTTTCTTGCCATATTCATAGGCCTGCTCGAGTGTGAGCTTACCATCTTCGAAATCCTTTCCGATGCCACTGTCGAAAGAAGCATAGCGCTGTTTCTTCATTTCAGGGAGTGGAGACTCCTCGATAATCTTAGCAGCAGACTCAAGCGCGCGAGCCATAGCATCCATACCAGAGATATGAGCGATGATGATGTCTTCAAGGTCGGTAGAGTTACGACGAGTCTTCGCATCGAAGTTAGTACCACCGGTGCCAAGTCCACCATTACGGATGATCTCCAACCAAGCCTGAACGAGCTCATACTGGTCGATAGGGAACTGGTCAGTGTCCCAACCATTCTGATAGTCACCACGGTTGGCATCGATAGAACCGAGCATACCGTTATCCACAGCCACAGCGAGTTCATGCTCAAATGTGTGGCCAGCAAGCGTAGCGTGGTTCACCTCGATGTTCACCTTGAAGTCCTTGTCGAGGTTGTGAGCCTTCAGGAATCCGACAACAGTCTCAGTGTCAACATCATACTGATGCTTAGATGGTTCCATTGGCTTCGGCTCAATGAGGAATGTTCCCTTGAATCCCTTAGCACGAGCATAATCGCGAGCCATGGTGAGCATAGTAGCCATGTGCTCTTTCTCGCGTTTCTGGTCAGTGTTGAGGAGGCTCATGTAGCCTTCACGTCCACCCCAGAACACATAGTTCTCAGCACCGAGCTTGATACCTGCATCGATAGCGTTCTTGATCTGCACGATAGCACGCGCCACCACGTCGAAGTCAGGGTTAGTGGAAGCACCATTCATATAACGAGCGTGACCGAACACATTGGCAGTTGACCAAAGGAGCTTGATGCCTGTAGCCTCCATTTTCTCTTTCAGGTAGTCAGTGATGGCAGCGAGGTTAGCCTCATACTCCTCCACAGAGTTGCCTTCAGCTACGAGATCCACATCGTGGAAGCAGAAATACGGGAATCCCAGCTTCTCCATGATTTCAAAACCTGCATCAGCCTTCTGCTTAGCGATAGTGATAGGATCATCACCCACGTTCCAAGGGAATTTCTTAGTTCCACCTCCGAACTGGTCGCCACCTTCAGCACAGAGTGTGTGCCACCATGCCATAGCAAAACGAAGCCATTCTTTCATCGGTTTGCCCATGATCACTTTTTCTGCATCATAATAATGGAAAGCTAACGGATTCTTTGAATCCTTGCCTTCGAACTTGATTTTACCAATCTCTGGAAAATACTCTTTAGCCATAATTTTAGATAATTAAAAAGTTTATAGTAAATGTTTAATAATTTGCAATAACAATTTCTTATCAATACCCAGCAAAATGATCATTTGATTTTGCTCTCAAGGCATTCGACCCATTTCTGATAAGCCTGCTTGTAAGGCTCACAATCCTTTTCCGGATGGACTGTTGCAATATGTTTCAGGGTTTTGAAGGCATCGTCGCTGTCCTTATAGATGCCAGCACCAATTCCAGCCCCATAAGCAGCTCCCACCGAGCCATCAGTCTCATAGAGTTCGATATCGGCTCCAGTGACAGAAGCAAGTGTAGTTCTGAACATTGGGTTGAGGAACATATTGGCATGTCCCGCCTTAATGGTCTTGATTTCCATTCCCATCTGCCTCATGATATCCATGCCGTATGCAAAAGAGAACACAATACCTTCCTGTGCGGCCCTGAGCAGATGAGCCTTGCTGTGGATATTGAAATTGAGACCATTGATAGAACATCCGATTTCCTCGTTCTGGAGAATTCTCTCAGCCCCGTTTCCGAACGGTATGATAACCAATCCTTCGCTTCCTACAGGAACGGTATCAGCCATTTTGTTCATATCAGTATAGCTGCTGCCTTCCGGTGCAACATTGCGTTTCATCCATGCATTGAGGATACCCGTTCCATTGATGCACAGCAATACGCCAAGTCGAGTGGAATCTTTGGTGTGGTTCACATGCGCAAAGGTATTCACCCTTGACAGCTTGTCGTAATTCACCTCACCGAGCACGCCATAAACTACTCCCGAGGTACCACCAGTAGCAGCAATCTCACCCGGTTTCATCACGTTGAGTGAGAGCGCGTTGTTCGGCTGGTCTCCTCCACGGTATGCAATAGGCGTTCCCTCTTTCAGTCCGAGTTGCTGAGCAACCTCTTTGCATACAGTTGACTGAATAGAGAACGTAGGCACGATATCGGCAATGATATCTTCAGAGAAGCCAAAATGGTTCATGACATCCTTGCTGACCTCTTCATTCTTGAAATCCCAGAACATCCCCTCAGAGAGTCCCGAAACGGTGGTTTGCTTCACTCCTCCCGATAATTTCATGGCAATATAATCGCCAGGGAGCATGATTTTATCAATCTTCGCATAAGTCTCTGGCTCGTTTTCCTTAACCCAAGCCAATTTTGCTGCAGTGAAGTTGCCTGGTGAATTGAGCAAATGCTGGAGGCATTTTTCTCCTCCAATGGCTTCAAAAGCCTGATTTCCATACGGAACGGCTCTACCATCACACCAAATGATAGATGGTCTCAGAGGTTTATTGTCCTTATCCACACAGACCAATCCATGCATTTGATAAGAAATGCCGATAGCTTTCACCTCCTGCAGAGAGCATCCCGCTTTCTCAGCCACTCGTTTGGTAGCCTGTACGAGTTCATCCCACCACATTTCCGGCTCCTGCTCAGCCCATCCAGCCTGTTTTGAAATAATCGGCGCCTCCGCATCCGGATATTGCGCACTTGCCACCGTGTTTCCGTTTTGAGCATCCACGAGAGAAGCTTTAACAGACGATGTGCCTATATCATAACCTAAAAGCAACATATTAAAAGAAATATAATTTAAGGGTTATTCTAAAATCATTATTTGAAACTGAAGCAATCAATCCATACCTTCAATCTGCTGAATAGTACCGTCCTCATTGTAGTGTAGTTCACAAACTTTCAGCGACCTGAGCCATGTTTTTCCTCCCGACGGCACGGAATCATGATGGAAAAGATACCACTTTCCTTTGAACTCAATGATTGAATGATGAGTGGTCCATCCAACCACAGGTGTAAGAATCACGCCTTGATAGACGAAAGGTCCGTATGGGTTATCTCCGATGGCATAGCAAAGATAATGCGTGTCGCCCGTAGAATAAGAGAAATAGTACTTACCATTATACTTATGCATCCATGATGCCTCGAAGAATCGGTACGGATTGTTGGCTTTGAGTGGATTTCCCTCTTTATCAACAATCAAGACAGGACGAGGTTCCTCATCAAATTCAAGCATATCGTCAGCCAGTCTCGCCACTCGTGGAGGAATGGCCACTTCGTCTCCTTGTGGAAGATATGCGTTTTCAAGCGCTTTGTTGTCCTTATATCTCTGTAGTTGTCCGCCCCAAATACCACCGAAATAGAAATAATATTTTCCATCATCATCCTTGAAGGCAGCCACATCAATGGAATAGCTTCCTTTCATTGGTGCCGGCTGGGGAATGAACGGTCCTTCAGGCTTGTCAGCCACCGCCACTCCGAAACGGAAAATGTCATTTTGGTCTTTCAGAGGGAAATACATATAATATTTGCCATCTTTCTCCTGCACATCGCAATCCCAAAGTTGTCTTCCTGCCCAAGGAATATCCTCCACTTTGAGCACCACTCCATGGTCTTCGAGTTTCTTTTCACCTCTTGCCACTGCCTCGATATCATCAGTGGAGAAGACATGGTAGTCTTTCATATTGAAATGGTCACCGTTATCATTCTCCGGCACACCTGATTCCCAATCGTGGGATGGATAGATATAAAGTTTTCCGTTAAACACATGAGTTGACGGATCAGCCATAAAGTCATCAGGCACAAGATATTTTTTTCCTTCCATAATAGTTATTTAGTTTTCATGCAAATTTAACAAATAATTGATAATAATCACTCAAAAAGCTTGATAATTTTTTCGAGCACCGGCTTTGGCTGGTAATTTCTGTCGAAAAGGAGTGGATAAGCAGTCCTCCCCTTCACCGGCCAGTCGTTGAGCCAAGATGTCCGGTCTGAAACACCCCAAAGATTTATTCTGGATATATCCTTCAGATGCTTCTTATAGATTTGAAAGAATTCGAGGTATCTGCGGTCAAAATCCTTTTGGGTCTGTTCGTCCAGACCATTTTTAAAAGGATCGAGCAATTCTTGGTATTGATAGTTGTCACTCACGGCAGCTCCTCCGCCGAAGTCTTCAGGTTTTGGAAGCACGTTGAGGTCGAGTTCGGTAATCATCACTTTCACGCCGCATTTCGCAAAAGCCTCAATAGACTTCTCATATTCCTGAAGGTCAGGGTAATCAATACCATTATGGCTCTGCATACCAACACCGTCGATTCTGCATCCACTTGCTTTAAGATCCCTCACAATTTCTACATACTTGTTTCTTTTCTGCGGCTTACTCATAGAGAAGTCGTTGATGTAGAGCTCGACATCCGGATCGATTTCATGTGCCATTTTGAAAATGACTTTGATATAATCAGGTCCGATGATATCACGATAAGGTGTATGCCGAAGTTGTCCATCGTCGAGAACAGCCTCATTAACGACATCCCAACCATGAATTTTCCCTTTATAGCGTGACATCACAGCAGTCATATACTCCCTCACCCTATTGATGAACACTTCGCGTGAAAGAGAATCCTGTCCTTGAGACGGTTTGTCAAACCAAGGTGCCATCTGACTGTGCCAGATGAGGCAATGTCCGATGACCTTCATCCCGTTTTTCTGTCCGAATTCAACGAGCCGGTCGGCATCCTCAAAATCGAACTTTCCCTCTTCTGGAGCTGTAACCTCCTGCTTCATGCAGTTTTCCGCAACAATGCTGTTGAATTGTGACGTGATGAGTTCAGTCGCTTCCGGCACATTCCCTTTGACTTCATCCACATTCAGCGCAGCCCCAATGAGGACTCCATGCGGCTGAAATGCATTTTTCAAGGAATTCACGTTAGTACATGCCGTCAACAAAGCCATGCCAAAAAGAGCGATTAAGGAACGTCTCATAAGAAACAGGTTTAAAACGTTAGAAAAGAAAGGTATGATTACTTAGTTCGAGCCTCTATTTCCCTATTGATCTGGTCGATTTTCTCATCGGTCAACTCATATTTGGAAATGATGAAGATAGCTAAAAGCAGCAAAACGGCAGGAATGACGCAAACAAGCCAGAGAATGCCTTCCTCAGCTATCGGAGTCTGGTCGATGATTTCGCTGTTGTAGCCCACATAAGCCAGCACGGCCGGACCGACAATGCTTCCGAAAGTCATACCCGCCTTGAAGAACAATCCTGTCAAGGCATTGACAATACCAGAGATGCGTCGTCCTGTGGTATATTCTCCGTAAGAAATCACCTCAGGCACCAGCGCCCACATATAACCCGTAGCCACGATCACACCGGTGCTCTTGATGAACTGCGCTACATAAACCATGGTCATACTTGGGTTCTCCATCTTTGAAATGAAATAGAGCATAACCATTCCGACAATGGCCGCACCAAGGAAAATATAGAACATGTTCTTCTTTCCCACCATGCGCTTGAACCAAGGCACAAGCGGCATAAAGAGGAAAGCAGGCAGAGATCCCAGCGCCATGAAGATGGAGAGTTCCTGGGCAGAACCATGGAGGTTGCTGTTGATGAAATAAGCTCCAGCGGCGTTACCTACCGACATCATGGCAAAAGCAGTAATGAAGAAGAAGGCAAGCACACGTAAAGGTCGGTTACGAAGAAACTCCATCCATAGGTCGCTGACCTTCACTGACTCCGTGGCTTTTGCATCCATCACCACTCTTTCCTTACACTGAGAGAAACAGAAGAGGAGCAAACAGAATCCCACGATGGCATAAACCGTCATGGTAGTGAACCATGCGGAAGAGTCCTTTGGCAGACTGTCGGATGGTGCTCCAGCAATAAGTGCGATAAAGAGTGGCAGTCCCGAATTCACCGCCAATCCACCGAGGTTAGCCATGAACATACGGACCGATGTAAGGATAGTGATTTCGTTTGTATCTCGAGTGAGCGACGAGTTCAAAGCTCCATACGGCACGTTGATAAACGTATAAAGGAGCTGCATCGCAATATAAGTGACATAGGCATAAATCAGTGATGGAGCGAATCCGTTCCAGAAGCAGAGAATGGCAAATCCGGAAAGCGGAATACCGACATAAAGAAGATATGAGCGGTATTTTCCAAAACGCGGATTACTCTTGTCAATCAAAGCTCCTACAATAGGGTCCCAGATTACGTTAGCCACATTTCCCACCAAGAACATGATGGCCACAGCTGACGGTGTGAGTCCATAGATGTCGGTGTAGAAGAAAAGCAGATATGTACAGATTACCTGAAAAATGAGGTTTTGCGCCAAGTCACCTGAGCCAAAACCGATACGTTGCAACCACGAAAGTTTGTAAAATCCCTTACTTTCGTTTGCAGTCATAGTTTCTGTTTGTTGTGCCATTATGATTGTGTTGTTAGTTTATTGGTAAAGTCCTTGTCTTCAAAGAAGCTTTCAATTCAGTGCAAATTTACGACAAATCCTCCGACACACATTATTATAGTGTATCATATATTTTACACAATGTTACATTAGTCCTAAAAATCAACAAAAAGCAACATTCTTACTTGGCATTGAGAATGGAGAGCATGACTTCCGCATAACGTTTGCCAAGGAGTCGATACCCTTCCGCAGTGAAATGAAGTCCATCGGGTGCTCCAGAGCAATCGGCTGAGGAAACTACATGAGCAGTCGGAATGGTTTGCGGAGTACGTGCGATCACAGCATTGTGTGCATGGCAAATGCCGCCTTTGTCCTTCTGCAAGAGTTCGCCAATGAGAAGTGGGCAGTCCTTTGCCTGAAGTCCAAGTTCCTTGAGAAGCCGTGTATATACAAGATTGACGCGGTCAGGCCAATCAGGCTGAGTGTTGTCGGTACATCCCTGATGCAGAAGGATTCCCTTGATGACTCCGACTTTCTGGGCTTCCTTTGCACATTCCACAAGCCTTCTGAAAGGATTGTTGTCGTATGCCCTGCAGAATCCCTTGAGCCAATCAGCCGCACCTGCAATATAAGCTTCCGCCTTATCCTCATCAAACAAGTTGATGCTGCATCCTCCAACAGCCACATTGATGACTCCCACCTTGATGTTTTTCGGAAGTTTTTCCACCATGGTTCTTCCGAAATAATCGGCAGGCGTAAGTCCGTTGTTCTCACGGCAAAGCGGTGGATATGCCACATACCAGTTTCCTTTTGTCCTATTATTCCTTTTCATATCCACGGCTGCCATCATCCTGAATCGAGGGTCAACTTTCTCACAGTCTTGATATTCGATTGGCGCATTTCCCTCCATATTCGACTGTCCGAAGCAGAGATAGATATGAAAATCAGGGTCGAACTTTGCCGGTTGCTCCATCTCTCCCGTTTTCAGCACCACTTTTTTCACATTCGGAGCCTTTTTGGTGTCTTTCAGCGTGAATCGCTTGCAGAAATTCCATATTTCCACGCTATTGGCATGTTGCGGTGAATGTCCTCCATTATGATAGGCAAAGAGTTCAACCACACAACCAGTGTTGACATTGGTCCACACTTCTTTGTCTCCTTTCAATCCACCCCATGGAGAATAATCAGGCAGCTTGATATATGTGGTACTCTCATTCATCTTCGCCATGTGTTCCACATAATCGTGGATGCGATATCTGTCGAAGACAAAAACATCGTCCGCATAGGCATGGCATTGTATCAGGTTCACGGGTTTTCCGCAGTTGTTCCATGGTTGCTCCATGAACTGCACACCGCTGGTTGGAGCGAATGCAGCAATCTTATCCTGAACGAACGGCATGGAATGGTACATGAGCATGGATCCCATTGAAAATCCGGTCCAATACACTCGGTTACGGTCGATTTTATATTTCGCATACATCTCATCGATGGTCTGGAGGACGAAGTTCTGGTCCTTCTTTCCCTGCGTGTCCCACGTGTTTCCATCGCTGCGAAGATAAGTCAGTACGAACTTGGCCGTATCGACCATCTCATACATCTTATCATTCTCCATTTGGTACTCAGGATTTTGGTTCATGCCATGGGTGACAATCATGAGCGGCATTTTCTTTTTGGTCTTGTCGGGTGTGAAGACCACCATATTTCGTGTTTGTCCCTCGACAACAATGTCAAGACTTGATTTTTTGTAAGCAAAAGCGCAGTTAAAAGATGTTATCAACATCAAGATAGTTAGAAGTTGTTTTTTCATAAAGCAATAGTGTTATCAATTCAAAAACAAAGGTATAAAAAAAACAACGTCAGTTCTTCAACTGACGTTGCATTTATTTTAGGATTTGATACAAATAGTCCTATAGGCCTTAGGCTTATCATTTCACCAGCACTTTCTCCACCTTTCCGTCTTCTTTTCTGACAATATTGATGCCTTTGACCGGGGCGGCGGTTCTCCTTCCATCGAGTGTATAGAAGAGGTGCTCTCCAGATTGAGAATGATCAAGCATGATGTCTTCGATAGCCACAGGATTCACACCATCATCAGAGAGGAATATATCCTTGATATATACCATTCCACCCGTAGTCCAGAATCCTGCCATATAGATGTGGCTTGGGTCACAAAGCGTTCCATCCTCCTTCTTCATATCCTGGAGGTCGATGACAAAGTTCTTGCTTGTACCGACTTTATAGATATATGGAGTTGACCAATAGTTGTTGATGTCGAAGATGCGGAATTCAGGACTGCATGTAGAAGCCCTCCTGAGACTACCGACAATATACCTATACTTGCTGAGATCGACTCCAGCCGCATATTGCCATCCTCCGAATCCATACTGAGAAGTGGTGAGAGCCCCCACCGACTGCTTGAACGAACCCGTTCCGTAGATAGACGGGTTGACCGCCCCTTCCACTAGAGGGAAATAAGCCACGGTGACCTCAAAAATGACGGTCTGTTTGTTGCCCTTGACATCTGTGTATGTTGCCCTAACCTTGGTAGTGCCTTCATTCTGTCCTAAAACCCTGCCACCCACAACAGTAGCCACATTCGGGTCATCCACAACGTAAGCGCACTGAGCCGCAACGTTAGACACCATACCAGACTTGAAGGTTGCTGTCATTTCCACTGGTCGGTTTGCTCCAGGCATCAATGCAATATTGGCAGCATTGATTTTGAGTTCAGTGAGTGTGAGATCATCCTCGGTGAAAGTCTTAAGGATTCCCTCACCAAAGAATCGGTCCTCTGAATAAACCGGTTCTGTAGAGAACCAATCCACATCAACATATCCGCCCAATTGCTTGGTTGCATAGTTAAAGATTCCGAATCGGTTGCCTACAAATATTTTCAGCGTATATCTCATGGTCATCTCATTGCCGAATTTCTTCCATTCCTGATTGTCAAGACTATAATAGAAATTAGCCTTATTCGTTCCGAAATTGACAACAGCCCTGAGATAGATGCGTTCTCCATCCTTGAAATCGATAGGCTGAGAAGCTACAACCTGCTGAGGTTTGGTCTGATCATACTCACTTCTATACTGCATCAAATATTTCTTTCCATCAACCTGCTTCACGGCGATGAATCCGTAAGGGTCCTGGAATACGCAAAGTCCGGCTACATCACCATCCTGCATTCCATAGGTGTCGATAGAAACCGTACCATAGCTGTCAGGATATTTGTCGGAAGCTGTATT
>AUXO011399918.1_pt1 | contig 10567 bp, 10 predicted proteins | sample 768731 | NCBI WGS metagenome assembly AUXO01 (sample SAMN02715735, study PRJNA202380) | gut metagenome | biome: sheep rumen | host: Ovis aries | place: New Zealand: Palmerston North
ATTAGATATAAATAATAAAAATGATTTTAAATATGAAAAATTAGATATTAAAAATTTAAGCTTTAAATATGATAATGAATTAATATTAAATGATATTAATTTAAATATTAAAAAAGGTGAAATAGTTGGAATTGTTGGTGAATCTGGTAGTGGTAAATCAACAATATTAAAATTATTATTAAGATTTTATGAATCTAAAGGTATTAAATATAATGATATAGATATTAATGAAATTAATACTGATTCATTATATAAAAATGTAACTATAGCATCACAAATGACATATTTATTTGATGATACAATTCTATATAATTTAAAAATTGCTAAGGATGATGCATCTATGGATGAAATATATGATGCATGTAAAAAGGCAGCTATTCATGATTTTATTATGTCGCTTCCTGAAGGATATAATACTAAGGTAGGACCTACATCAAATAATTTATCTGCAGGTGAAAAGCAAAGAATAGGTCTTGCAAGATGCTTCTTAAGAGGATCTGATTTGATATTGCTTGATGAGGTTACATCAAATGTTGATGCGATAAATGAAGGTATTATATTAAAATCCTTAAAGGAATATAGAAATAATAGAACAATTATTTTAGTTTCACATAGAAAATCAACTATGGCAATAGCTGATAGAATATATGAAATTAAAGAAGGAAAAATAATTTAAGATAGATAAGAAAAGGCGAAAAATGAAAATAACAAGAGCTGAACAATTATATTTATTTACAATATATGATTTATCTAAAAGAATGAAATGCGTAAAAAGTGCTGATTTAGCAAGAAATTTAGGTTATTCACGTCCTTCTGTATTTGGGTTAATAAATAAATTAATAGAAAAGAAATTAGTTTTTAAAGAAGAAAATAAGAATATTATATTAACAAGAGAAGGTCTTTTAGCTGCAAAAAAAATAAGCAATAGACATAGGCTAATAAGGCAAGCACTTATAGGTTTAGGTGCATCAAAGGATGTTGCGGAAAGAGATGCAAGAAATATTGAAAATAATATATCAGATGAATTGTTAGAAAAAATTGATAATCATATAGAAAAACATTTAAATGAATTGAAAAACAAGACAACAATTTTGGAATAAAATATATTTATATTTTTAATCGCAAGATATAGAAAAATCTTGCGATTTTTCTTGTTTATTTAAAAATAGTTAACTAAAGTTAGAATTAACTAACACTATTTAGTTTCATTTCATTGACAAGTAAAAAAATGGTATTTATAATATACACGTTAGTTAAGTCTAACTATAGGAGGATTATTTAATATGAAGAAAAAATTAATGGGTATTTTTAGTGTAGCAGCACTTGGATTAGCTTTAGTAGGCTGCTCAAATTCTAAAGATGAAGATAAGGATGTAAGCAAATCTGCTAATGATAAAACATCAGTAGTTGAAGAAGATAAAGAATTAACTTTAGATGCAACATCTTATAGTTTTAGCCAAATTGGTGAAGCTAAAGAAATTGTAGTTAAATATGGTGATGATATTGTAAGTGATGCATCAATAAGTGTAAAAGATGATGTAGTAAATGTAGTATCAAATGTTTTAATTTCAAAAAAGAATGGTAATTCAATTTTAACTGTAAGCTATAAAGGAAAAGAAGTTTCTGCAACAGTAAAGGTTTCATCTAATTTTTCAACTGAAATCGAAGAAGAAAAAAATGTAATTAATTTAAAATCAGGTGCTGATAAGCAAATTTCTGCAAAGGTTACTTACCCTGCAACAATTTATGAGGATTTAGGTGTTAATTATGAATCATCAAATCCTGATGTTGCCACAGTTGATAAGAATGGAAAAATCACAGCTGTTGGACAAGGTATAGCAAAAATTACAGCTGCATCAAATGTTGAAATTACTGAAAAAGTTAGCGCAATGGGTATGACTATGATTTCAACAAGCCCTGCAGAGGATTCTATAACAGTAATTGTTGATAATGAATTTGATGCAACAGTTAACAAAGCCTTAGTTGGTTATTATGAAGGATATTATGATTGGCAAGGATTTGCTGAACAAGCTAGTGATTCAAATTTATGTTGGAAAGAATCTAATATTAAATGGATTAGAGCTTATAGCCAATTAACATTAAATGAAGATGGTTCATTTGTTCAAAGAGTATTAAATGCTAAAAGAGCTGGCTGGCAAATTGTTGATGCAAATTTACCAGAAAGCACATTAGCTGAACAAAAAGCAAAATATAAGAATATGTATGTTTATAATGGATATGCTCAAAAATCATCTGATTTTAATGACCCAACAAAAGTATATGCTGATGTAGTTGGATATACTGAAAAAGGAATTAATAATTTTGCTGAAGTTGGCGCATTTGCAATCTTTGATGGCAATTTAGTATTATGCTATAACGATGTTCAAAAGGAATTAGGTGCAATTTTAAATGATGCATGGCTAGAAAACGCCTATGTTCCATATAAGAATATGGTTGCAATGCATGAAGATATGAATATGGTATTAGAAAAGGTAGAAAAGCTTCATTAATTATGAAAAAATTAGGCTTAATAGTTGGATTATTATTAGTTGCTTTAGCTGGATGCAATAATAATTCAAATGATAACGAAAAGACAGATACTAATATTGTTTTAGAAGAAAAGACCTATAGAGGCTCTTCAACATTAACATGGCATACAAATGAAACATTTGTTGCCATGGTTGATGTAACAATTTTAGGCAATAAAATAACTAAGGTTGAAATTGTTGATGGTTCATATATAACAACAGGCTCTGATGCATTTAAATTATGGGATGAAGAAGAATTCTTATCTAGATTTATAGGAAAGACAGTGGAAGAAATAAATGCTTTAGAGGCTAATGATCCCGTTAATCCTTCAAACCATTTTGATGGTGGATCTTTAAGTGGCTCTGTTGATGTAATTGCAGGTGCAACTGCATCTTCAACTGTTGTTGCAAAGGCTGTAAAGCAGGCAGTATTAAAAACCGCTATTTTAAATGCGCTAAATTAAAAGAAGAAGGTAAAATATGAAAAAATATAAATTATTTATAATTATTTTTATGTTCATATTTTTATTAATTGGTTGCAAAAATAATAATTCAAACAATGAAAAAACCACACAAGAAAATAAAACAAATGAAGTTAAGATGGCATATTTAGCAAGCTATAGTAAGCTTGCAGGGCCTATGGGTGTATTAACAGGTGGACATTATATTTTATTTTATGAGGATGGAACATTAGAAATTAATGTAGGTTTTTTTGCCCCTGTAGGAAATCATATGGATAATTATAAGGGTACATATACATTAATAGATAATAATTTACATATTGATTATGATTATATTTATGTAAATGATGATTCTGAAACAAAAAAAGGCAGTGTAGATACTAAAATTGAAAATGATTCATTTAGAGCTCAAATATATATGTGTGCTACATTTCCTGATGATGGAAAAAATCCAGATAATGTAGGATTAACATATCATAAAATGGATTATAAAAAATTTGATAAGAAAAATATATTATACATTGGTTCTTTTGAATCTGATACAAGCTTTAAAGCATATATTTTAGAATTAAAAAATGATAATACATTTATCATAAATATAAATCAAGATGGTAATTATTTTTATAGTAGTGGAAGCTATTATATAGAAAAGAAATCAGTAGATGAAGATGATTTAATTTTCTTTGAATACGATGTTTATAATTATGATGGAGAAATTATAAAAAAGAATTCTGATTCATTTATTTATACAAATGATTTAAGATTCTCATTTAATTATTTATATAATGAACAATCAAATTCAGATTTAGTTAATTTAGTAAGATTTTTATAAGGGGAAATTATGAATAAAGAATTAAATCCATTCTTTGAATGGGCATATAAAACAAGAGGTAATTCAGTAAAGGCTCTTTATGAAGGTAAAGAATTATCAATGGAAAAGCTTTTTTTAAGCTTTATGTCACATAATCCTACATTTATTTCACATGGAAAAAATGGTCTAAATGGCGCTGTAAAAGGAATTGGATTCATTCCAAAGGAAGAATATCTTGAAGAAGCCTTAAAGGAATATAAGGAGCATATCGCTTCATATAAGCCAAATGATCCTAGCTATCAAAAAAGAGGCTTAGCATTATTAATTAAATGGATTTATAGTGATGAAGCACAAGAAAAAATAGATTTTGATCATGTTTATGGCATTGAAATGGCATATACACAATCATATAAAAATTATTTAGAAAATAATGAAGCATCATTAGTATTTTATCAGCCACCTATTATAAGCTATGAATTGAAAGGAAAGATGCATCTTTTAGGTGAGAAGCATGATGAAGATGAAATAGATAATGATAAGCTTCCAATCATTCAGCAGTTTGTTAATGCTCAGCATGATGTATATCATATGCCTAATACTAAAAATTGGAAAAATAGATTAGTTTATAAATTTGATATTGAAGAAATTTACGATAAATCAGCTACTAAAAATGGATTTGGAGTAAAAATATATGATAAAGAAAATAAATAATATATATAAGATTACTTTATTATTATTTTTAGCATTTATTATTTCTTTTACAATTTCTTCTTGTAAAAGAGAAGAAAAATATCCTGATGCATTAAGAATTGGTACATTAGATATGCCAAAAACATTAATGCCTTATGCATCTTCAGATTCTGCAAATATGTATATTTGTGGCATGATTTATGATACTTTATTAGGAAATATTTCAGAATGTGAAGAAGATAATTATTATCTTTTTTCTAATAATTTAGTATATATGGATGGTGCATATCCTAAAAAGAATGATTCTAAGTATGGATTTGAATATTTTGATCCTACAGATGAAGAATATGAAAAACAAATTAAAAGAAAAAATTTAGTTAAAGGATATGATGAAGCAGGAGAGAAAATTGAAGGAGAAACAGATGAAGAATTTGAAGCAAGAAAAAAGGAAGCTGTTCCTTCAAATAATTGGTTTCGTTATCGCTTTAAGGTAGATAATAGATATACATGGAATGATGGAAAAGAATTTAGCTCTGAGGATATAGTATTTACTTTTAAATATATATTAAAAAATTCTGGTAAGCTTGCAAGCATTGCTTTTTTCTTAACTAATTATTTTAATTGCTATGATGATAATGGTGATTTTGTATTAGAATTAGCTTCAAATAAATTATCTGATATTAAAACTATATGTAATTCTATTTTTATTTTGCCTAAGCATATATGGGAAAATATAGATAATCCTAATAATTTTAATAATTTATCTAATCCTATAGGTACAGGTGCTTATAAATTAGTAAAAGATAGCTTTATTCAAGATAGCTCATTAGCATTAGAAATTAGAGATAATTATAATCAAGAATTATTAAATGAAATGTTTAATGATGAGCCTATTAAAAATATATTTTTAACTAAATTAGGTAATGAAGATGTTTTATTAAATGCAATGAATCAAGGAGATATAGATGTTTCTTTAAATACATTAAGTGTTGTTAAAGCAAATTCTATAGAAAAAAATAATAGATATAATAATGTAAAAATAGCTAAAACACAAAATGAATTTGTATCAACATTAGTTTTAAATGTCGGTAAAAAAGGAATTTTTAAGGATTTAAAAAATTCAGATTTAGTAAGAAGAGCAATATCATTATCTATTAATCAGGATTTATTAATTGAAAAATATTTATATGGTGATGGAGATAAAGTAGGAGATGGCTTAGTACAAAGCTATTATTCACATTCTTTAAAAAATTCTGATGGAACATATAAAACACATGAATATAATGTTACGCTTGCTAATGAATTATTAGATGATGCAGGCTATTTAAAAAATTCTAATGGAGAAAGAGATTTATCCTTTAAAATATTAGGTCATAGCTCAAATGAAACATTAATTAATTTAATTGGTAAAATGATTAAAGATAATATAGGAATTAATATTTCATTTGAATTAGCCGATGGAACTTATAGTGAAACAATAAAGCAAAGAAACAATCCATCATTTGATATGATTTTAAATTCTGTTTCATTTGCAAGTGATCAATTATTGATGTTTGATGCAAGATTTGGTGTATATCCTAATTCTTTATCACCAAGAACATGGAATTTTTCTGGTATTTATGATGAAGAATTATCTAAATTAATGAAAGAAATGGATAGTGCATTAACAATTGAAAATCAATTTGAATTATGTAAGGATGTACAAGAAAAAATAGCATCATTAAATGTTGAAATTCCTCTTTATTGCAGCAAAATATATTCTATATATTCTGAGAATAGATTTGTTGGCTGGCAAGTTCCTAAAACAGGATCAATATTAAATTCTAATACATTAAAAAATTTATCAAAAAATAAATGAGGGGGAAATGAAAAAATTTATTATTAAAAGTTTAATAACAAATTTAATAATATTATTTATTGTTATAACTTTAAATTTCTTTTTACCTAGAATGATATTTGATGATCCTTGTGAGCCTTATTATATTGGTGTTCCTGAGGATGCGGTATTATTAAGGGCCCAAATAAGAGAAGAATATGGCTTTGATAAGCCTATAATTGTTCAATATTTTATTTATTTAAAAAATATATTTACATTTAATTTTGGAACATCTTACATTTATAAGGATTCAATTATAAATGTAATGTTTTCCAAAATGCCATGGAGTGTTTTTATTAACTTGACTGTTTTACTATTAACAGTCTTTTTTGGCATTTTAATTGGTGCAAAATGCGCCTTAAATAGAGGTAAATTTAAAGATAGATTATTATTGAAGCTTAATTCTATAACAAGCTCTATTCCATCATTTTGGATTGCATTAGTCGCGGTATTGGTTTTTGGCTTTATATTGCCAATATTTCCTTATAGTGGGGCTATGTCACCTGGCTATAGCTTAAATGTTAATTGGGTGGTATTCATAATTATTTATTCTATAATAATTATTTCAACAATTGTTTTATATTTAATATTTAAAAAAGGAATTATATGTTTTTTATTACCTATTTTAGGATTATATATAGCAATTATATTTTCAATATCAGCATTAGATTTAGTTGATATTATTTATCATAGTATACTTCCTATATGTGTTGTTTTAATAGGTAGTATTATTTCATATTCTTTATCTATAAGAAATTATATGATTGCAGTAGTAAATGAAGATTATATTTTTACTGCAAGAGCAAAGGGATTACCAAAAAGAAGAATTTTATACCATCATATCCTTAAAAATAGTATGCTTCCTCTTGTAACAAATTTAGGTTTAAGCTTTGTTGGACTATTTTCAGGGTCAGTATTGATTGAAAAAATATTTAGTTGGCCTGGAATGGGTAATTTAATGGTTGAGGCTAATAATTTAGGTGATTTTAAGCTTGTTCAAGCTTTATTGTTATTTTATGCTGTATTAACAATATTAGCTAATTTTATTACAGACATTTTATATCATAAATTAGATCCAAGGGTAAGTGTGATGTAGGATGAAAAGATTTATTTTTGGATTTTTAAATTTATTTAAGAATTTATGGTTTCATAAAAAAGGAAGAATAGGCTTAATTATAATTTCAATAGTAATTATTTTAATTATTCTTGCGGGAGTATTAACACCTTATGATCCATATGAATTTGATTTAGATCATACTCTTGAAGGTCCTTCAGGTGCTCATTGGCTTGGTACTGATAAAAATGGTGTTGATATATTGTGCCAAATTTTATATGGGGGCAGAATATCATTAGTTGTTGGTGTATTAACTGGAATAGGATGTACATTATTTGGGGCAATAATGGGAATAATGGCAGGCTATTTCGGTAAGGTTGCGTCAACAATAATATTAAATGTTATAAATGTTTTAATGGTTGTGCCAACATTACCATTGATGATTTTATTAAATAAAATTTCATCTAGCTATGTAATGATGATTTTCATATTTATTTGCTTTGGCTGGAGTGGTACTGCAAGAACAGTAAGATCAGAGGTTTTAAGATTAAAAGAAACTGATTATATTAAGCAAGCAGAATTAAATGGTGCTTCAAAGTTTTATATTATGATTAATCATATATTACCTGGCATTTCACATTTATTAATAATGAGCTGTGCACTTTCAAGTGCTGGCTTTATGATGGCTGAGGCAGGATTATCATTTATGGGTCTTGGTGATCCTTCAAAAATAAGCTGGGGTAAAATGCTTGTTGCTGCACAGGAAAATGCATATACTAATTATCTTTGGGCCTGGATATTAGCTCCTGGTGTTGCATTATTTATTGTAGTTATTGCATTTATGCAAATTGGCTTTGCATTAGAGGATATATTTAATCCTCGAATGAGAATGCAAGAAGAAAATTATAATAAAAGTATCAAAATAAAAAAAGAACAATTAGATGAATTATTTAATTCAATGGATGATATGAATAAAGAAGACTCACTCAAAATAAAGGAGAGCTTTGATGAAGGAAGAATTGATATATAAAATTAAAAACTTAAAAGTAGCATTTTATTCATCTAATTCCTTTATAAAGGCTGTTGAAGGAATAGATATTGATATACCTAAAGCTAAAAGGGTTGCGATAGTTGGTGAATCAGGCTGTGGTAAAAGTGTGACATGCTATTCAATGCTAAATCTTTTAGGTCAAGGTTCATTTATAAAAGCTGATAAAATGGAATTTTATGATGAAGATAATATAATTGATATACTTAATTGTGACAATTCTATTTTAGAAAACATTAGAGGAAATGAAATATCAATGGTATTTCAAGATCCTAATTCTAGCTTAAATCCTGTTTTAACAATAGGAGAGCAAATAGATGAGGTTTTAATTTATCATTTAAAAATGAATAAAAAAGAAGCTAAAGAAAAAACAATTAGCTTATTGCATAAAGTTGGTATACCAGATTGTGAAAAAAGATATTTTAGCTATCCTCATGAATTTTCAGGTGGCCAAAGACAAAGGATTATTATTGCCATGGCTATGGCATGTAATCCTAAGCTTTTACTTGCAGATGAGCCAACTACTGCATTAGATGTAACTGTTCAAAAGCAAATATTAGATTTAATTGATTCTCTTGTAAAAGAAAATAATATGTCTTTATTATTAATTTCACATGATTTAGGAGTTGTTAAAGCATATTCTGATTATTTATATGTAATGTATTGTGGAAAGATAGTTGAGCAAGGAAACACATTAGATATTTTAAATAATCCAATGCATCCCTATACAAAGGCTTTACTTGAGACTGTCCCTCATTTAGGAGAAAAGAAGGAAAGATTTTTATCAATTCCAAAATCTGTTCCATCTCCATTAAATAAGCCTAAGGGATGTTATTTTTCAAATAGGTGTAAATATTGTAATAAATTATGTCAATCTTATATGCCTCCTATTGTTGAAACAGATAATAGAAAGGTAAGATGCTGGAGAAATATAAAATGAATAATATAATTTGCAAAATAGAAGATGTATCAGTAAATTATCCTAAAAATCATTCATGCTTTAAAAAGGAATATATTAGTGCATTAAGTCATATAAATTTAGAAATATGTGAAAATGATATATATGGTTTAGTTGGTGAATCAGGATGTGGTAAATCAACATTATGTAATGCAATATTAGGATTTACTTTAATTAATGATGGAAAAATAACATTATATGATAAGGTTATTACAAATAATAAAAAGAAAAATAATTTAAAGGAATATAGAAAAGATATAAATGTTATATCTCAAAATCCCTTTCAAGCATTAAATCCTCGATTTTTAGTGTGGAGAATAATTGTTGAGCCTTTAATAATTAAAGGAGAAAAGGATGATAAAAAATTAAAAGAGAAGGCATTAGAATATATAAAATTAGTAGGGCTACATGAAGATGATTTAGATAGATATGTTTTTGAATTTTCAGGTGGTCAAAGACAAAGAATTGCGATAGCAAGAGCCCTTGCTTCAAAATCTAAATTCATAATTTTAGATGAACCAACATCTGCATTAGATGTTTCTGTTCAATCTCAAATTAGTAATTTATTATTAGATTTAAAAGAAAAATATAATCTTACATATTTATTTGTTTCTCATAATCTTGCCTTAATATATCAATTATGCAATAAAATTGCGGTAATATATAATGGTCAAATTGTAGAAAAAGGATATGTAGAAGATATATTTAATAATCCAATGCATCCTTATACAAAAGGATTGATCTCATCTGTATTAGATACAAAAAAAGAACATAATGATGATATTTTAATAGGTGAATCTTATAGTTCTAATATTGAAGAACAAAATTGTAGATTTTCAAAAAGATGTCCTTATTATAATACTGATTGTGATATTAAATTAGAATTAAGGGAAATAAGTGATAATCATTATTGTGCGTGTGTTAATTCTTTTAATTTAAATAATGATAAAGAATAAGAAATTAATCGTTAATTGTTAGTTTCTTATTTTTTAATTGAAATTAGTTTTATTATAAAATATAATAAAATGGATTTCGGAGGTATTGAAATTATGGAAAAAATTAAAATGTCTACTCCATTAGTTGAAATGGATGGAGATGAAATGACAAGAATCTTATGGAAGATGATAAAGGATGAATTATT
>AUXO013272359.1_pt1 | contig 10566 bp, 1 predicted proteins | sample 768731 | NCBI WGS metagenome assembly AUXO01 (sample SAMN02715735, study PRJNA202380) | gut metagenome | biome: sheep rumen | host: Ovis aries | place: New Zealand: Palmerston North
GCTTCAAAACTAATTGAACCAGTTTGTGTACTCATTTTATCTCCTTATCTATCATGTGACAGTACAATTATAAGTAGAATTTAAATCTGTTACATCTAATGTTGCCGCGGTCCCTAGTGAGGTAATAGAAGTTCCTTTTGTTCAATTATAAGCCGTAGGTGTTGTAACAGTACCATTAATTCTTAAAATTGCTTCTAAAGTAGCTGTTCCTGCATCTCAATTAATAGCGGTTGGTGTAACTGTTACAACAGCTTCGGGGCCTGCTTCTCCTTGCGGACCAGCTTCACCAGGGACACCTTGTCAATTTTCAACAACCGTCCATTGAGTAGCTCCACTACCTTTATAATATAAATCATACTGACCGTCACCATCATCTACAAGATAGGCATCACCATCTTCAATAGAACCAATGGAAGGTAAAGTTTCTAAAGTATATATTCCAGGATGAATATTTAAAATTTTACCATCTGTACCTCTTGGACCTTTTATTTGTGATCAATTATAATCGGCAGGATTCTCGCTATCTTGTAAATCTATACTAGAATATACGCCCATATAACTTTTATTATTACTGTTGGATGTACTAAAACCAGTTGCACTTATGTTACCATTACTATCAATTATAATCGTATCTGCTCATGCTATATGTATATTTTTACCATTAGCACCAGGTGTACCATTAGCACCATCTTTACCATCCGCAATCTCAAGTGTTTCAAAATTACCATCACTATCAACTAAAGTAACTGTAGTTATGTGATTATCCTTAGAAACACTTTGAATATAGACACTGGTACCATTTTTACCATCTGTACCAATATATGATTTTTGATAAGTTACACTAGAAGTATTATCAGTATAAAAAGTTTCAGTTTTTACTCATAATCAAGTGCCTGGTTCTATATTTAATATTATTTCTTCTTGAGTTGGTTCTTCACTTGGTTCTGTTTCACTTGGTTCTTCATTTGGTTCTGTTTCACTTGGTTCTTCATTTGGTTCTGTCTCAACTGGTTCTTCATCTGGGTCTAACTCTTCAAATTCTTTAACTGAATACCATTGATTAATAGAACTAGTTCAAGTATCTGGAATAGTTTCTCCAGAATTACTTATTGCATAAGAAATTTCAACAGATGCAACACCAATGCCCGTAGTACCAGCTGCACCTGGTTCACCTTGCGGGCCTTGTTCACCACGTTCACCCTGTGCACCTTGAATACAAGTATATGTATAACTTGTACCATTAGAAGTCCTCATTCAAACATATTTACCAGATTCTCATTGCGGCGAAGCAGGTGACCAATTTGTAATATCAGAATGACTTGTTCTTGAATTACCAACACCATATTCGATAGAAATAATAGCAGAATCAAGATCATTTAGAACTTGAGAAAGAGTTTTTTGACTTCCTCCAATGGTAACGCCTGAAAGAATATTTACTCCATCACCACCAAGAGTGATATGACCATTTCCATCAAATACAATATAAGCTTGATCATCTCCAATAGAATAAGGAACTGTATTATCGAATCTAATACCGTTACCTGTTAAAGCCTGTTTAATGACACCTGTTGGATCAACAATAAATACACCTGGGACATAATTGCCTGCTCCGGTTGATATTAATATCCTCCAACCTTCTCCTGTTGACAATACATAAAGACCGTCATCAGTTTGTGCAACATGAGACGCTACATAATTCTGAATAGTTTCATCGATCTCATACCAACCTTCTTCAGTCGGATTCTCTGACCCAGTCGGTTCAACTTTTGACATAGTTCCTGTTGACGAATCATAAATATAATAATTTTTATCACTATCTACCTGCGTGTCTGTTGAAAGTGATTTATGTTCTGCAAATCAATTTACCGTATCAATAACTGACTCAAGCGTTGATAGCCCAGCAAGAGCACCATTAGCATATTTGTTCGCGTCTCTAGCATCTTTTTGTGCTGCTTCTGCAGCAACATTTGCTTCATCTGCTTTACGATTTGCTAAATCAGCTGCCGTACTTGCTTCATTTGCTTTATCTCAAGCTAGTTCAGATGCTTGCGTTGCACTGTTTGCAGCAGATTCCGCAGTTGCAGCACTAGCAATAGCTTCATCTGCTTTTTGTTCTGCAACATCTGCTGAAATTGAAGCTGAAACAGCTTTATTCCAAGCGGTATTAGAAGCTATGGAAGCACTTTTAGCTTCATCTCAAGCACGATCAGCAGCTTGTCCCGCAGATTCAGCTTTTTCATCAGCTCGCGCAGCTGCATCGCTCGCGACTTCTGCACTTGTTTGAGCTGCTTTTGCTAGTGTTTGTGTATCAGCGACAGCCGTTAGAAAGGCTCCTTCTGGACCTGTTTCAAATTGTATATATTGAATATCATCATCATGAGCCGCAACAACTGCGGCCATATTTTCAATACTGTTACGGCTAGTTATATCTGCAATTTCTTTTGTTTCATCATTAATTGTTAAATAAGAAACTGTTTCCATTTACTCTCCTTTTATAGCCGTTATTTTTAATTTCTACTATATTTGATTTCTAATTATTGAATATTATTATTTTTTGTTATAAAATAAAAAAAAGACCTTATCTTAAAGATAAGGTCTTATATTTTAATATTTATATCTACTAGCTACTTGATAAGCGTTATCTGCAAGTTGTTCTAATGCTTGTTTGATTTCTATAGCATCTTGTACTCCAGGGAACGTTGCACTAATTTCAACACGTTGTTCTACTGTATCAGTAAGGTTACTTTGAGATATTGTTTTACCAAGTGAAGAATTTGTAGATTTTAACCCTGACATAATATCTCTAACTAATTCAACTGTAGAAAGCATATTCTTAGTATCATCAGCATTAAGAACTAATTCTTTTTGATGTAAGATAGCTCATTTACCACTTTTATCATCTACACCTCTATCAGACCAAGAGCCAGTATAACCGCCAGTATCATAACCACCATAATATTGATAAGTATATCCATCTCAGTATCAATCTCCACCAGAATTGTTCTTTTTATGGAATAAAGAACTAAGACCACTAGAAAGTTTATTTTTAAAATTATTAGCAATATTTGAAGCAGTTGACGATATTGTTGTATACAAACCAGCATTATTCATTGCATTTTGAGCTTCAATTGCTGCTTGTGTTGCATTATTGGCCGCATACATAGCATTATTCGCAGTATTCATCATATCTTGATAAGCTGCAGCCGCTGCATTAGCTGCTTGCTGCATACTATAATAGGCATCTCTTATTTCGTTAGACATACTAGCAACAGCATATCCAGCTTCTCTTGCTGCATCACTGAAACCATAAAGTGTTTCTGACGTTATACCAGAACTTACAGCTAAATTACCAAAACTTATTTGAATATTATTAGATTCAGTAATTAATTTTTTAGCAGATTCTATTGCTGCATCGCCTCTGCCTTTTCATTCTTTTAGTTCACTAGCACTATCATTAATTATTGAATTAAGAGTATCTAAATCTTCTTTTCAAACATCTGTTGTTTCTATTAATATTCCAAGTTGTTCTGTAGTATAATTTAAGCTATTTTCAGTAAAACTATCATAACTATCTCCAGCAGAATCTAATGTTTCTTCGGTTTTATTTCTATATTGATCTAAATATCCACCTTCACCAGAAATATTATTATATGCTTTATTTATACCTTCATCAATTTCTTCTACACTTGCTAAAGTATTTTCTTTACTAAGTTTGAAATTTTCATCAATACCACCAATGACGTCAAGAATAATTCCTTGGATACCTTTTTCACCCTTAGTAGTATCTATAGTACCCTGTTTAATTGTCTCTAAAGTTCCAAGAGTCGCTTTAGATGAAGCTCCAAGAGCATTAGTGACACTAAGTTCAATATCTTTTAAGTTACCATTAATAGAATCTTTTGTTGCACCAAATTGATTCTGCATGGTATCAAAAGTCGCGGCAGATGAATTTTCAATATTACTGCTAGTTTCTGCAAGTCCTTCTTTAACATGCTCTGTCGTATAAGTAGATTGTTCTCGCATTAATTCAAAAGTTTCAGCAAGATGACCTAAATTTTCTTCTGAAATTAATTGCTCTGCACCAGCAATATCATTATATAAATTAACTGATATTTCACCTAGTTCAACAGAAGAATTACTTAGATATTCACCAAGATTATCCATTAATCATTTAATACGCTCGGTTTGTTGCTCTGTTGTCAAAGATGCGTCCATAGCTGTATCAATGATCATCTGTTTAATTTCTTTTGCGGCTCTAAGAGCACTTTCATAAGTTTGTTTATAGATTTCTTTTGATAAATTATAAGCTTCTTGTTGGCTAGCTAATAAAGCTTGTGCGGCTTGATTAACCGCATCTTCATCCGCGCCATAAACGAAATCATAATTACCAGCTGCATTACGCTGTAACCGCATTTGACTCTTATTACTTTGAGCATCTTCTAAGGCAATTCGTCTTTGTAATATCTCTAATTGTTTTTCCGCATATTGAACATCGTATTCAGTGAGTCCCTTCTTTTCCCGCAAATATTTTAGTTGCTCATTCATTTTTTCTGTAATGCGCTGTTGCGTTACAAGAGAGGTATCTTGAGTATCATTCAATAATTGTTGATATTTAAGCTGTAATTTTTCAAGTTCAAAAGCGCGATTATAATCATCAAGATATTGTTCTGAATTTCGAGTGGCTAATTCTCATTGTTGAGATAGTCAGTCAATATCTTCTCCACCAAACAGATTACTTACAGTAACATCAAGTTCTGCATTGAGTTGACTATTAAGTCTGTCAGCAATATCTTGAAGTAACTGAGTTTCTGTATCTAGCTGTTTCTCTTGGAGAGATGTAACTTCATCACGAGCATTTCTAAGAACTTCTCGTTCTTCTGTAGAAAGTTCTTTTCCACTAGCTTCAAGTTCTTCAAGAGCTTTTACAGTTGCTTGTTTAGCTTCAATAGCAGTACTAATTGAGGCTAATTTTTCTGTATTAACTGCAATTTTTTCATTATAAAATTGTACTTGTTGCTCGTAACTTCTTTCACCAAATAATAATTTAAGTTGGTCTAAACGAGTATCAAGATAATCTTCAAGACGATCAAAACTTTCTAAACGATCATCTATTAATTCATCCATTTTACTAGATGCTTCTTCGATAGTTTCTAATAATGAATTATAATAATCAACAATATTATTTAAATTATCCATTATTGCGCCAGTGGCTTCTTGAAGATTTTCAAAAGCAGCTTGTTCACTAAGTTTTTCATCATCGGCGTCTTGAGAATCACCGTCAATAACATCTAAAGCATCATTGATTCTTCCTTGTAAATTTTGTAGCTGCATATCAAAAACTGACATACCGCCATCTACTGTTGGAGAAAGAATACCAGCTAATCCTTCAGCATAATATCTTCGTTGATTATCAAAATGACTATATCCACTGCCACCTTGCATTCAATCACGGTATAATTTATTAAAATCACGTTGACTGTCAATAGCTTCAGTTATATCATCAATACCTTCTTGAATTGCATCAATTATAGCATCTGCGGCATCTTGGATTTTCTCTTTATAATCTTGAATTTCAGATTGACCTTCTTCAATTTTTCCAAGAGTAGATTCATATTCAGAGAGTGCTTTTAAGAAACCTTCATGATCTTGTTGCGCTAATTGTACTCTTTCTTCATAATAAGAAGCATCATCATCATTGCGGTGCGCATTATATTCATCAATTCTAGTATTAACTATATTAACGAGTGCGGCTTCAATAGCTTTTCCATTTTCAAGATTTCCTTGAGCATCAAAATTAACTTGATTAAAACCAGCACGATAAGCATACCCGTTGATGGTTAAATTACCATTTTCGTCATAAGCATTAGTCCGTAATAATTGTGCATGATCTTTGGCTAAATTAACTTCTTGTTCTAATAATTTAATATAATTTTTATATTCATTTTGAAGTTTCTTTATTTGTGAAATGCGGTTGGCTCCATACAATCTATCTTCTAATTTAGCCAATTTTTCCATAGCTGCGGCCGCACGATCAAGATCATTAGTAATATCGGTTAGATAATCTCATTCAGTTTTATCTTTATCTTTTGGTTTAGTGTCTTTATTTGAACCAGAGCTACCTTTGGGAGATTTTCCACCTCCACCACCGCCACCGCCTTTAGATCTTCCTACAGGAGTAGAAGATCGACTGACAGGACCATTTCCAACATATGTTATTGAAGGTGGTGTACCTATTGCATCGCCAGTATTAATTTGAGCTACATCAATGTATCCATCAACTTTTTTATATCCATTAATTCATGTTCTAGAAGTTTTTCTATATGCTGTCGGAATTGAATTGCCTTTTGAATCTACCATGCCACCTTGAATTGGCTGTACGGCTTCTTCTGTAACATATTCTGGTACTTCAATCTGTGTCGGAACATGTTTAACCGTTACATCTGCTTGAACACCAATACTATTGAGCAAACTATTCATTTGATCAACAGACATATGAGTTTGTTCAGCCATAGTATTTAGTGCATTAACTCATTCTTCACCGCCAAGGATACTATAGACATTTTCACCAATACCAAGATTATTAATTTGAGCTTGCAATTCATCAAGACCAGCCATGACTGTTGATTTGGCATCATAAAATTGATTAACCATATTAGCATAAGCTTGTTCAGTATCAGCATCAGAAAAATCAAGACCTGAAGCTTCTCTTGAAACAGCTTCCATAGCTTCAATTAAATCTTTACCTACTGCAACACCAAGTCTATTTATAGCTTCGATATCACCTTCGGCGGCTAAAGCTATATCTTCAAGGTTTTCTGCCGATTCAAAAAATTCATTAGATAATTCTAAATCATCACTAGCACCAACTAAATCAGCAATAGCTTTTGTTGCTTCTTGTGAAGCATCTATATAATCTTTAGCTGCATGATTAGAATTTTGTAATATATCTGATCATTTTTCTCAATTATCATAGAGTGTATCAATGCCTCTAGTCATTCTTTGATTTTGAATAGCCAAATCTCTAGCGGCACCCTCTGTTAATTCTAATTCTTCTCTAAAAGCTTTAGCTTGATCTATAATATCTTCTAAATCAATATCATAAGCTTTAGCAGCCTGTTCTGTTAATTCATTTAATTTAGTATCGTAATTTGTTTGTTGTTCACTGGTTAAAGGGCCTTGTTCTTCTTGTTTAGCTTTTTCATATTCTAAATCACTTAATGAAGTAGCTGTTTGAATATTACTTAAATTTTCACTAAATTCAAATAATTTACCTTCACTATCTGCAAGAGCTTTACAAAATTTATCAACAGAATCATACCCTTGGGTTGCCATGTAATCAGCAAAACCAATTAATTGGTCCCCAACTTGAATTTCTTTATTACTTTGATAATCTTTAATTAATTGAGCTTGTTGTTCATTAAGTTGAAAACCGCCTTCAAAATTTTGTGTTTCTTTATTTCATTTAGCTCCAAGAGCTTCATAGATTTTTGTATCAAAATCAAATTTTTGACGTTCTATGTCTTGTTCAGCTTGATATAAAGCCATTTTTTCTTGAAGCGCTTGTTTAGTAATATGAATTTCTTCATTTGCTGAAGTTCTAATTACTCAATCTCAACTATCAGCAGCTTCTCTAATAGAAGTAATTGTTCCTTCTAATTCTGGCAATGCTCCTTGAGCAATATCTTTAAAGTCTTGTTGATTAACTATTCCATTACGATTATCAGCAATAGAAGCAATCAATGAATCTGCACCATTAAAAGCTGAGCCGTATTTTTCTCCAAGAGCATCATAAGCTTGTTGGTAAGCTTCTTCGCTATCTGGTGTTGGTGCATATGATTGATAATTAGTTGTATCTTCAAAAGTAGCATTTAAAGCATCTACTGCTACAGTATTAGACTTAACGGTTTCTGCCAACTCAATTAATTCATCGCCATTTTCATCGACATCTAATCCAAGCTTTTCACATGCTTCTTTAATATCAATAGAGCCTTCATTTATTCCATTAACAAAAGTTTCTAAAACTTCTTTTGGAATAGTATGAGAAATATTGCTATTTTGTTCAGCAAAATTTGCTATTGCAGAATCAGAACTAGCAGAATATGTTCTTGCTTGTTGAATGGTAATCATATTTTGAGCAGAACGAACTGTATCTAATTGTTGCTCATAGAATTTATCAAGTTCTCCTTCTTCAAAACTAAGTATACCATTTTCATTTTTAACAGACTCTGCAAGTTTAGGATATGTTTCTAATAAATTAAGAACTTCTTGATTAAGAGCTATAACAGCTTCTTTTCATTCTAAAGTACCTTCTTTTAAATCATCTAAAGCTTTACGTTTATCATTAATAGAGCCTATAGATTCTTTTAATTTAGTTATATTTTCATTAATTTCATCATAATTATGTTTTAGTTCACCTAAAAGTTCTTTTTGTTCTTCATACTCTTTGTTTGCTTGAGCTGCTGCACCATAATTATCAATTCAAGCTTTTGTCGCTGCAGCAACACCAATTGCTAAACCTCCAATGGCTACAGCCACCGCCGGAATTATTGTTATTAAACCACCTTGAAGAATTTTTTGAATAAGTAGCTGTGCATTTTCTGCAATTAAAACAGGAATATTTGCAATTCTCGCAGCTATTTCTAAAGCTTTCGCTGCTACAGCCTTACGTGTTCATCCAGCATCTATCATTTTTAAAGCGATGCTTTCTCTTTCTTTTTCGTTTCTTGCAACTATAGCAACATTTTCTAAAATATAGGCTTTTGTTAATTCTTTAATACCATTAGTTAAACTGACCAACCCAGGGAGCAACATTGTTAAACCCATGAGGCCATTCATTGTAACTGCATTAAGTTGTTCTTCTAATGTTGCGCTATCATCTGTTAATGTTTTAAACATATCGCTAATCATAGAAAAACCGAATACGACTGAAGTTACACCAGAAAGAGTTTTAACGACGCTATTAATATGAGCTTCAAAATCTGCAGCTTGAATAGTGTCCTTAACCATACTCTCACCGATATCAAGATTATTTTCAGCGACACCAAACTGTTCAATTAAAGATTCTAATTCAGCAATATTAATTCCAAGACCAGCAGATTCTCGCCGCATCTGTTGAAGTTTTGCAATCATTTCATCATCAGCATGGCCACCCTGAGCAATTGCTTTGGCAAGATCATTTGCTTCTTTACGAATTTTTTCATAAACAAGATTTTCATCTTCTAACACATCTAATTTAAGAATTTCATCTTCATATTGTTCTTGTGTTATTTTCTCATTATCTCGTTTTTGTGCTAAAATTTCTCTTTCTATTTCAATTTGTTGTTCTTTAATATTTTTTTCTTCGATTGCTCTTTCAGCAATTTGTTTGAAGAATTTTTCTTGTTCTTTCAAAATACCCGTTTTTTGTTCTTCAAGTTCAACAATTTGCTGTGATAAATCTTTAATTCTTCCTTGAGTTTTATCAGATAAGGAGTTATAATTATTAGCAACTCCAGCAACAAGTTTACCTGCTACAGAGCCTGCATTTTGAGATTGTGTATAATTACTTAAACCAACTAATTGAGCAGTTGTTTGTAATTGATTAGCATTACGACTATTCGCGGTAACAGTGCTTATAGCTGTCGCAATATTACTAATAGTACCAGCAATTTGTGTATTGAATGTACGGAGCATAACTGCACCAAGGACTTGAATAACACCAGTGAGACCACCAGCCGCATCAACCATACTATTTAAACCATTAACAAGTTCAGTAACCTGTTCGATCATCGGTTCAATATTATCTTGATCAAATAAAGTAGACATAACTTGTTCGCCAGCAGCTTGCAAAGTTTTTAATCTACCTTCGATGCCTTCCATGTAATATTCATTCATTTGATCCATCATACCACCAGCATTTTGAGTAGCAGCTAAAGCCTTCTGATAATATTCTGGATTATTCATTAATGCGGCAAAGCGGTTGTATTGGAATTTACCAGCAACTTTTTCGCCAACCGCAATCTTCATAGTGTCATCAAGAGTAGACCAAACATCCTGAAGTTCTTTTAAAATTTGATCCATACCTTTAAACTGACCAGACACATCAAGAACATCTACACCAACTTGTTGAAGTGCTTTTGCGTATTGACCATAATCAACACCATCATCTGTTGAACCACTAACTTTAATGTCAGCAAAGCGTTGATAAATAGTTTTTAAACCATTGCCAATTTCTTCAGCACTTTGACGAGTAACTGATTCAATAGTAGCGATCGCGGCTAAGAATGAATCTTGACTTGAACCAACTGCTTGTGCAACAGATGCCGCACGCTGTGAAGCTGTCATTAATTCATTAACATTTGATGCTGTACTATTAGCAACATTAGCAACTTTATCCATTGCCTCAACAGTTTGTTGATAATCTAATTGGAAAGCATTACGATAAGCTGTAATTTGGTCAGAAGTAACAGCAGTACTTTGTTCTGAAACATTAGCTAGTTTTGTCGATAGATTAGCATATTGTTTAGATTCTGATTCAGAGAAACCTTCTTGTACGAATACTTTAACAGCATTAGTATAATCAACAGT
>AUXO014672993.1_pt1 | contig 10566 bp, 9 predicted proteins | sample 768731 | NCBI WGS metagenome assembly AUXO01 (sample SAMN02715735, study PRJNA202380) | gut metagenome | biome: sheep rumen | host: Ovis aries | place: New Zealand: Palmerston North
TTTTTCAACACGCTGCCATATGGTGTAGCCGCTGTCATTTGTTGTTTCCAGGCTTCTTTTTGCATCTATGGAAAGCTTAACCGCAACCTTATTCCCCTGCTTGTCATCAAGCTCATTTGTAAAGTCCATAACAAGAACTTCTTCATCTTTATCAATCTGAGAAAGCTTTTCATACCTCTGCATGATAAAAATGTAAAGCCTGTCTATAAGCGTATTCACAAAACGGTTTTCGTATGTGGCAAGACTCTCCTCTTTATGAACATTGAGGATTTTGGACGGAGTGATTTTGCCTGTCTTTTTATCAATACTCTGTATCAGATCCGTATGCTGTGCCAGATGCTTAACCGAGTCTACCGTAATCTTTTTGGAAAGAGCAATCGGGACTACCTCTTCTACATCAACGATAGTCCTGCTTGGATTTCTGACAACATTATCAACGTGAATGAGACCATTCTCAATGGCCTCAACCCACGATACATCTATACTCTTTTCCATCAGTTTCCTGTTAAGTGAAACTGTTGAACGCCCGGCATTAATAAGTCGGGTCATATCGTCATATATGAAATTATCCTGCATGGTACCGAGAGCGTCTTTTAACTCACCATACCAGTCCCCATATGTAGAATTCAAAGAAGGATACCTCTCATATTTACAGGATCACAAAGCTAAGTAATCCCGGTATAGTTTTCATTAACAGTTATTTAGAAGAGTTTTTGCAATCTTTCAAGATATGCAATAGATTCATTCATCTTATTCTTACCGAATGACTTGTTTATATATACACAAAGTTCCTTAAGCTCATCACGGAGCATTGCAAGGTTAAGTGATTCAAACTTACGGAATATCTTGGTTGCAAGAACATAGTCTATTCCATCAAGTTCGTCACCGCCGCATGCAACATATACAGGAACAAAAAGTCCCATCTGTTTTATGATACGGTTACCAAATGCAACTCTGAGTTTATCTATAACCCAAAGGTCAAGCTGCTGTATCTTCTGAAGATTTTCTTTTGATATAGGATACTTCTCAAATGCCTCTTTAAACATCGCATCAAGATGTGAATAGCTTAGGTAAAGCGGTTCTGTAGGCGGTGCTTCAAAAGCTATACCCTTTGCATCAAGGTTAATAGGCTGAGCACGGTCATAAACCTTATCAGAAATGGCATAGGTGGAATCATCGTTATTAGCTGTTCCTATATACCAAATATTCTGAGGTATACGAAGCCTTCCGTGATCAAGGTTCTGAGGATCGGTACTCCATACATTCGGAACAAGGTCAAGCTCCCACTCATCAGCATTAGGCATTTCAAGAATAGAAAGCATTTCTGCAAAGTAATACTCAATACGCGCGATGTTCATCTCGTCGAGAAGTATGAAGTTAATGTTGTCATTATAGCTTGCATCGTAAATTCGACGAAGAACCTCTGTCTCGTTAAAGTTCTTTGTAAATTCATTGAAATAACCGAAAAGCTCAGTTCTGTCTCGCCATGACGGCTGAACCGATGCTATGGTCGTATCAAACTGCAGGAATTTACCGAAAGAATACGGCAGGGATGTTTTACCGGTACCGGAAATACCCTGAAGGATGATGAGCTTTGTCGATGCCATACCTGCTATATAAAGTCTTATGGTCTTTATATCGTAATAAAGGTTCATCTTGGAACAAGCAAAATTCCTGAATCTTTCACAAATTTCCTCTAATGTAATGCTGTCGTCATACTGAGGCGGCGTATAGTTCTTATAGAAAAGGTCAACCTCATACAGTTTCGAGAAACGTCTGTCATTTGTAATGACCATACCGTCCTCACCTGCAGCCTGCTGGATATTTTCAGCCTGCTCGCCTTCAAGTTCTTCAGCAGTAAGTGAGAGTCCCGGAGCGATTGCTCCTCCTCCCATCTGAGCCACCTTCATGGCCATAATCTCATCTTTTTCCTTTGCCATCTTCATAACTCTTCTCTGGAGCACGGTTATCTCCTCAAGAAGATCTTCATTACTGACAATGGAATGTCTGAATCTTATATACTTTCTGATAGCCATAATAATGAGCAACAGAACAAGTAAATAGATTGCTATAACTATAATTATAGCCAGTATGGACAGAATCCATGATGCAGTTGTAAATTCTGTACTATAGGTCTTAAAAAGCTCTATATACATTTTGATGTTAAATACCTTCAGAAAGCCATTTCCGATACCGCTGAACATCATCGCATATCCCTGCAGCATCTCTGACATGAAGGCGAAGAACCATTTTAAAAATCCGTTCATTCTTTTTCCTTACCCCAATTATTTTAATATTGAGCAAATTATGCCTCTAACAATATATCTACCCTTCAGTATCTTCGTCTGTTTCGTCTGCTTCATCAGTTTCATCTGCTTCATCAGTTTCATCTGCTTCATCAGTTTCATCTGCTTCATCTGACTCGCCTGCTTCATCAGTTTCATCTGATTTCTTTGCCTTCTCAGCAGCCAGATACTCTTCAACCGCCCTGCGCTTGATTTCTTCTTCTTCCTCTTTTGTAATCTCAGGTTTTTTCGATTCTATAAGTGTCACTACAAATTTATAAAGTTCAAATATAAAGAAAAGTGCAAGGGGAATAAGGATACATACAAAGAACCCCGTTCTTGTTCTGAGGAAGTCCATGACCTTTCCGAAGCCTTTTACTCTTGTCCCTTCCCATTTGCCTATAATATCCGATGCAAAAACCGGCGTTTCATCATCTATAGGATTGTTATCACCCCTGGTAATGAAGCTGATAGAACCGCCATTGTCATTAATACTGACAATTCTATGGGTATTAATTATCCTGACGCCATCAACAAGCATATAAAATGTAATAACATCCTGTTCCTTAAGGTTATATAGATCATCTATATCTTTTACGATTATAAGATCCCCTTTGCTGAATGTAGGCTCCATAGATTCAGATTCCACACTCATGAACATATTTCCAAACAACTTTGGAATACCGTTGTTACGGCTTGATGCAAATACCATAAGCGTCACGAGAAATGCCACTATAAGTATCACCCATGCAAGAATATCTGCAAAAACTTCAAAAAACCTCTTCATTTACGTTGTCTCCACTATCCTAAAATCCATACCAAATTTAATAGTCCCACCAACTATATTATCCAGACAGTCAGGGTCATTTCCTTCAAGCCAGATGACTATCGTGTATTTGTCCCTGTCTTTCGGCTTAAACCCTTCCTTATCGGTACGCATGACTATCGTTGAAGCAAGAAACTCTTTATCACAATCAGATTCCTTGCCGCCGCCGTTTGACTTGGTCTTCCCATAGACGGTCTTTTCCCCATTCTTATAAACAGCAACTCTTATCGCCTCATCTACGCCTTTAGTTACATTTTCTATATACATCTCACCTTCGTAAGAAAGCGTATCTTCACCGCTGTTTATAAGGTAAAATGTATAGGCAATGTAATTCTGCCCGTTATGACTGCCATTGATTTTGTCGATATTCTCCGGCAGATCGTTGCCGCTGATATTCGTCATATCATAGACTATCCCGGCATTGAGCTCTGAAATGGTATGTTCATATTCAGGCGTCTCAGAAAGGCTAAGTCCCTGTCTTGCCATGTCATACTTATTCACTTTTACAGTGAAGCTTCCGAATTTATCATAGAAGTAAGATATTGCATATGCCACTGCCAGAATAGCTACAAGTATTCCTATAAGCAGTGCTAATATTCTGGTAAGCAGAACATGTCTTTTTACTTCTTTGGCTGTTCGTCTAAGCTCCAATGTCTCCTTCTTATCTTCAGCCAAATCTTTTTCCTCTTTTCATATAGATGTGCATGATTGTTTAATGCTTACATATACTTATTAAAACTCACTGATCATCCTTCTTTTTTCTTATATATCTTTCAGCCATGTATTTGCCTGCAAGAGCTCCTGCACCATAGTGGCACTGTGCCTGATAAAGCATTTCCGCCTGATTAACTGTAGAAACGCCATCTGCTATGGAAGTTGCCCCAAGCCCGGCTACAAAATCAACAATGGAATTAACCGCCAGTTCAGCCCTGCTGTTTTTACCAAGGTAAGTTGTCACTTCCTGACTCAGCATTACAAAATCGACCGGGAAAAGCGACAGCTTCATAAGAGGGGACATCGTGCCTCCAAACTCGGTTATCATGAAATGAAATCCCCTGTTTCGGAGTTGTTCCACTGCTTTACTGTGCTTAACTGTTCCATCGATAAGAATCTCAGGCGGAAGTTCAAAACATACTCTGTTGGTGTCCATCTCGGCTATATCCATCATCTGCATAAGCCATTTTTCAGCACTCGGACTTCCCAGAAAACGCATCGGCATATATACGGAAATCCACCTGTAGAAGATATCTCTTTCTCTAAGCTTTATACCTGATTCAAGTGCCTGAGTAAGTTCCAGTTCAAAAAGCGATATACACTGATCACTCATCTCCGCTACGTTACGAAAATTCTCGGGTGCCAGTGCACCAAGCTTTGGAGTATTAAGTCTTGTCTTTGTTTGAAAGAAGGTCGTCTCCCCTGATTCAAATTCCCTGATACCACGGAACTGAAGTTCGACAGCCCTAAGTCCACCGACATTTGTTTCCATACTCAGCCGTCCTTACTTAAACATCAAAAAGAATAATTTCTTTAATAATTGCCAAAAAATACCCTTAAAATAGGTAAAGTTAGATAATCATATTATATGTGCATTACGATTTTATGTCAAGTAAACCAAAAAATGTGCCTAAATAAAAAGTAGTGCAACGGATAATTTTCCGCTGCACTACTTTATAAAGAAAGATCAATATGCTTTTACTTTTGTCCACATATCAGCAAAATACTGTTTAATCTTAAGTTCCTGATATCTGAAAACTTCATTATTTTTTTTGCCGAATACAGGTGTAAATGCATTTATACCTTCAAAATCTTCCTTTGAAAGGTCTTCCACAACCTGCTCTACTGATGAAGTATAACCTACATATTCTGTATTTCTTCTTGCTATATCATAAGAAAGTATAAAGTCAATATACTCATGAGCAAGATCAGTATCCGTACATGCATTGGTTATGACCATTCCGTCGCACCACTCATTCGTACCTTCTTCAGGTTCAAAATATCCAAGATCCGGATTTTCAGACATGATGAGAGCTCCGTCACCTGAATATACAACAGCGATACTCTTATTTCCCGATATCATATTATCTATGACATCATCACCTGCATAAACAACATCCATGGTATCACGCTGTTCTATAAGCCACTCATAAGCTTCATTTATTTCCTCATAATTATCGGTATTCATGGAATAGCCAAGTGCCTTGAGAGCAATCATGAATGAATCCCTTTCGGAATCATACATATAGATATCGCCCTTATACTTTGGATTTCTGAGAAGTTCCCATCCATCTTTTAAGTCCTCTTCATCGACAACATTTTTATCATAGAGGATACCGACAGTTCCAACAAAATAAGGAACTGAGTATTTATTATCCGGGTCATACGGAAATCCCAGGTAATCCTGATTTATTGCATCTTTATTCGTTATTTTATTCCAGTCTATCTCCTGAAGATAATCTTCAGTGATGAGCCTTTCAATCATATAATCAGACGGGACGAGTATGTCATATTCCGCACCACTCATTATCTTGGTATACATCGTTTCATTTGAATCAAATGTTTCGTAAATGACATTACATTTATACTTTTCTTCAAATTCATCAAGCACGGATGTATCTATATACTCGCCGGCACTGAAAACCCTGATGGTTCTTTTACTGCTCTTTACACCGGTAAATATGGTAACACCGATTAAAACCGCCATAAACACAGCCATAAGTTTCTTCATGGTATTCTTTACCATATCCGGAATCAGTCTCGAAACAATCAGACTGAATGCAATAACTATTATAACGATTGTTGAAAGAGCATTGATAGTAGGGTTTGTCCTTTTTGTCATATTGTAGACAATTATGGAAATGTTCTGCACTCCCCTGCCCGTGACGAAATATGATATTACGAAATCATCAAATGACATCGTAAATGCAAGCAGAATACCTGCATAAATGCCATCCTTAAGCATGGGGATTATAACCTTGGTAAGTGCCTCAAACGGCGTCGCTCCAAGATCAAGCGCAGCGTCCGCAACTGCCGGATCAAGATTTCTCACCTTAGGATAAACGCTTGTAAGAACATAAGGCGTACAGAATGCTACATGCGCAAGGAGCATCGTAAGATACCCCTTCTCCATCATAATACTTGAGAAGAATATCATGAGACCTATAGCTGTTACAATATCCGGATTCATTATCGGGATATCGTTAAAATTCTTGATCACGCCCTTGATTATCTTATTTGATTTAGAAAGTCCTATAGCAGTGATAGTTCCAAGTACGGTTGAGATTATAGTAGCGAATAGAGCTATCGATATCGACACGTAGACAGCCTTAATGATAGAGCTGTCAGTTATCAGTTTCTGATACCACTGAAATGAAAATCCCGTAAAATTAGTAAGCGACTTGGAGCTGTTAAATGAATAGAACATCATTACGGCAATAGGGAAATAAAAGAATATAAAGCATATAACAATATATGCTATGGAGAAAGCTTTTCTTTTCATCAGTCTTCCTCCTTTTCCCTGTCAAACTTACGCATCAGCATAAGTCCTATCATAATGAGAACTGTCAGTATTATGGAGATAGCCGAACCAAAATTCCAGTTACCCACCGAAATAAACTGAGTCTCGATCAGATTACCTATTAAAGTATACTGTCCTCCTCCGAGAAGCTTCGGAATTACGAAGGTTGATATCGAAAGAAGAAATGTCATCATAACTCCGTTTATCACTCCCGGAATAGACATTTTAAATATCACCCGCCAAAAAGTCTCGAAGCGGTTGGCTCCAAGATCATGTGAAGCTTCTATAAGTGACGGATCTATCTTCCTTATTGATGTATGAATAGGTATAACCATAAACGGAAGCATGTCACTGACAAGTCCGAGTATTACCGCAAGATCCGTATACATGAGAGTTGTCGGTGTAAAGCCCATCAAAGTAAGCAGTTTGTTGACAAGACCGTTATCGGAAAGAATGCTTATCCACGCATATGTACGAAGAAGTGTATTGATCCACATAGGAATAGTTACAAAGAGTATAAGAAGGTTCTGTGCTTTATCACTGAACTTGCTTATAAAGTAAGCCAGCGGATAGCCGGTAAGAAGGCAGATGAGCACAGAAATAAAGCCAAGAGAAAATGACTTTTTTAATACTTCAAGATAGATCGGTTCTCCAATCTTTTTGAAATTTTCAAGTGTAAACTGAATATTTACCAGATGGTTTCCGCCGGTGGTAAAAGCATAAAGCACTATAAGAAGAAGCGGCAGGATAACTATAATTATAGACCATATCAGATAAGGTCTAATAAGTTTTGAAAAATGTTTCATTGATTTTGCTCCTAATCCCAATCCATTCGATACATTACGTGTATGTCGTCCGGTTCAAATGAAAGACCCACTTCAAGACCCGGCTCATAATAATCTGTGGTGTGAATCAGGTAATCCCTGTTTTCTGTTGTCACGACTATCTCGTGATGCACTCCTCTGAAGACAACAGACTTAACCGTTCCCTTTATCTTAGCCTTCTTAGGCTTTACTATCTCTATATCCTCCGGACGTATTACGACCTCAACGTCCTCATTATCCTTAAAGCCTTTATCCACACATTCAAAATCAAAGCCGTCAAAATTAACCAGAAGATCCTTCTTCATAACAGCTTCGATAATATTTGACTCACCTATAAAGCTTGCCACGAAACGGTTTTCAGGTTCATTATAAATATCTTCAGGCGTTCCGACCTGCTGGATAATACCTTCATTCATAACAACCACAGTATCAGACATGGAAAGAGCTTCCTCCTGATCATGGGTTACAAAAATGAATGTAATGCCGACTTCCTTCTGTATTCTTTTAAGCTCTGTCTGCATCCCTTTTCTGAGTTTTGCATCAAGAGCTCCAAGCGGCTCATCAAGAAGCAGGACTTTCGGTTCATTTACAAGAGCTCTTGCAATCGCAACTCTCTGCTGCTGACCGCCCGAAAGACTTGTCACATCTCTCTTCTCATATCCCGAAAGACCAACAAGTGAAAGAATATCACCCACCTTGTGATCTATCACTTTTTTATCCATCTTCTTAATCTTAAGCCCAAATGCCACATTATCATATACATTGAGGAAAGGAAAAAGTGCATATTTCTGAAATACGGTATTTACCTCCCGCTTGTACGAAGGGACTTTTGAAATATCAACTCCCCCAAATAAAACTTCACCTGACGAAGGTTCTTCAAAGCCCGCTATTATCCTGAGCGTAGTAGTCTTACCGCAGCCTGACGGACCAAGCAGAGTCAGAAATTCATTTTCATGAATAGTAAGATCAATCCCCTTAAGTACCTGAAGCTCACCAAAATTCTTAGTAAGTCCTTTTAATTCAATAATTGCACTTTCCAATCCTTAAATCTCCTGTAACTAAAAACAAAAACCAAAAAACTACATTTAGAAAAGCCCCAGTGAACCGAGAAGAAGTATAGTAAGAAGTATAGGAGCTATAACTTTTATCATTGCAATGTAAAGTTTCTTTCTTCCGAACTTTTCTCCGTTCTTTGTAGCCTCGTCAATAACTGTCGCAGGTCCTGCCACCCATCCAATGAGTATACAGGTTCCTATAGCAACAACCGGCATAAAGATATTATTTGAAAGGTAATCAAAAATATCAAGCAGCTGTGCCGAACCACCGGGTGCTGTATTAGGAAGTTTAACTTCAAAATACAGATAATTATATCCGAAGCAGATGACGATACCGAGAATAAGAGCAATAATCGTTTCGATTACTACAGCCTTCTTTCTTGACATACCAAACTTATCCATAAGGCCTGCTACTACTGCTTCAAGAACCGACATGGAACTTGTAAGTGCTGCAAGCAGAACCATTATAAAGAAGATCGAGCCTATAACATTTCCGATCTTACCCATCTCTGCAAAAACCTTAGGAAGAGCTATAAACATAAGTCCCGGTCCACCTGTCATGCCATCTTTTCCCATGAACACATAAACTGCCGGTATGATCATTACACCTGCAAGAAGCGCAACGACAGTATCAAAAATCTCGATCTGGTTAACTGACTTAACAAGATTTGAATCATCCTTGTAGTAAGAACCATAAGTTACCATTATACCCATGGCGACGCTTATACTATAGAATAGCTGCCCCATGGCATCCATGATAACGATCATCATATCTTTAAATGAAAGACCTGTGAAATCAGGAATAAGATATATCTTTAGTCCGTCAAGTCCTGTCCTTCCAGCACTTCCGCCTTTTATCGTAAGCGAGAAAAATGCAATACCGATAACCATGAGAAGAAGTACAGGCATAAGAACCTTGGATATCGATTCTATACCTTTATTAACTCCACGATATATTACAAATGCCGTTGCACCAAGGAAAATCACATCAAAAATGATAGGCGAAATCTTATCTGTGATAAAGCCCGTAAAATAACTGTCCTGTGACGCAGCCACTCCGTTACCCATAATAAAGCATGTTGCGTATTTAAGTACCCATCCACCGATAATGCAGTAATATGGAAGAATAAGAAATGGAACGAGCGCTGAAAAGCCTCCTATCCATCCAAATTTTTTATTGATCTTTCCGTACGCTGTAAGACTGCTCTGTTTTGTTTTTCTTCCCAGAGAAACCTCAGTTATAAGAAGGGTAAAACCAAATGTGACCGCAAGAATAATATAGGTCAAAATGAATACTCCTCCTCCGTCTTTTGCAGCAAGATACGGAAATCTCCATATATTACCAAGTCCTACTGCACTTCCTGCTGCCGCAAGAACAAAGCCAAGTGAATTAGAAAAAGAACTTCTGTCATTTTTTTCAGCCATTTTACACGTCTCCTAGTTTTATTATTTTTTCATATAAGTATGTATATGATATTTATTATGCAAATTATTTGAACATTTCAGCAAACTTAGCCATAGGCTCTATAACTTCCGAAAGATCCTGTATGCCCTGATTCAGTGCTTCAAAATCAATGCTGTTAAGATCCTCCATAGCCTTGCCTACAGATTCAGTATTTTCAACCACAAGTGTATCTACATTGGCTACCATTGTATCGATATCTTCCATAGTACCCTTTGCCTGCTTTACGAGACTTTCTGTCTCTGTAACGGCACTCTGAACCTGATCAAGTGTGGAAACCACTTTCGGAACTATAATAGCAAGTGCTATCACAAGTGCCACAAGAACTCCGAGCGATGCAAATGCTGTGATTCTCTGTCCCAGTGCATCCTTCCTCTGGCTTTTAACAAGTTCAACCAAAAGTTCATGATCTTCCATTTCCGTAAGTTTTTTGTCACCCATAAATAAATCCCCCTTTTTATAAATAATATTACTTTAAAAATAGTCTAAACACTTAATGATAAGTTTATTCCGGATCCAGTTTAAATGAATGAGGAAGGAGCTTTTCAAGTGTTGTTTCAATAAACTCTTCTTCATTTAAGACTATATATATAGGAATAT
>AUXO018369902.1_pt1 | contig 10564 bp, 14 predicted proteins | sample 768731 | NCBI WGS metagenome assembly AUXO01 (sample SAMN02715735, study PRJNA202380) | gut metagenome | biome: sheep rumen | host: Ovis aries | place: New Zealand: Palmerston North
TACCCATGCGCCAGTGCCACTGCGAGAACGCCAGTATGATGGCATTGAGCAACACAAAGTCCCCCACCATCACGATCCACTTGATGATCCTATTCGATTGATTATTACTTCTGGTCATATATGGTTTTATTTAAATTACCATGACATCACTCTTTTAAAATTTCTTTTTTTACAATAAAATTTGTACCTTTGCAGCCAAAATCACAGTATGGATAGGACTAAAGCTATTATATTGCTTTTTATAAATTCTATAGTATGGATTTTTACGTTCATACTATCAATCCCTTTAGCCCTGTCCTTCTGGTTCAAACGGATTCTTATAAAGTCCAAGTAATTGTTTTAGTAAATGCCAGAAGAATATGGGGTCATCAACAAAATACCGTTTATACATCCGTTTAGGTTCTTGTAGAAATCGGTAGAACCATTCCATATACATTTTCTGCCATATCTTAGGTGCCCGTTTGATATTCCCTGCTTCAAAATCTATTGTTGCCCCAAGAGCCATCCAAATATCCACCTTTGGCATCATTGCCTTGTGATTATTTATCCACTTCTCTTGCTTCGGGCATCCCACTCCTACAAGAACAACATTGGCACCCGAATCGTTTATCATCTTATATATAGCCTCGTTCTCTTCTTGTTTCTTCTCAAAACCATATGATGGTGAATAGGCTCCCACGACGATTTTCCGTCCAACTTTTCTGTTGATAATTTCCATAGCCTTCTGAGCCACACCATCCATCGCCCCCAATAAAAATATCTTACAATCGTTGTCATCTTTATGATACTCATAGAAAGCAGGGAAAAAACTACTTCCTGGTACAGCTGTTCTAAGTGGGTTCTTTATCAATCGAGAACAAAGCAAGAGTATTTTGCTATCACATACGACCCATTCAGCTTTCTTCACAATTTCATAATACTCCCTGTCTGATTGCATTTTCACAATCTGGTCCACATTCGGAGTCACCAGCACACCCTTTTTCAGTTGTGTTAGTAATTCTTCTTGTGAGACATTATCTATCTCGACATTCAATAACCTTGTTTTATTCATTTCAATTTTAACAATCTCAATAGGCAACTGTAGCCATATCCTGTCACATAAGCAGCTACCAAACTTATAGTCAATAATAAAAACAACGGAACACAATTTGATAGGCTAAAGGTCAAAACGACAAAGACTAAAGTATGAACCAAATATAGTTCATAACCAAATCCACTAGCCCATATAAAGAATCTGTTCACAATATAGATCCCGACCTTATATACAATAAGTAAAACCGACAGATAGCCCACCAAGGATGGGATGTCGTTATACAATTTCAATATTCCTCCATTCCATGCCATCAAGCCTGTCAGTCCCATTCCAATAGCAGCCGAACATAATAGCCACCACCATTTCCATTGCCTTGGCGAAATCGCTATCTTTCCTATCTCATCTCGGTTATAAATTCTTTCTGCTACCCACATTCCCAAACAGAACTCCCAAAGATATTGAAGAAAGAAACTTCCCCAGGGGCGCGCCTCCTCATAACCAAGAACACCTACCAACGTACTCCATGCGATACTGATGACAATGGGCAAAAAGTGCCCCCCCCGGCCTCGTACTAGACGTATGACAAGAGGCCATGCTAGATAGAACTGAATAATAGTTGATATAAACCAATAGGGATAACAGAGGGAGATATCCAAATCTACAGAGAACATCTTATACAGGAGTAAATGGCTTATTACTTCTCGTGTAGGGAACACATCAGTTTCTATCGTCATCCATATTCCCCACATTAGCACAGCCACAGCGTATGGAGAATACACTTTTGCAAACCTCTTCTGTAAAAAGTCCCTATATTCTAGAGGTTTGCGCAGATAAGACAAATAAAGTCCAAATCCCGAGCAGAGTATAAATACATGTACTCCAGCCCCTCCAAAAGCTAATGCCTTACTCAAAGCCCCATTTGTATAACTTTGACATAAGTGCATCAGTACTATAGTAAAGATACTGATACCACGAAGATAATCAACCAGTTCTATTCGTTTCATTGATATAGCTATATAAAACTATCACGCCAGTCCTATCTCCTTACATATTACGTTATACACATTCTCGGAATAGCATGTTCCTTTAATACTTTCGTCCTCAAAAACCTCATTTAATTTATTGACTGCTTCCAATGAACGATTGACAATTCTATCTGCTAATTCATCTGGGGTTGTACATCTATTAGTATGAAGAACATCCATAAGTTCTTCGTATAGAGGTTCTGATTTTTTCATAAATTCATCTTCATCAGGCTGAAAGAAGATTATTGGTCGATTTAGCAGTGCAAAATCAACACAGCAGGAACTATAGTCCGTTATCAGCATATCGCTAACCCCAAGTAATTCTTGATTAGAATCCACTTCCCCATAATCAAGTATCACAAAATCCTCTCGCCTTGGTATATCCATATGAGGGGTTAAAGGGTGTAGTTTTACAATAAAAACACATTTTTCCTTCTCCAGCAATTCTTTTAATCGATTGGACTCAAATAGCGTCTTTACAATGTTTTCCATAGCCTTTTCGCCTAAATCTTTCCCACGATAGGTAGGCATGTATATAATTACTTTTCTATTATAGTCTATAGACAACTTGCTCAAGACTTTTTCTTTTAGAAGGTTTTGTCTAAAAATGTCGTTACGTGGCTGTCCACTATACTTAATAATGGATGAAGATTTTAATCCAAATATTCCAGAAAATTGTTTTTTTACATAGTCGGATGTGACAAATGTTATATCTCTATAAGTCCATGAAAAAATTTTATTCAAAGAATTCTTTAAATATAGTTTAACACCAGAATATTTGTCGTTGTATATTTTTTTAAACCCAACACCATGCCATAATGAGATTATTGTCGCCCCTCCTATTAGTGGGATTTGTCCAAAATCCATTAATCCGTGAGAATAAACTGCCACGCCCGCTCTAAGCGAATAATATTTCCCCTTTATGCTGTTGGCAAGAAAAGCTTTTCTACCTAAGCTCCTAACTTTTTCTACAATTTTCTTCTCATTTGAAAGCCAAATGGCTTGAATGCCTTCCTTTTCACAAACATACTCAAACAAAAAGCGAGAATTATCATCGTATTTATGTCCTTCCCACCCTCCAAAAAGCCAAATCTTCTTACTCCTCAATGGAATTAGCCGACAAAGATTAAAAGAAAGAGCATTAATCGGCCATAAAACTATTTTAAATCCAGCCATATTTATCTTTTCACTTCGATAGTTGCAAATAACTTATCATGCATCGAACCTATAATACTCCACCCTAAATCCTTAATTTTCTTAGTAGAGAAAATAGACTTTGTTACACTATTAAACCCTTTTTTCTCATCGGTATTTGGAGAATCTATTACTATTTTAAATCCACCAATCTCTGCTATTATTTCTGCTAATGCTTTTATACTAATATTTGACTTGTCATCAGCAATATTATAAGCTTCACCACATTCACCTTTTAATAGTATATGAAGTAGAGCAGCCACACAATCTACCACATAACACCAAGACCGAAATTGTTCACCTGTACTTTTCATCACAATATCCTCTCCCCGTAGTACATTTCGTATAAACTGGGCATAAACACGATTGTCCTGCTCAGTAAAATGAGGACCATAAACGTGGCAGGGGCGTGCAATTACAACATCAGCGCCATATTCAGAAGCATAACTAACACATAATGTTTCCGCAGCACGTTTCGAGGAAGGATAACAGGCCCTTGGTGTTGCACAGTTTACATAACCACTATAGTCTTCAGTAAACTCCCGCCCATCACCTTCGCCATAGACTTCACCTGATGATACATAAAGGAAACGTTTCATCCCGTGCTTTAATCCATATTCCATCAGATTGGCGACACCATCAATATTTGATTTTATCACTTCAACTGGCTTTTGAGCAAAAAAATTCGGGCTTGCATTGCTGGCTGCATGAATAATATAGTCAAAACGGACATCACTCTGCAGAGGCTGCATTACGTCATATTTCACAAAATGAAACGCAGATTTGTCCTCAAACTCCTGAAAACGCAACCTTGCACGTTCTTCATTCCTTCCAGATGCGTAAACATGATAGTCACGCCTAGGGTTCATCATCAATGCCTCTACAAGACATCCACCTATCAGACCTGTCGCGCCAGTAACCAAGATATTTGCACCAGTAAGCTTTTTCCAAGGTAATTCCTGATTATAAATACTTAAAATATCTTCTTTATAAGTTTTCATCACCAAAATATTGATCTTCCACTTTCTCCTAAAACAGAATAGCTATCAGTTGAGACAATTATATTGTGCCCTACAACAACACAATTATCCGGGATGTCTTCTGTTATAACAGCATTAGCCCCAATTACAACATTATCACCAACTTTAATTTTTCCACAAATTTTAGCGCCTGCATAAATAAGAACGTTGTTCCCTATCTCGGGGTGACCACAATGCTTACCAAAATGCGTCTTCCCTATTGTCACTCCCTGATGAATAGTGCAGTTTTTTCCTATTTTGCTCATTTGAGAGATAATGATACATGAATAATGAGGAAATCTTACCCCCCCCAATACCCTTGTACCAATAGGTAATTGGATTCCTGTTAGGAGTTGCAATATAAAATAGAGGCTTTTAACTAATATCAAGATACATTTTGCAAAAATATTGTTCTTTTCATAAAAATAGCATCCGATTCTAAACAAGGAAGATTGGAAAAGAGAAACTTTCTTTCCTGTAGCATCAACTATAAACCTTTTTTGGTCTTCTTGAATTAAAACAATACATTCACGCAGTGTCATATGATAAAATTACTTAATCCATGAATCTTTTTCTGTATGCATTAGAGCCTTTAAAATTTCTAAATCTTCAACTGTTGTTACTTTGATGTTTTTCTCAGACCCAGGCACAATATGCATCTCTATATCCTCATTCAGTTCTGCTACTAATGTACAGCTTGCAACAGAATCAATGATTCCTTTAATCTTTGCCAATTCATGTGCCCTAATTATATTTTTCAAGCGAAATGTTTGAGGAGTCTGAGTACGAATTAACGTATCACGAGGTATGCTCGTCTTAGTGGTAAAACCATCATGGCTTTCAAGAATAGCCTCTCGGCATTGGATACCAGTAATGGCATATCCATAGGCCTTACAAGTAGCGATATTAGAAGAAATAATATCCTGAGACAATAAGGGGCGTACAGCATCATGGATAAGCACTAAGTCTTCATCATCACAACCAGCCTCTTTTAATCCGTAAATTCCATTATGAATAGACTCCATTCCACTTTTCCCACCTTCGAATATCCATTTCAATTTAGTTATACTAAACTGATTTGCATAACTCTGAAGAACAGTATCCCAGCCTTTCAAACATACAACAGCTATTGCGCCTACATCTGGGTGATGTTGAAAACACAGCATGGTATGAATGATAATAGGAGCACCATCCACATGCATAAACTGTTTTGGAATATCCTGGCCCATCCGGTTACCAGAACCACCAGCAATAATAAGTCCTATATTCATTTTATTCCATATTTAATTTCCATAAAGAGTCGGAACATCTGTAGAAATAAGAATGTCTTTATTGGTATAATATTTCATTTTTTCGAGATCATTGATAGGCCATACGCAAACCTTTAACCCAATTCTTTCGTTTCTATTAACCATTCAGGATGAGCATTAAAGATAGATTCATGATAACTAATTCCACCATATCCTTCTTCTAAGGCCTCCTGTGGTGATAAATCACTGCTTAAATAAAACACATAAGCACCTAATCCTAAATTTACTATTCGATCACAGTAACTTTTATTGAAGGAAATATAAGTTACATTATCTTGAATATTAAATTCATTAACCAAATCTACAACTTTATTGACATCACAATATTTCATTTCAGCATACAATATTTTTGAAGAATGCATTTCTTTAAAGACAGAAAAGAAATCTTTTAAAGTTGGAATAGTTTCACCATTGCTAAAGTAAACGCCAATAATTCCTAGAAATCAGATTTTGCTATTTCCTTCCCATTAAAGGTTTCATCATGACAAATCACTAGTTCACCATCCTTGGTTTGGCGAACGTCAAACTCTGTTCCAAGTATTTGAAAGGAAAGAGCCTCCTGCAAAGAAGCTCTTGAATTCTCTGGTAAACCATGAAGTTGGTAACTTCCTCTATGAGCAATTACGTAATTTTGTGCTTGTTGTATTGCTAGTAGTTCTTCTTCACTGCAAGAAGAACATATAAGTATTATTAAAGAAATTAGAAATAGATATTTGACAAAAATTAAAGTTGTCTTCATAATATTTATAATGATACAATTTCTTTTTTGATATTATCTAAAACTTTTCCACTAGCATAATTTAATCTCACCCTATTCCACATCTGCATAGATAACTGATCCATTTTTCCTTCTAACAATATCTCGCATATTTTATCAGCATACATTTGCGCATTATAATCATTGACAACCAATCTATCATCCCCAACTATAGAGCGGTTGAAATGATAATCACTAACAATAGGTATTAATCCTTGGCTCATTGCCTCATTAAGAGAATTACTATGACCTTCTGCCTTCTCTTTTGAAGGGAAAATAAAGAAATGATGAGTTAGCATAATTACTTTAATTTTCTCAAAAGGAGTAATCCCCATTCGTGTAATCTTAGACGAAAATTGCGATGCCTTTATTCTATTATCAATCATATCTACATAAGCCTTACTCTGCCCAGCACCTCCGATTAAGGTAAGAGATAGATTGTCATACTTCTGACACAACAACTCAAAAGCGTCCAATATTATGTCTATGTTTTTGTTTGGTGCAATACGCCCGAAATAAAGCAACCCAATTGTATCTGTTGGTCTTTTAGGCAATCTAGAAGGTATTTGATCATCAAAAACATAATTTGGAAAATAAACCAATGGGGTGTTAGATATATTTTTAACCAGCTTCAAGCTTTCCATTCCTTCAAAGAATACTTTTTCCTGTAGATCCATTGTTTTTTTTAACAATCGTTTATGTCTTTCACTCCCATTAGCATAATAATCTAGAACCTGTCCACCTTTCAGATATATCAAGCTCTTATACCCCATTAATTTAACAACATAAGTTAGCAATAACTCATAAGGAACTAGAGGACCAGCATAAGTTAAATGTAAAAATGCTGCACCTTCACGCTTTCCCAATACCATTTTACAGACAATCTTCAATAAGTCGATAACAGCAAATGTCATAATCTCCATCTGGTGTTTCCATCGACCTTCCAATTCTGCCCTATGTCTCCGTATTGGTACAATAGTAAAACCAGAGTCATGTAAACCTCTCATAACTCGCCTTGCAGAACTTTGTCCTCCACTTTTAGGCAACTCTTTAAGATGCCCCATGTTAGCAAAGATAAACAATCTACTAACCATCATATGACTTGAAAGGATTTACCTTTGGGGGCAATATAATCCATTGCCCCCATATTTTATTCCATTTAGTGGGATGTAATAATGAATTACCTCCGTTGTGATAGAAGGTATATTCACCGAAATAAACCACATCGTTAACCACATAGAAGTCAACCCTTACATGAGGGAAATCAATACATAACAGTTTAGCAAATTGTTTTAATTCTTCAAACTTAGATGGTTTATCGGGTGGTATATCTGAATTAGGATCTTTTATGTACATTTTCAGAGGATTATATTCCATGTCAAAAAAGTCTGTATGTGCGTTTTGTGAAGCATCTGTAGAGACGTACATAACTTTAGGTTCACCATTAAAACAAAAGAACTTATAATCTTTAAGATTATCCGTCTTATGATCTTCCAAATACTCTTCAATAATAATTCGAGGTATCAGTTTTTTATAAGGATACTCACGACTATTATAAAAGTAGTTTCTTTTCAACCCCTTTTCTATTTTTTTTCTTGCTTGTTTTATATTCAACTTTTTTTTGTCTTTGCAAATAATATATGAGCCACTATCATGTGTGCATTTCATTACAAAACTATCAGGAAGATTTGAAAAATCAATTTCGTCAAAACTATCATATACACCAAGACATTTGACTATATGTTCTTCTCCAATTATACAAGCAGCAATTTTTTTTGCTTCATATTTATCTACATATTTCCATAAATCATCCCTCCTATAATTAAGTTTCATCCAATTCAATTTATCCCAATACGTGGAAGGATTTTTCAAGTTTAAAAATTTTCCCGTACAAACCCAATATTTTAATTTTATATATGTAACATCACTCCAATGTTGCGCTGTATAGCGTAACAATCTTACAGCCAGTTCTTTCGGCGATAGTATTAATTTGATAAATTTCATTATTTTATTGTTTATTAAATAATTATCTATAGTTAATTATCTTTAAAGGAATTCCAGCAAATATTACTATGTCTTGTATCCTTTTCGTATTAAGAGGATTTGTACCAATAGATGTGTAAGCTGAATTCTTAAGACTCACATCCCCAAATAATCGACAAGGTCGAGCGTTGACGTCCAGGCATAAAAACTGCCTTTGACAATTTGTCGAAACTGCTAACGCTCGATAATATTTGAGTAAACTCATATTATACTCACTTAATCGCAGTTTTTAGGGCAGCTTTCTTCGACGAGAGAAGCGGCAAGCCGATCAGGCCACCTGAAGCGTCTAAATCAAATTATACTTTTTATTTTTGATCATCGCTAACTTGTTCTTTCAGTCGCTGGGCTTGATGAAAGCGACAAAGCCGAGTGCTCATAATCGATTGAGTAATACTCTACCTCCTCCTTGCAAGGCATAGTCCAAACAAGTTTGACTCTGCTCTTGTTTCATTCGTCGGTTCATCCCTGTATGTTGCCTTTATATAAAATCGAATCTGCTCACGTTCGACAATTCTCGAATTCACTCGAAATTGTTCTCTCTTAATTGAAGAATTCCTTAAATCATTTTCTGAAGTTCATCAATCAACTGCTGTAATTTCTTGTTGCCTAAAGTCAAACCTGCCACCTGCCTGGTAAGGTTGTCGATAGATGAGATAAGGTTCGATTGTGTTATCAGCAAGCTAGCATGAGTCTTCACATCCTCCTTATGGGTATCTCTCAGTTCCTTAATAAGCTGCTTTAACTCTTCATTCTCCTTCTTTCTCGCTTCATCACGCTTCTCAAGGAAGTGAATCATGGAGATGAGTTGGGTCTTGCCAATTGATTCGTATTCTAATTCCATAAGAAATCTCTCGAAACCGTGAACCTTTAATCATTAACCTTGAACCACTATTACTCCCATTTTATGCACAATACGTCCGCTCGGCCCTGCCGCTTATTCGAGCTCGCGAGTTTTAAGAACCAACGGTCACTGTTCCATAAGAAAGAAAAGAAAATAGACAGTTTGCAATAGATGCATTATTCCAATAGTTAAAGTACCATAAATTTTATTACCGATGCCAAATTTAGAAATATTTACGTGTTTAACACAATTTTGAAATAAAAGTTAGATGTTTTTTAATAAAATGCTTTATGAAAGCAGAGAAAACTGCATAAAATCTTAGTAAAATGTAATTGTTAATATATAAAAAAGGTCGATAGGGTATAGATATGCTTTTATAATATTTTTTATCAATCGTACTTATTTTATCTTTCATTATTTCAAATAGAGCCTTATTTCCGCCCACTCTCGCAAGTCTTGCCATTGAGCCTGTAAGAAATTTCAACTCACATCTATCAAGTGTTTTATATAAATTGATGTTTTTGTCTTTAAAAAAAATTTTAAGGCCATTTATATTTTTACTTATTTGACAATAAGTATCCTCATTAAAGGAAGCAGTATATGAATTATTGTTAACATTATAATAATAATAAAGAGGCTCGTCAATTTTATCAATAACTTTACTATACCAAATCAATTGAGGAACAATGTATAAATCTTCTGCATTATTGGCTCCCTCAATATTGGATAAATTAAAGTCCTTATATAATGATGATCTTACAAATCGAAAAACAACTCCATGCATTATTTTATCTGTAAGGATCCCTTTAATATGTTCTATCTTATTATCACAAGAAGGGATATAACGGACTTCTTTCGTACCGTATGTTGTATAAACGCATGTACCTATCTCAACAATATCAGCATTTTTTTCTTTTTGTTTGCATACTATTTTATCAATTGCATCCTTAGATATCCAATCGTCAGAATCAACATGAAGGATAAAATCTCCAGTTGAGGCTCTAACACCAGTATTCCTTGCTGCCGCTAACCCTTTATTTTGTTCATGATTAATAACTCGCACATGAGGTTTGCGAGATGGATAATCTAAAAGAACCTTACGTAAGACGTCAACACTTTTATCTGGAGAACTATCATTTACAAAAATATACTCAATATTATCATATGTTTGTTCAAAAAGACTCCTTGCACACCTCTCAATATAATTCTCCACTCTATATATTGGGACACATATAGTTACTCTAAGCATAAGCATCAATAATTTAAAAGAATCACTACTGTCCGGTTAAATTTCACCAAAGCGAAAGTTGGCGATCATCTTCCGGATTTTGATTAATAATTG
>AUXO013632382.1_pt1 | contig 10563 bp, 7 predicted proteins | sample 768731 | NCBI WGS metagenome assembly AUXO01 (sample SAMN02715735, study PRJNA202380) | gut metagenome | biome: sheep rumen | host: Ovis aries | place: New Zealand: Palmerston North
AGGCTCTTTCAGCGATTGAAACTTTACAAAGAATTTGGCAAAAGACCAAAATTTGCCTAATTTTGCAATTACAAAGGATTGAAAATGTTTACTTAAAACTATAAAATTATGAGATGTAAAAATTGTGGCTGGCCAAACAAGCCGAACGAAACTGTTTGTGTAAAATGTGGTTCTCCTTTAGATGCGGAACCTACAGGTCCTGAGTATGCAAACAATTATGATTCTACAACATCTGTAGGACATCAAGATAATGATGGCCTAAAAAAAACTGTTATGGAATCTAACGTGTTTAACAATCAAAGTAGTGTCGTTTCACCAGGGCCGATGCAGACTGTCCTAGAAGAGACTGCGTGTCCAAAGTGTGGTTATCCACTTCGTGCTGATGCTATCAAGTGCCCTAATTGTAATTCTCTTGTTAACGGCAACCAAGAGAACCGTCCAAACAACGCAAGCACCAACAGTCCTCAACGTCGCCCGACCCGCATGGTTGACGCACCAAATGATAGTCCAGAACCTCAACAACGCCCAGCGGTACAACCAAGAGCAGCTAAGCCTAAAGCTGAGAAACTTAAGGGGACTATCAACCCATATATGATGAATATTCCTGTTGAACCATCCATTATTTTGAAACCCTTACAGCGCATGAATGAACGTAAAGTTGTTGACGCTACTGAATTAGAGTTAGATGGAGGTGAAATAATATTGACACGAGACAACACTGAGCCAGGAAATCCATCAATTACCTCTAAAGAACAAGCAATTATAAGTTACGACGATGGAAAATGGTACATCGAAAATCGTAGCGAGCAGAACACAACGTTTGTGCTAGCCACAAACAAGATAGAGATACATGATGGTGATATAATATTATTAGGTAATAGAATGTTTGAATTCACAGAGCAGAATTAAAGATATGTCAGACAACATTGAAAGATGCAGTTTTTCTGTTGGTGACACCATAGATCACAAATACAGGGTAGATAAGGTACTTGGTGAAGGTACCTTTGGTGTAGTTTATGCCGTATCCGACCCTTATGGCAATAAATTAGCCTTAAAACTTTTGCGCCTATGGGAAGTACATCCCGACATTCGAGATGGTTTGGTGAAACGTTTTGAAATGGAGTTCAAAACAGGACAAATACCCAGTGACTATTTAGTCCATTCATTAGAAAAGGGGTTTGTATATGGAAATCCCTATATTGTGATGGAATTATGTAATGGTGGTGATCTAATTTCTATTTCAGAACACTCTACTTTGGATTTGCCAAAGGTTGCTAGTCATGTACTTCAAGGTCTTGGGGCCCTCCACAGCTGTGGTAAGGTTCATCGCGATTTAAAACCAGAAAATGTACTTTTGAAATCGGATGGAAATTATGCTTTGACCGATTTTGGAATATCAGGCGATCGTAACAAACGAATGACTGAATGCAATATTTTAGGAAAGCCACAGCAGATATTTGGTACATATGCCTACATGCCCCCCGAACAATTGAATCCCAAAAAGAATGCGACAGTACTTCCAACTACTGATATCTTCTCTTTTGGAGTCATGATGTATCAGCTCCTAACGGGCGATTTACCTTTTGGGCCATTAGACGATGAAGGAGATTTGGCTTCTTATATCCGTAATGGTAAAGAGGGAAAATGGGATACTAGGAAACTAGGAAAATGCGAAAACGGAAGACAATGGGAAGCAATGATAGCAGGATGCCTTGAGCCAAAATTTCAAGACAGATTACAGACCACGGCTGATGTCCTGCGTTTAATCCCCCATGTCCCTCATGAGGAAAAAGTGCAAACAAAAGAACCAGAAGCTGAAATCCCATTCCAAACACGTATCGTCAATGGCGTCCTTCTGCGTATTATGCAGGGAGAAGAATATGGTAGAGTCTATTATTTGGACAACATGCTACAAGGAGAAAAAGCTATATTGACTGTAGGTCGCAAAGACGAACATGTAAATAATGACATTCCAATTACAGAAAATGACAGCAGCTATATTTCACGTCGGCATTGTACATTGGAATTAGACTACAACCTTGGTTGTTGGGTAATTCGTGATGGCCAATGGGATCGTTATACAACTGGCGGATGGAGGAAATCCACAAATGGCACTTTCGTCAATTCGACAGAAGTATCACGTTCGGGGATGCCATTTAACCCTGGTGATATTATTTCAATCGGAGATACAAAATTAAGAGCAGAAGGTTACTAAATTAAAAATATTTATTATGACAGGTAAAACAACACAGCCTTACCGGGCAACATTATCAGGTTCCATAGGAGCTGGTATGAGTTCTGTCTTCAACCCTAATGGTAGAAAATACTATATCCTTGAGCACAAGGTTAGTAGTCGTTATCATCGCGCTGGTGAAGCACAGGAAATTATTGTTGATCAAATAGAAATCGGTCGAGATTCTCGCTGCCAAGTTCGATATGACGATAGCTTTTCCACGGTATCACGCAGACATGCTGCTATTGTCAAAGATGGCGATAATTGGAAATTAGTACAGATTTCAAAGACAAACACCACATTTCTTAATGGCCATCCTGTCCAAACAGAGTGGTATCTTCAGAACGGTGATGAAATTCAGTTATCAGTAAACGGCCCAAAACTTGGATTCATTGTTCCAACTGGCAAAAAAGCAACTGTTGGAAGTATTGGACTGACCCGTCGATTAAGCCTTTTCCGCCAACAGGCATTAAGACCCTATAAACAAGCTATTGCTGCTTTGTCCTGCATCCTTGTGTTAGCTGTCGGAGGTCTTACTGCATGGAATATTTACTTACAAAAGGATCTTAAAAGACAAAGCGACTCATTGGCAGGCCAAATTGTTTTAGCCAAGAACAACAAGGCATTGGCAGATTCATTATCAAAGAAATTAGTTGAGGCAAACAAAAAGATTTCAGATACAGAGAAACAACTGGCAAATACTACTGCAATAGCCCAAAGAGCTTTAGTTAGGCCTAGACCAATTGGTGTTCCCAATTCTCAAATTGATTTATCTGGATGCTATCCACACACTTATTTTGTACAATGTTATTTCCTAAAAAGTAATGGTGACGTTTTGGCTTTATCTGATGGCTCGCCAATTGCATGGTCAGGAACTGGCTTTATGCTTGACAACGGATGCTTTGTTACCGCTCAACACATGATTCACTGGGATGATATTGGTTTCAAAAAAGATGCCGAAGGTAATGTACAAGTAGATCCCGATGCATTAGCCACACAATTAAATTATTTATACTATGCAGGTTTAATATCAATAAATATGGATTGTATTTCCTCTACTGACCAATTCTCCATAAAGTATAAGTATGATAATATGCCATTCAGATTAGGCTCTTCAAAAGAAAATAGTGCAAAAATTACCGACGAAGAAGGAAGATCATGGATTGTTAGAAATCACTCTTACGGAAGTGGAGACTGGGCTGTTATTAAGGTGAATGGGAAAAAGGGAATGGAATTTGATGCTAATTATTCGAGGAACATGCCTGCATCAACCCAACTTCATATTCTTGGATTCCCTGCTAATCAAGGAATAAAATCTAAAGGTACAATATCTCCTATTTATTCTCAAGCTGTCACATCTAGACAAGGATTGGAAGATAATGGTACCATCAAAACATCTAACGACAATAGTGATCATGGAAATTCTGGTGGACCAGTATTAACCATGATTAATGGAAAATTAAAAGTTGTTGGAATTCTTTCTGGAGCAAATAAGGGAAGTGATTCCATGAAAGGTCGAGTTGTACCTATTGGTGCTGCATTTAACTAATTAAAATATGAATATGGATATGAAAAAGATATTATTATTTGTTATCTCTTCGTTTTTTTCAATAGTAGTATCTGCTCAACTTTCTATTGGAAAGTCTGCGGGTCAAATTATAACGGAGAATGCTGTTAAAGGAAGTGTTGTCATTGTCAAACAGTCCTATCAAGTGAAAAGCAAGAAAAACGGAAAGGTTTTTGGACGTAATGGGAAAAAAGAGTTTGGACAACATTTCTCCATAGGAGTAATCACTGAAAACGGACTCGTACTGACGGAGGCCTCGTTAAAGCCTTGGATAGATGACAAAGCATTTAAAAGTGTAGAGGATAACTATGAACCCTTTATATCGCTTACAGAAATCAGAGCTATGGAAGGGAAAGAGCAATTAAAGTATGTTCAATGTCCTCTTCAAATTGGAAATCAACAGCCCAATGGAATATGGATAGCACAAACTAATAATTCAAGTAATAATTCGATGGAAATAGACCCTGAAGAAGGGAATAAAGACGGATGGTTAATATGGTATACGTCAAAAGAAAGCCTCTATTCTAATTCAGAGTCATCGGTCTCAATACAAACTATAAATAAGAAATTGGATATTAATGGAGGTGATATTGAAATAGGAGGTCCTTCGAACTCTGAATTGTTGCTTGGGGGTATTTACGTTACTCCTATATATTTGGGAGGAGGACACATTTCCTTCAAACTTGTCGGAATTGCCATTAAAGAGAACGACAAATGGACATTACGAACACCTTTTATAGGATATTCTAATGAGAAAACAATAGCAGTTCAAGAAGAACAGCTTCAAGAAACGGTTCAACAGGAAGAAGAAAAGACAGAAGAAAGTCAAGAAGAAATAGAGCTAACTCCTGTAGCACAAGATAAAAAAACGAAAAAGAACAAAAAGAAATAAGCATAATGAGTGATATTCGTTTTCGTATAGCAGCCAAGACAGATGTTGGTCTTGAACGCAATAACAATGAAGACAATTTCCAGGTCTCAGCTAATCTAGATGAGACTCCCATGAAATGGGTTAACAACCAAGAGTACTCACTTGGTAAAAAGGGAGCACTTTTGGTTGTAGCCGATGGAATGGGTGGAATGAATGCAGGAGAAGTGGCTTCAGAAATCGCCATCAATACTGTACGCGAATTATTTGCCCCAGAAAACATTACAGATGAGGTGGTAAAGAATCGCTATACTATTGAGAAATTTATGAAGGGAGTCATAGTTGAGGCAGATAAACGTATAAAAAACTATGGCAAGGAAAATCCCGATTCTCAGGGAATGGGTACCACTATCGTTATTGCATGGCTATTTGACGGTAATCTATACGTATCATGGTGTGGTGACAGCAGGGCATATATCTACAACCAAAACACGGGGCTTTTCCAAATATCAAAGGATCATTCCTATGTACAGGTCCTTGTAGATCAAGGAAAGCTAACACCAGATGAGGCTTTTGACTTTCCTGACAGCAATATCGTTACACGATCGTTGACAGACTCTAATACAAAAGCTGTCCCTGACTGCTTGCTTAAACCCCAGCCATTATGTGAAGGTGATATTATTATGTTATGTTCCGATGGCTTAAACGGAATGATTCGTGACAATGAAATAGAATCCGTTATAAGCCAGCACCTTGACAACATGACAGAATGTGTTGATGCATTGATAAATGCTGCATTAGATGCTGCTGGTGCTGATAATTGTACTGTTGCATTATGCCAGATTATTTCTGGTGGTGAACAGTCAACATTGGACAGGGTTCCTATACATAACAAGTCACATAATAATTCCAAATCCATCGGAAAGAAAAAGCATCGTTGGTTATATGGAGTATTTATTCTTATCCTATGTGCTTGCATAGCTTTGGGAGGATGGAAAATCCTTTTCTCTGAAGGGAAAACTGACGGCGAAATATCAAATCCTAAAGATAGTAGTTTCGTTAAGAAAGCTCAAATGGATTCTATTGCCAAAATAAAATCAGATTCAATAGCAAAAGCTAAATGTGATTCGATAGAAAAGGCGCGCATAGACTCCACAAAGAAAGCTGTCCGCGATTCTATTAACAATGCACAAAAAATTAAGGATTTGGTAAACAAAGCGAAAAAAGATAAGGAAAAAGACAAACAGAAAAAAACGCTTGAAGAGAAACTTGGAATGGAGATTATTGAATAAAAATTTTCATGATGAATAGTAAACCTATAACTATCGGACGAAATCCTCAAAGCGCAATTTGTATTAGTGAGGAGTATGATATCGTTAGTAATGACCATGCTGAGATTATTCAACAGGATGGTGAACTTATCTATATTGACCATAGTTCTAACGGTACCATTATTAACGGGCAAAAGATTCAAGGAAAGAGTGTTTGCATCTATCCTGGTGACAGGATCGTATTAGCTGGTGTCTGTGAACTACCATGGAGTCAGATTAGTACATATATAGTACCTGTTGGTCGTCCAACTGTTGCCCGCAACATAAGAGGAGGAGGTAATTTTAATGCAGAAAAAAGAAATTCTGCGCCATTATATACTGATCAATATCCGCCAAATATGTCTTCTCGCAATTCCAGAGTTACAGATTTTATGTCACATCAGGACAGAAATGTCATGAGTCCTTCTGCTTTCGACCACGTATCTCAACGAGAGGAACGTAAAGCCACAACCAGTTCTATACAAATAGACCGTGAAGTGGACAAATGGAATTGGGGAGCATTCTTTTTTGGATGGTTATGGGGTGTATTTAATAAAGTTTATGTGTCTTTGATTCAATTAGTGACTAACATATTGGCCTTTGGGCTTGCCTTAATAGGATTAGGAATTATAGCCCCCTTCTTCTCATTAGCCAGTTTAGGCATTGCCATCTGGTTAGGTGTAAAGGGATCTAGAATGGCATGGGACAATGGTGCATACCGCAATTTGGAACATTTCCGCAGTATACGCCACGGATGGAATATCGCTGCAGCTATAACCTTTGGCATATGTATTGTTTTCACAATAATAACATTGTTGTTGTTTATTGACATCATAACACGTCTTTTGTAGAATAGAATATAGTGATATGGAACTAAAAAATGGGCAACTATTTGATAATCGTTATCGATTAGTCAGCATTTTAGGAGTTGGGGCTTCTGCACAGGTGTGGTTAGCTCATGATTCTATGGCAAACAATTTGAAAGTTGCCATAAAGGTTCTATCTGCGTATAAAGGAATGGATACAATAGGTATTCAAAATTTTAAGCGTGAATTTACATTTGTATATAATATACAACACCAAAACCTGTTGACACCAACTAACTATGCTATTTGTGAAGGAGTTCCATATCTTGTTTTACCTTATTGTGACAATGGCTCTTCAACCAGTATGGTTGGTAGGGCTGATGAAAACGATGTTATAAAATTCTTGCATGATGTTTCTGCTGGATTAGAATGTTTGCATAATCACGACATCGTTCACCAAGACATAAAACCTGATAATATTCTACTTGATGATGATTGTAATTTCTTAGTAACTGATTTTGGTATTAGTGCACTTTCCGTAAATGATCCGAGTAGCTTTTCTGGTTGCTCAGGAGGAACTAAACCATATCTTGGACCTGAGCGTTTTGAAAAAAATGCCATTCCTATCAAAATGAATGACATTTGGGCTCTTGGAGCAACTGCATATGAACTTATCACGGGGAATGCACCTTTTGGAGACCATGGAGGTTTACTGCAAGCACAAGGAGAGAACCTGCCAGACTTACCCGAAACAATCCAGCCTGAGGTTAGAAATATTATTTTATCATGTTTGGATAAAGAGCCTTGGAATCGTCCAAGCGCCGAAACCATCAGAAAAAAAACTCAATTATATCTTGAGACAGGTAGTTGGAAAGAAAAGGACGGCAAGAAATACCTATACTTTTCAGTTGCTGCGATTGCTATCATATTATTGTTTGTAGGACTTGGTATTTGGGATTACAATCGTACCAAGGTCTTCTACTACAAAGATTATGTAGAATATTGGGGTATACCTGAGGGAATTGGGCAACTCTCAGGAAGTGAGATGCAACATAGACAGGCAACTTATCGTATGGAATATAGCCAACATAAATTGAGACGATTATCGCTGGTGAATCCTGAAGGCAATTTGACAAGCCACAATGATACGGAAACGATGTTGACCCGTTTTACAGATGTGCGTTATTATTATACTGACGACGGAAAGGTGGACTATAAGACCATTTATGACCAAGCTGGTAAATTGCTTTATAAAATGGATTATGATGAGGCTCTTAAAACAGTAACTTTCCGTCAAAACGATGAATATGGAACAGAGATGAACCTTCGGGCTAATACAACTGATTTACAGCACCAAGGACAACAACTTTTTGAAGAGAAAAGTCATATATCAAGATACCTTTTGACGTATGACGACAAAGGACTGTTAACACGTCTGCTTTATGTAGGACTTCAGAATGTACCAGCTGGTGATGCAGAGAACATCTATGGAATCAGCTACATTTACGACAAACGTGGGCATAAAACAGAAGAGCAATTTCTTGGCGCTGACGGTCAACCAACAAGCAACGGACTTGGGCTGAGCATCAAACAATATGAATTTGACGCTGACGATAATTGGTGTACTGCACGCTATTTAAATATCGACAGAGGACCATCGCACGATGGAAACAATTGCGCCCTCGTTAAAATTGAGAGTGACGAATGGGGTAACAGGATTAGCGAAAAATACTATACTATTGATGGTGAACATTCCATACGAACAGACATGGGAGTCTCAGGCTTTATTTACGAATATGATGAGAATGGACATTGTGTTGCCCAAACATGCATAGGACTAGAGAATGAACCTATGATCTGCAGATATGGTTATACAAAAGAGTGTTTCAAATATGATGAAAACGGATATGTAAGCCAAATCTCTTTCCTTGATGCTGATAAGAATCCTATCAGTATGTTACAGGAAGGAAATTCGTGGAGTAGAATTGAGATCATCAATAACACGCAAGGATTACAGCTAGAAAGAACTTATTATGACGAAGAAGGAAACCCATCAGTAAACACACATGGATATTGTAAGGAAATCATGGCATATGATTCCTTGGGGAACCAAACCTTGCTTGCATATTGTGATAACAAAGGGGAACCCGTTGCATATAACGGTTTGTATGCAAAGATTGCATTTGAAAACGACGAATTCGGAAGAGTAACAGCTATTAGATATTTGGGGACTAACGGAAAGCCAACTCTAAATGAGGATGGAGTTTCTTCCACAATTGCAGAATACAATAGACAAGGAGCATTAGTAAGGATGTCATATTTTGACCAAAACGGGAAGCCTGTAGTTGGCACATGTTTCTTTAGTAGTAGGACATGGGACTACGACGATCTAGGAAATGTAAAGACATGGCAATTCTTTGATGAAAAAGGTCAACTTACAAACAATTGTGACGGTGTTGCTCGTTGTGAGTTTACATATGACAGCAAAACTAATTTCAAGATTTCGGCGAAAGATTACAACAACAAAGGTTCCTTACTTTTTGCACGTTATATGGCATACGACAAGAGGGGAAATTCGATTAAAGATTATATCGTGACCGCATCAGGACAACTAAAGCCAGGAACAGCTGTTGAGCACGCAGAATATGATGCCAACAACAAACCTAAAAAAATATGGTGGACTAATTTAAAAGACCAGCCGATAAATAAACCTGGAACCAAAATAGCCAGTAGAAATATAAAGTATGATTCTCGTGGAAATGAAATTGAACAGACATACTGGGACGCAGCAGGAAAACCTTCTGTAAACGAACAAGGAGCTTTCAAACAAGAACACAAATATAATGAATTGGGGTTGGTTATTTACGAGCGCAATTTGGATGCAAATGGAAAACCCTTAACTGGTGCTAATTCCAATCCTGAGGGGAAATGCGAATATGACAAGCAAGGAAATCTGATTAGATTGGAATGTTATGACGGATATGGTAAGCCAAGACTTTCCTCAGACGGATTCTTCCGAATGACAAAGAAATACAACAAACAAGGTAAGCCAATAGAAATAGCATATTACAACGTTGATGGTAAAATGGCAAAATCACGTTCTAATGAATATGCTAAAAAGACTATTGACTATAACAATAAAGGAATGGAAACAAGAGCTATCTTTTGTGACGAAAAACAAAAAATATTTCGAACTGATGAGTTTCTATATAATGAAAAGAATCGCTTAACAGAACAGCGAATACTCAACGCCAACAAACAACTAGACGATAAATTCTGGGGATTTTCTAAGTTAGTAATATCTTACAACAAGAGTGGTCTGGTTCCTAAACAACGTGTTTATTACAACAAAAACGGGCAAAAGTTAGGAGTTCAGAACTATAATTCAAATACAAAACAATGGGGGGCAATGACATTAAATAATCCCCAAAAAGGCATAAACATAATGGGTGAACAATGGAAACGAGTCCTAATGGAAATCTCTGCCCGATGTCCTATGGATGTAGGAAATGGAGTTCAAATTAGAAACCTTGGTATAAGCAATGATGTTGTGAGCTGTATTATACGCCTGATGAATATTAACTCGGAAGAATTGACAGAAGAACAATTACGGAATATGAGACAAGCTGTTAATCCTATTGGTGTACAATTGAAGAAACAATTAGGAATACCATCTTCTGTTCAGTTCGTGTTAATAGTTCAAGATAAAAATGGAAAACGTATTTAGAAAGATAATTAAAAGTATATATGGAAAATAACAATCTATTTCATGACAGATA
>AUXO012927525.1_pt1 | contig 10562 bp, 7 predicted proteins | sample 768731 | NCBI WGS metagenome assembly AUXO01 (sample SAMN02715735, study PRJNA202380) | gut metagenome | biome: sheep rumen | host: Ovis aries | place: New Zealand: Palmerston North
GGACTTTGCCAGCGTGGATGTCTCCTTCATCTCCCTGTCCAGGATCCTGCCTCCCGCCGCGGCCATCCTGCCGCCCGGCGGCGAGATGGTCTGCCTGATCAAGCCCCAGTTTGAGGCCGGCAGGGAAAAGGTCGGCAAAAAGGGCGTGGTCAGAGACCCCAAGGTCCATGAGGAAGTCATAGACCAGGCCCTGAAGACGGCGCAGGACAACGGCTTTTCGGTCCTGGGCCTCTCCTGGTCCCCCATCAGAGGGCCCGAGGGCAATATAGAATATCTCATGTATCTGCGAAAACGGGAACTGTCCGGCGACGGACAGAGCCCGGAGAAATCCGCAGCAGGCACTTCGGACAGCGGCCGGATCCCGGCTGTCTCCGGGCCGGAGGCGGAGGGACAGGGGCAGAGCCCTCAGGCTCCCGGGCCGGACCGGATCCGGGAAATCGTCCGCAGGTCGCATGAGGATCTGGGCTGATCCGAGGGAAGAGCAGATCGGGACAGAGGAGGAGACTATGGATATCGAGCGTTTTATTATCATAGCCAACAGGGACAAGGACCGGGACCAGGCATTTTCCATGAAGATCTGCCAGTTCCTGGAGGACCGCGGAAAGACCTGCCTCATAGCCTATTCGGACCAGGAGCGCCAGGAGATCAAAAAGACCCTGCACCGGGGCACGGACTGCCTCCTGGTGCTGGGAGGGGACGGAACTGTCCTTGAGGCCGCCCATATCGCCTCCGGGTCAGGGACCCCCATCCTGGGGATCAACATCGGGAATCTCGGCTACCTGGCCGAGGTGGACAGCTCGAACTGGGAAAACGCCCTCCTGCGGGTCCTCGACGGGACTTATGAGGTCGAGACCAGGATGATGATCGAGGGAAATGTCTCCGGGCCCGGCGGCGTCTACCAGGGATTCGGAGGACAGGCCCTCAATGATATCGTCATCACCAGGGGCGGGGACCTCCAGGTCCTGCATTACAATGTTTACATAGGCGGCAAGTTCCTCAACCGCTTCAGCGCCGACGGCGTGATCGTGTCGACGGCCACGGGTTCCACAGCCTACAGCATGTCGGCGGGCGGTCCCATCGTGGAGCCGACGGCCAGGCTGATCCTGCTCACACCGATCAGCCCCCACACGCTCAACAACCGCAGCATCGTGCTGGCGGCCGACGACCAGGTCACGATCGAGATGATCCCCCCCAGGAGCGGCGGCACGCTGAACGCCAGATGCTTTTTTGACGGATCGGCCGGCATCCAGCTCAAGGGCGGGGACAAGATCAATGTCTGCAGGTCCTCAGGGACCACGCGCCTGATCAGGATCAGCAGACAGAGCTTCCTGGAGACCCTGCACAGGAAAATGATGCCTTGAAACGATCTTTACACTGTCTGTCAGTAACTTGTCTGTCAATAGCTGCCCGCAGAACGGGCGGTGGTTTTCGTCCGGTCTGTCTTCCGCGGACGATCATGGACTGAAGAATACGAATATGAAAAACAAAAGGCACGAGATCATTATAGAGATCATTCAGAAAAAAGATATATTCACCCAGGAGGAGCTGCAGAAGGAGCTGCGAGAGAGGGGCTTTGACGTCACCCAGGCGACTGTCTCCAGAGATATCCGCCGCCTCCGACTCACCAAGCGGCAGACAGCGGGTGGCCGGAGCAGCTACGCAGTCCCCATGGTCCAGGGAAACCAGGAGCACGACCGTCTGCTCAGAGTCCTCAGGGACTCTGTCCGGGGCATTGACAGCGCCCGGAATATCCTGGTGATCAAGACAGAGGCCGGCATGGCCATGGCAGCCGCCGCGGCCATCGACAGTCTTTCCATCATCGGGATCGTCGGCTGTATCGCGGGCGATGATACGATCATGGCCGTCTTCAAGACCGATGAAGCAGCCGGCGAGGCCTGCGAGAGACTGAAGCTGGATCTGGATTTTGAGACCTGACCGGCCGGTCCTGCCCGGCACTTACGTGCCCCGCGTTTTTTTCCGCGGGACCCAGGCCGGCGCAGGGGATCTGCAGGCGGAACTGACTAGCGTGTGCCGGACAGGCTTTGGAGGAGAATCATGTTACTGAGCCTTCATGTAAAAAACCTGGCTCTGATCAGGGAGGAGGAGGTCACCTTCACGGACGGCCTCAACATTCTGACCGGCGAGACCGGGGCCGGTAAATCGATCATCATAGGATCTGTCAATCTGGGCCTGGGAGCCAGGGCGGACAGATCCATCATCAGGACCGGAGAGGATTTTGCCCTGATCGAACTGACCTTCCGGGCGGACAATGAAAACCAGGTCCGGAAACTGGAGGAGATGGGCCTTTTCCCCGAGGAGGAGGGGATCATCCTGATCAAGAGAAAGATCCTCCCCACCCGCAGCATATGCTCGATCTGCGGGGAGACGGTGACCTTGAAACAGCTCCGGGAAGCCGGTGAGCTGCTGATCGATATATATGGACAAAGGGAAAACCAGCGGCTTCTGCGCAAGGAGGCCCAGCGGAAGACCCTGGATGAGTATGGCGGGGAGCTTACGGCCCCGCTTTTGTCACAGTGCGCGGACGCCTACAGGAGCTGGAAAAAGCTGGCGGATGAATGGGACAGGGACGATATGGACGAGTCCGCCCGCCTCAGGGAGATGGACCTGCTCACCTACGAGGCGGATGAGATCGAAGCGGCCGGGCTCAGGGAGGGCGAGGAAGCGGACCTGGAGCGGGAACAGCGCGTCCTGGGCAGCTTTCGCAAGATCAGCGAGGCCGCGGCGGGCGCCTTCCAGCTGACCGCGGACGCGGGTGCCGCCGACATGATCGGCCGCGCCTGCAGGGACCTGGCCCGCGTAGAGGGCATTGACGAAAACCTGGATGCCCTTGCCGGCCAGCTCAATGAGATCGATGACCTGCTCTCAGACTTCAACAGAAGCCTGTCCGACTATGTGGAAAACCTGTCCTTTGATCCTGAGCGGCTGACCCGGATCGAGGACCGGCTCGATGTGATCCGGCGCTGCCAGGACAAGTACGGCAGGACCTATGAGGAGATCATGGCCGCCCTGGCCTCCCGCAGGGAGCGGATCGATTTCCTGCAGGCCTATGAGGCCAGGCGCAAGGCCCTCAGGACCAGGATCGACACAGAGAGAAAGCTCCTGGAGGAGACCTGCGAGAAGCTGACGGCAGTGAGGACCGGGGCGGCAGCGGAATTCGCCGCCGGCATGAAGGAAGCCCTCCTGGAGCTCAACTTCCTCCGCGTGGAATTCGCCATCCGGGTGGAGCCCGACCGCGCCCATCCCGGCCCCGACGGCTGGGACCACGTGTCCATGCACATATCCATGAACCCGGGCGAACCCCTGCGCCCCCTGGAGCAGGTGGCCAGCGGCGGCGAGCTCTCCAGGATCATGCTGGCCCTCAAGACCGTCTTCGCCGGCAAGGATGAGATCTACAGCTTTATCTTTGACGAGATCGACACGGGGATCAGCGGACAGACCGCCTGGAAGGTCTCCGGCCGCATGGGGCGGCTGGCCGCCAACCACCAGATCCTCTGCATCACCCACCTCCCCCAGATCGCTGCCATGCAGGACAGCCACTACCTGATCGAAAAGGAGGCCGGGGATGACACGACGGCCACCCACATCAGGCGCCTGGATCCCCAAGAGAGCGAGCGGGAGCTCGCCCGGCTCCTGGGGGCCGGCCAGCTCACACCGGCCGCCCTCGAAAACGCCAGAGAGATGAAAAAGATCGCCGGCCAGGAGAAAAGACTATGAAAACAGACGAGATACGCGCCATACTGGACCGGATCTTTGAGGAATTCCCCAGCATCCACACAGGAGACATCCCCGGGATTGACCTCTACATGGACCAGGTCACGACCTTTCTGCAGGAAAACCTGCGCGGCCTCTCCCGGGATCCGGACGGGGACAAGTTCCTGACCAAGACCATGATCAACAACTATGTCAAAAACAAGGTCCTGATCCCGCCGGTTAAGAAAAAATACAGCCGCGACCACATCATGCTCCTCATCATCATTTATTACATGAAGAGCTTCCTGTCCATCAACGACATCCGGGCGATCACGGGACCTGTCATGGACCGCTACGCGGATATAGAGATCCCTGACCGCAAAAAGGACCAGGCCGACAAAAAACACGAACCCCGGGACAAAAAAGCAAGACCCGCTGACAAAGCCGCCGCGCGGACTGCGGACAAGCCCTCAAACCGGCTCAGGATCCGTGATATTTACGAAGACCTGATCGGGACCATCGAAGAGACTCTCCCGGAGATCCACCGGGAGATCTCCGGCCAGATCGACCGGGCGGAAAAAGACTTCGCGGACCTCCCGGAGCAGGAGAGGACCCTGCTCCAGCAGTTTTCCCTGATCAACCGCCTGAGCGCCGAGGTCTACATCCGCAAGCTCCTGATCGAAAAACTGCTGGACATGGACACAGAGTGACGGATGGGGACGGGGGATGAGCCAGAGGATTTACCAGCTGACTCATCCCCCTTCTTTCCCCTCTTTATTGCATCAGAACAGGATGAAAACAATATGTCAATATACGAAACACTCAACCGGGAGCAGCAGAAGGCCTGCTTCCAGACAGAAGGTCCGGTCCTGATCCTGGCCGGCGCCGGCAGCGGCAAGACCCGGGTGATCACCCACCGGATCGCATACCTGATCGACGAATGCGAGGTCAATCCCTGGAATATCCTGGCGATCACCTTCACCAACAAGGCCGCCGGCGAGATGCGGGACCGCGTGGACCAGATCCTTGGCGGGACCGGTCAGGGAGTCTGGATCTCGACCTTCCACTCCATGTGCGTGAGGATCCTCCGCCGCCATATCGACCTTCTGGGCTATGAGTCCTCCTTCGTCATATACGACACCGACGACCAGAAGACCCTGATGAAGGAGGCCTGCAAAAACCTGCGGATCAATACAAAGGACCTGAAGGAGCGGGAGATCCTGTCCGCGGTGTCCGCCGCGAAGAACGAGCTTCTGCCCCCCCTGCAGTACCGTGAGGAGAACGACGGGGAGAGCTTCCGGAAAAAGCAGATCGGCATGGCCTACGAGGAGTACCAGAGGCTTCTGCGCAAGAACAACGCAGTGGACTTTGATGACCTCCTCATGCTGACGGTCCGGCTCTTCCACGCCCACGACGAGGTCCTGGACATGTACCAGCAGCGCTTCCGCTATATCATGGTCGACGAGTACCAGGATACCAACGGGGCCCAGTTCGAGCTGGTCCGCCTCCTCGCGGGCAAATACAGGAACCTCTGCGTGGTCGGCGACGACGACCAGTCCATCTACAAATTCCGGGGCGCGGACATCCGCAATATCCTGGACTTCGAAAAGGTCTATCCGGACGCCATGGTCGTCCGCCTGGAGCAGAACTACCGGTCCACCCAGAATATCCTGGACGCGGCCAATGCCGTGATCCGCAACAACCGGACCCGCAAGGACAAGTTCCTCTGGACAGACCGCGGTAGGGGGGCCCGCATCCATGTGCGGAGCTTCTCGACGGCCATGGAGGAGGCCTCCTTTGTCGCGGAGGACATAAAGGACAAGATGCGGCGCGACGGGTCCCTGACCTACAGGAGTTTTGCCATCCTCTACCGGACCAATGCCCAGGCCCGCCTCCTGGAGGAACGCCTGGTCCTGGGGTCCCTCCCCTACAATGTCGTGGGCGGCACCAACTTCTACGACAGAAGAGAGATCAAGGATGTCCTGTGTTACCTCAAGACCATCGACAACGGGAGAGACGACCTGGCTGTCCGCAGGATCATCAATGTCCCCAGAAGAGGGATCGGGGCCACGACCCTGGGACGGGCGGCCGAATACGCCGCCCTGCAGCAGGCCAGCCTCTTCTCCGTCATGGAGCAGGGCGATCAGATCCCGGGCGTCAAAAAAGCCGGGCTCAAGCTCCGCGATTTCGCTGATATGATCCTGGAGTGCAGGGAATATGCCCTGACCCACACCCTGACTGAACTCCTGAAGCATGTGCTGGACGTCTCCGGCTATGTCGATGCCCTCCGGGACTCCGGAGAGGAGGACGCGGAGGACCGCGAAAAAAATATCGACGAGCTGATCAGCAAGATGGCCGATTACGAGCAGCGCATGGAAGAGGAGGACACAGAGGCCACCCTGTCGGGCTTTCTCGAGGACGTCGCCCTTGTCGCCGACATCGATGACGTCGACGGCAATGACGACAGGATCCTCCTGATGACCCTCCACAGCGCCAAGGGCCTGGAATTTCCCCACGTCTATATCACCGGCATGGAGGACGGGATCTTTCCCGGCTACCTCTCTCTCCAGGACTACAGCGGCGACGGACTCGAGGAGGAACGCCGCCTGGCCTACGTCGGCATCACCCGGGCCATGCAGGACCTGACCCTGACCAGCGCCCGGTCCAGGATGCTGCGCGGCGAGGTCCAGTACAACCCCATCAGCCGCTTCCTGGCGGAGATCCCCGATGACCTGATCGAGGAGGACCCCGGCCACAGGACCCGGAGATCCTGGTCCTTTGACGATGACGATGACAGCCCCTTCGGCAGCTCCGGCGCCGACGATCTCTTCGGCAGAGACTCTTTCGGGGCGGACCTGTTCGGATCGAACCGTTCCGGTAAAGACACTTTTGGAAAAAACTCTTTCGGAAAAGATTCTTTCGGTAAAGATCTTTTTGGAAAAAATCTGACCGGACAGAATGGATCCGGAAAAAATCAGGCCGGCAGACAGGAGACAGGCCGGAACACCGCCAGCCTGTCCGGCGGAAAAAACCTGTCCGGGGGAAAATCCCTGGACAGCCTGCGCAAGGCCGGCATCTCGCTTGGAAAGGACTTTTTCGGACAGGAATCCGCGGGTTCCGATCCGGGAACCGGCCCTGCCGCCAAGACCGGCGGGACAGCCCGGAAACGCCCCAGGGCAGTCTACACAAAGCCCCACACAAGCGAGGAAAAAATGCCCTACATCGCCAGGACGACATCCTCACGCAAGACTGCCGCAGGATCCCGCAAGGGCAGCCCCGCGGAACCGCAGAAACCCGACTACACGACCGGCGACAGGGTCAGACACCTCAACTACGGGGACGGCACAGTCTCCGCCCTGGAAAAGACCCCCCGGGACTACAAGGTGACCGTCCAGTTCGACGACTGCGGCCAGAAGATCATGTACGCCGGCTTTGCCAGACTGCAGAAACTATAAAACCACTTGATCGATTTTTTTGTGGAAAAGAAACCCTGCAGGTGATATAGTATTTATAAGCGAGAACAGGCGCCAAACCGCCCTGTACTCAAAAACACTATAGTAAAGCAGTGTTGGATTCTTAGAGAAACAGGAAGGAGCAGGACAGGATATGGAGATTTCCAAGGCAAAATTTCAGGAACTGATCGATGCAGTCAAGGCGAAAAATGAGGAATCGGACAATAAGCTGATCTGGTGCCTCGCCCTGATCGGAGGCATAGTAGTCGTGGCATGTATTGCATATGCCGTCTATCGCTTCCTTACGCCTGATTACTATGATGACTACGACGACGATGATTTTGACGACGACTTCGATGACGACTTCGATGATTTCGAAGACGAAGAGGAGGCTGAAGAAGAGAAGGCCGAGGAAGAGCCCGCTGCAGACGACGAAGCTGCAGAGGAGGAAGAGGCCGAAGAGGAAAAGACCGAGGAATGATCCCGGGGATCTCGACCGGCTTTCCCGAACTATTGTAATCACGAACAGGGGCTGCCCACTTGGTGGACGGCCCCTGCTTTTTAAAAATAAGTCCGGAAGAAACCGGATAAAACGGAATAAACCGGAATGATCCGGCCGGTACGAACCCCGGCTCATTCTCCCCGGGCTATTACCTTCCACCCCGCACAGGAGGACCAATGAGAGTAAATGAAACATGCGCAGCCTGCCTGTATGACAAACAGAAAACGAGATCCAATGACCCCGCATACCTGGAGAGCGTCCGCCGGATCATAGACCAGAGAAGGGAAAGCGATACCTCCCCCTACCTGGTCTATCTTTTTAACCAGGCCTACGAAAAACAGTTCGGCCCCGGATCGTCCTATGCGGAGATCAAGAAACAGTTCAATGACCTTGTCCTTTCCATGGAGGAAAGGATCCGGGAAATCATCGAGACGTCTCCGGACCCGCTCGCGGCCTCTATGGTCTACGCGCGGATCGGCAATTATATTGACTACGGTGCCATGAACCATGTGGACGAGAAAACCTTCCTGTCTCTTTTTGAAAACACCTCCCTCAGCAGCCACGACAGACAGGTCCTGGATTCACTCATCAGCCAGTGTGAACAGGCTGACCGCTTCCTGCTCATCGCTGACAACTGCGGAGAGATCGTCCTCGACAAGCTCTTTCTGGAACAGCTCAAAAAACAATTCCCCCATCTCCATCTGACCGTCATGGTCCGCGGAGGAGAAGTCCTCAATGACGCGACCGAAGAGGACGCCGCCTGCTCCGGGATCTCGGACATTGCGGAAGTGATCTCCAACGGGACATCCGTGGCCGGCACCATCTATGACATGATCTCAGAGGAAGCAAAGACAGCTCTGGACAGAGCAGATGTCATCCTGGCCAAGGGACAGGGAAATTATGAATCCCTCTGCGGACAGGGCAGACACATCTTTTATTCCTTCCTCTGCAAATGCGGCCTCTTCACCGAAAGATTCCAGGTCCCGAAACTGACCGGAATGCTTGTTGAAGAGTGAAAAATCCTGTCGATCGGAAAGAATGAAAATACTATTTGCGCGGACAGGTTAAATAACTATAATGTAACTTATCGGAAACGCAGAGCGTTTCCGACAGCTTTTGCCGAAGGCAAAAGATGCTGGCGCCGCAAGGCGCCAATAAGTTAGAGAGCGAAAATGCCGGAGCATTTTCGCGATCCAAAGGAAACGCAGAGCGTTTCCGACAGCTTTTGCCGACGGCAAAAGATGCTGTTTTCTACACTTAAAAAGGAGAACCAGACCATATATGGAATCAAACTGCGAAAAGAAACCTTCCGGCGGCAGCAGGACCGGGATCGAGAACCTGACCGCCTACGAAGTGATCTCCCACGAATACCTCCCCGATATTGACAGCGACAGCTGGCTGCTGCGCCACAAAAAGACCGGGGCCCGCGTGGCCCTGCTGCCCAGAAACGACAACAACAAGGTCTTTTTTATCGCCTTCAGGACGCCGCCGGAGGATTCGACCGGCGTTGCCCACATCATCGAGCACACCGTCCTCTGCGGATCCAGGGAGTTCCCGATCAAGGATCCCTTCATTGAGCTGGCAAAGGGCTCGCTCAACACCTTCCTCAATGCCATGACCTATCCGGACAAGACAGTCTATCCGGTGGCCAGCTGCAATGACCGGGATTTCAAGAACCTCATGCACGTCTATCTGGACGCGGTCTTTTATCCCAATATCTACAGGGAGCAGAATATCTTCCGCCAGGAGGGCTGGCACTACGAGGCGGACAGCGCGGACGGGGACATCACCGTCAACGGCGTCGTCTACAATGAGATGAAGGGAGCCCTGTCCAATCCCGAGGATATCCTGGGACGGGAGATCAACTCCGCCCTCTACCCCCACACGCCCTATTTCCACGAGTCGGGCGGTGACCCGGTCAATATCCCTGACCTGACCTATGAGGCCTATCTGGACTTCCACAGGCGCTATTACCATCCCTCCAACAGCTACATCTACCTCTACGGAGACGCGGACATGGCCGAGAGACTGCAGTGGATCGACGAGGCCTACCTGTCTCACTTCGACCGCCTGGAGATCGACTCCACCATTCCTGCCGAGCCGGCTTTTGAGGAACCGGTGGAGGTCAGGCGTGCCTATTCCATCCTGCCGGAGGAGGATCCCGCCGGCAAGTCCTTCCTGTCCTGGAATGTCACGGTGGCTCCCGACAGCCTGGACGCCGGCTTCAACACCGCCTTCCAGATCCTCAATTATGCCCTCTGCGACGCCGAGGGCGCCCCTGTCCGCAAGGCCCTGCGCGACAAGGGCCTGGGAGAGGATGTCTACGCCTCCTTTGAGACCGGGATCCGACAGCCCAGTTTTTCCATCGTCTCCAAATACACGGATCCGGACCGCAGGGACGAGTTCATTGCCACCATCCGGGAGACCCTCCAAAAGCTGGCTGAGGACGGGATCGACCGCCGGGCTCTGGAGGCCGGCATCAACCGCTATGAGTTCCGCTACCGCGAAGCAGATTTCGGCTCCTATTCCAAGGGCCTGATCTACGGCCTCAGCGCCCTGGAGACCTGGCTCTATGATGATGAAAAACCCTTTGTCAGCCTCCAGGTCGGAGACTGCTTCGACAAGCTCCGCAAAGAGGCCGGCAGGGGATATTTTGAAAAGATCATCCGCGAGCGCCTGCTTGACAACTCCCACTGCGCCGTCGTCGTTCTCGAGCCGGAGCCCGGACTCTCTGACCGCAGGGACGAGGAAATGCGGGTCCGTCTGAAAAAATTTGCGGATTCCTGCACAGCGCAGGAACGCCGGCAGATCGTAGACGACTTCAAGGCCCTCCGGACCTGGCAGCAGACCCCGGACGCCGAAGAGGACATCCGCAGGATCCCCATGCTGCAGCGGAG
>AUXO017094124.1_pt1 | contig 10562 bp, 6 predicted proteins | sample 768731 | NCBI WGS metagenome assembly AUXO01 (sample SAMN02715735, study PRJNA202380) | gut metagenome | biome: sheep rumen | host: Ovis aries | place: New Zealand: Palmerston North
CTATATCCAATAATAGAATCATTTACCTTCTTTTTTTCTTTTTCATAATTAGATTGGCTCATTATACTTCCTTCTCTTTTTACATAACAATAACCACAAAAATCAATAGAATTAACAACTGAACTTTTTGCAATTACTAATGGAATAAGTGCAAAATCTTCATGATATATCCCTTTAATGAATTTAAATTTATTATCAATATAATATTTTCGCTTTATTGCATATAACCACGCAGGTTCAACATAATGATAATTTACTATTATATTAAATGCATCTAATCCACTTTTTTCATAAAAAGGTGATTCATGATATTTTTTTGTTTCATCCCCTATAATGTCAGATACTTGAAATCGAACTAAATCAGGAGAATTACTTAAACTATTATTTATATTCATTAACAAATCTTTTTGAATATAATCATCACTATCTAAAAACAATATATATTCTCCATTAGCAATTTTTACACCATTATTTCTTGCCTCAGACAAACCTTGATTTTTTTGATTAATAATTTTAACGTCATATTTTTTAACAATATCTAATGACTTATCTGTTGAACCATCATTTACAACAATAACTTCAAAATCTCGAAAACTTTGTAAAAAAACACTATCTAAACATTTTTTTACGTATTTTTCAACATTATAAACAGGTATAATAATACTAAACTTTGGCATAATTACTCCTTAAACATTCTTTCAAACGCTCTAATTCTTCCATATTGAACTTCTCTATAATTGAATTCACTATTCTTTTTTCTTATCCCTTTTATTATTTGTCTTACATCTTCTACATATCCATCTTTGGAAATAATACTAGCTCTTTCCTTCATGTTTATTTTATCATCACTAACAGCAATAGTAGTTATTATTTCTTTTTTTAACGCAAGAGCTTCAAGATATACAACAGGAAAGCCTTCATAATCAGATGTTAAAATGATATAATCAGCTCTATTCATATAACTATATGGTTCTTCAATAGCACCATACATCTTAACACGATCTTGTAAATTATGTTTTTTTATCATTTTTTCATATTTTGATCTATCTTTACCATCACCAATAATCCAAATAATAACATTGTCTAATGAATTTGCAATATCAATTAATCTAGATACTCGTTTAGACTCTTCTTCAAGTCTTCCGACAAAAACGAGTAACTTTTTTCCTTTTGGTCTTCTAAATTCCACTATTTCTTTCTTCTTAGATTCAATTTTATCTATGTCAATAATATTATTAAAAACAAATGTTTTCTCTTTTTGATTAGGATAACGCTTTAAATACTCATCTCTAGATTCATTTGAAACGAAAATAATTTTTTTGAACTTGTCCATTTCTCTACTATTAAAAAACTGTAAAGCATCCTTTTCTTTTTTATAAGCCTGAAAATAATCACTATGCACATATATAGATGAATTTTTTGTAACAATTTTGGATAATTTGTTACCACAATAAGAATAAGTAGTATAGCAGCAACTAAAATCATAAGTATTATAGTTAAAAATTGAATAAAATACTCTTTTAATTAGATTAAGAACTTTTCGAATTATTATAGGTCTAAAATTAAAGACTTTATATTTTCTAACATATATACTTTTATCTATCTTCTTCAAAAGAGGACCTTTTTTATTTTCTAAAACCAAAGTAACATTAAAAATTTTTTTGTCTATGCTATTTAATAGATTTACTAATGAATTCTCAATTCCTCCAATCGATAAGTCATTTGCATAAAATATTAAATTATATTTTTCTTTTATAAGTCCATTTTTAAACATAACTGCGCCAATAACATAAAAAGGGAAATACATTGGTGTAAGCTCAAAAATCATTAAAATAATATAAACAGCAAACACTGACATATATAAATATTGATCATACTGATGCTTTTGTTTCTCATCCAATGCCAATAAAGCTGCCTCAAATAGTATTAGAAAAATAGAATAATAAAGTTTATTAAACATCATAAATAGTAAAACAGAGTTACTAAGAATATAGATTAATTTAATAATTAAATTATCCTCTTTATAAATTAACATAACCGAAATAGCAATTAGAAAAGGACTAATTGCTAAAAGATATTTAGAGTAACCTATATCAAAAAAAGCACATATACCAAATATAATAATTAAAAGTCCAAAAACTCTATCACTTACCCTAATGTCATCTAATAATACTAATGAAAATGGTAAAACAAGAAAATAGGAAACTTCTAAAAATGCAGTATTATCATATCTACCTCTTATTATAAAAAACATAAGAAGTAGAACTAAAACCATCGAGTAAACAGACCCATAAAAAGGTTCAAAATTATTTTTTCTATACGAAAAATAAGATAGAAAAATTGTAAATATTATGAAAATTATTCCAATAATATCTACAACTTCTTTAAATTGAATATATTTTTTAAAATCAAATAAATAAGAAATGGTAATAAAAATTATAAAAATATTAAGAATAATATTATATTTTTTTATAATTGAATTCATCAAATACCTCCATTACTTACTTCTACCAAAATTAACAATCAATATTCCTAATAATATAATTGGAGAAACAATACTTGCAAAGCCAATATACCTAGAAGCATTTAAAACATCCCTAACCATATCATTTTCTTTTTTTGTAATAATCTTATTTTTATTTAACATTGTAATTGCAAAAGAACATAATTTACTCTCATATCTAAATGTTAAAAGATAAAAGAAGAAAACAAACATTTCTAAATAAAAACCAATCCACATAGTTTTCATATGACCAAATAAAACTCCTATACCTATAACTAAATAACCAGCATAAATAAGTAAATTAAAAAAGGGAGATAACTTATCAATTATTTTAAATTGCTTATCATTTTTTTTATCAAAAATACATGAAGATGCTTCTTTTGCAGAAAGAGAACAACTAGTAATTGATGAAGAATTAAAAATATCATCGACAAGTCTTATAACTTTTCTATTTGAATCATATTTAGAATATAATAAACTTCTATTTTCAGTAATATATACATCATTTAGTCCATAAGAGTCAATTAGATTTCTAGAAACCTCAAATCCGGACATTGAAGATTTTATATCCTTTTTCTGATATTTTTTAAAAACAAATGAAGTATATAAATATATTGCAAAAACAATTAAGATAAAAAATAATAACACTAATACATCCATATTACTCCTATATTATTTCGTAAGTAGTTCCTTCTCTACTGTCAATTAACTTGATACCTTGCTCTAAAAGTTCATCTCTAATTTTATCAGCAGTTTTAAAATCTTTATTCTTTTTAGCTTTATTTCTATCTTCTATTTTTCTAAGAATCATTGATTCTACCTCTTCACTAATATCACTTTTATCATCCTGTATCAAATCAAGTGACAACACTTTATCAAAATCTTCTATTAAATATAACTTTGTAAAATCAGTTAACTCATCGTCCTTTAAAACATCATATAAAATAGTAATCATAGAAGATGTATTTAAATCGTTTGAAATAGCATCTTTAAACTTACCCTTATAATAATCTATTTTAGATTCATGTAAATCAGGTGTTCTATCTAATTTTTTAATTTTATTTATTAATTTATTATATGCATTTTGCGCAGTGTCAAGTGCATCATAAGAAAAAACAAGTTGATTTCTATAATGGCTTCCTAAACAAAAGAATCTATATGCAAGAGGATTATATCCTTTACTTTCTAATAAATCTATAGTTAAAAATTCTCCTTTAGATTTACTCATTTTCCCAGTAGAGTCGTTTAAATGCTCACCATGAACCCAATAATTACACCATTTATGACCCAAAAATGCTTCTGATTGAGCAATTTCGTTAGTATGATGTGGGAAAATATTATCAACTCCACCACAATGAATATCTAAGTATTCACCTAAAAATTTATAAGAAATTCCAGAACATTCAATATGCCACCCAGGATATCCAACTCCCCATGGAGAATCCCATTTCATTTCCTGATTAGAAAATTTAGAAACAGTGAACCATAATCCAAAATCATATGGATTTCTTTTACTCTTATCCTCTTCTACACTATCACGTACTCCAATAAATAATTCATCAGGATTTTTACCTGATAATTTATAATAATCCTTTGCTTTGCTTACATCAAAATAAACATTTCCATTTGAAATATAAGCATAACCATGATCAAGTAATCTCTCTATCATTTCAATATATGTATCTATATGCTTAGTAGCTCTTTCTACAACTTTTGGTTTTCTAATATTTAATTTAGCACAATCATGAAAAAAGGCTTTTTCATAAAAATCAGCTATCTCATAAACTGTCTTGTGTTCTCTTTCAGCACCTTTCTGCATTTTATCTTCGCCATTATCAGAATCATTTTCTAAATGGCCTACATCTGTCACATTCATAACTCGTAAAACATCATATCCAAGATACTCAAGACCTTTTTCTAATATATCTTCAAAAATATAAGTACGTAAATTCCCAATATGTGCATAGTGATAAACAGTTGGCCCACAAGTATACATTCTAACAGTATTACCCTCATGTGGAGTAAATGTTTCAACTTTCTTTGATAATGTATTATAAATTTCCATAAAAAACACCTTCCAATTCATAATAAAATATATTATATTGTATCACAAAATATTAAAGAACAAAAGTATATAGAAAAATATTATGCAAAATAAAAAGCCCCTAAAGGCTTTATTTTATTAATTAGTTAATGTCCATGCTCCATTAGAATCTTTTCCAGTTGTCAATACAGTAGATTTTAAAACAATTACAGGTCTGATTCCTTGTGAATATCCACTCATACCAGTAACTCTTCCGGTAGAAGTTATTCCCCATACAGTAGTAGAATCTGATGTAGAAGAAGTTATTTTAGCAGTAGCTAAATAATAATGTGTTCCAGGTGCATATATTCCTGTTAAAACTTTTGAATTTTCACAAGATACGCCAGGAGTATTACAATTCATAATTGATGCAGATTCAGCATACTTTGAATTTAAGTATTGATTTGCTCTTCCATTAATAATAGAAACTAGATTTGAAGCACTTCCCTTAGTGCCATGGAAAATACATTCTGGAGTTCCTGCATGTGCTATAGTAACTTTACCATTACTAACAGCAATTACAACCCATCCATTTTTTGTATCTTTATCCTGATTTCTACAAGATACACCAATATTTTTAGATGTACCACTTACAAATCCCCAACTATATCCTTCTGTACCAATTTCTTTATTTCTTGTCTCATTCCATGTTCCCGCATCATATGCAACTAAGTCTCCAACAGCAACCTTTGAAGCAAGACTTGTTCCACTTTGAATAGTAAAAGTTGCTTGACAATATCCAGTGTGATTGTATGAATCCTTAACTACACCATATACTGTATGTTTACCTGCAGTACTAGTGCTAAAACTATCTTTTCCATTTGTACTTTTATCTTCAGAAACTCCAAATGCTGTAACAGTAGCACCATTATTTGTAGCTTTATTCATTTTAACTGTAACATTTCCAGTAAAAATATTTTGTCCAGCAGGTGTACCAGTTACGCTTAATGTACATGTAGGATTAGATTCAACAGGTTTAGGTTCAGGTCTTTTAACTTCAAGTGAACAAGATCCTTCATTACCTGCTTCATCTTTAACATACCCCATAACCTTAGTAATTCCATCTTCAGTAACAGTAAATGAATTTTGTGTATAATTTTTAGAAGTTCCAACACCTTTTTCTTTTACTGTAGATACATCATCATTAGTTTCACTTAATTCTATAACAGGCTTATCAGTATATTCTCCTGCAGAATTAAGAGTACCACTTGTAACTTTCAACTTACATGTCGGTAAAGTTGCATCCTTCTTAACAACCAAAGTACATTTTCCTTCAGAACCATTTGAATCGATAACATACCCTATTAAAGTAGTTTCTTGGTTTTCAACAACTTTTATTGTATCAGTACTTTCAGTTGGCTCATCAGCTCTAATTACTTTTGAAGTATCCATATCAACAACTTGTTTTTCAATATAATATTTTGCAATACTTGTAATTGAACTATTTGAATTCATTGAAGCAAATCCAACTTCAACATCTGTCTTATACCAACCATTTTCACCAAGTGTACCATTTTTAACCTCTAATTCACAAGTTGGTTCAGTAAGATTAACAACTACATCCAAGTCACAAGTTCCCTTATTACCAGCGGCATCTTGAACATATCCATGCAATTTATATGTACCAGATTTTGTTATTTTATATGTATCAGTATTTCTTGCATTGTCTGTTGTTCCAATTGTACTTTTTGTTATTTCATAATCTTTAGAAATACCAGTAATTGACTTAAATCCAATTTCTGTTTCAGTACTATAAATACCATTAGCACCTACAGTACCACTTTTTACTTCCAAAACACAAGTTATTTCTTCATTGTCGTAAGTAGGTTTCTTTTTACCAGAACCTCTTGTAAAAATAACAATTAATAGTAATATAATTAATAAAGCTACTACCCCAATAATTATAAGTAGTATTCTTCTTTTCTTTTTAATTTCATCTTCAGTATCATACATAATAACAATCTCCTATTATTAACTTTCAATTATATTTTATCTTACAATACTTTTTATGTCAATTATAGAATAAGTATAAAAGTATTATAATAATCAAAAAATTCACAAAACAAACTATTTTTCTTTTATTTAAAAAGTAAAAAGTGTATAATAATTTTGAGGTGAAAAAAATGAAAGGCTTTTTTAAAGAATTTAAACAATTTATTTCTAAAGGAAATGTTCTTGACTTAGCAATCGCTGTTATTATGGGATCTGCATTTAGCAAAATTGTTTCTTCCTTAGTTGATGATATTATCATGCCACTATTTGGAATAATAGTAGGAAAGAACTTTGCTACACTATCTGTAGATTTAAATGGTTCTATACTAACTTATGGTGCTTTTATTCAAGCTATAATTGATTTTCTAATTATTGCTTTATGTATCTTCCTATTTACAAAAGCAATTAACAAATTCAAGAAAAAAGAAGAAAAGAAAGAAGAAGCTAAAAAAAGCGATGAAACTGTTCTTCTTGAAGAAATTAGAGATTTATTAAAAAAGAAAACAAAATAAAGAAATACTAGCTTTTTCGCTAGTATTTTTTTTGTTCAAATTTATATATTATCAGAAGGGATATAATAAGTTGAATATGTTCCCCTTCTAGAAGAAGGAAGTCCACCATCATACTGATTTGCCAACAAAGCAACAACTAACAAAGCCAAAAATAATAAACCTATTAGTATTAAAAATATTATTAATCCCCAACCTTTATTATTCAAATTTTTCATATCATCACCATTTTAATTTTATTATACTTTTTCTAATTTTTCAATACAAAGAAAAAGGAATAAGAATTATCTTATTCCATTAACTCATCTTCTAATTTATCTAAAGGTTCTTCATCAACTAATTGAGAAGCAAGTTCATATTCAACGTTTTTATAGGCTTTAACACCAGTACCTGCTGGAATTAATTTACCAATAATAACATTTTCTTTTAATCCATGAAGAGTATCAACTTTTCCTTTTATAGCAGCATCTGTTAATATTCTTGTAGTTTCTTGGAATGATGCAGCAGATAAGAATGAATCTGTATCAAGACTTGCTTTAGTAATACCTAATAATACAGGTTTTCCAGTAGCTGGCTTCTTTCCAGCAATAATAGCTTCTTTATTACCTAAAGTAAATTCATTGAAACTTACAAGTCCACCTGGAATAAACTTAGTATCTCCAGAATCAATTATTCTCATTTTAGAAATCATTCTCTTAGCGATCATTTCAACGTGTTTATCAGAAATATCAACTGCTTGACTACGATATACATGTTGAACTTCTTTAAGGATATACTCTTGAGTTGTCAAAGGATCTGTTACTGCTAATAATTCTTTAGGACTAATTGATCCTTCAGTTAATTTATCACCAGTTGAAACAACATCACCAAGTTCAACTCTCAATTTAGCTCCATAGTTTGTAACATGTTCTTTAGTTTCAAGTTCATTTGTTACACTAATCTTAAACTTACCATGATCTTCATCAATTTTAGTAACTTTTCCACTAATTTCAGCAATAGTTGCTTTTCCTTTTGGAATTCTAGCTTCAAATAATTCTTGAATACGTGGAAGACCTTGAGTTATATCTTCTCCACCAGCAACTCCACCTGTGTGGAATGTTCTCATTGTCAACTGAGTACCAGGTTCTCCAATTGATTGAGCAGCCATAACTCCGACAGCTTCACCAATTTCAACTAAATTACCTGTAGCAAGGTTTTTACCATAACATTTTTGACATACACCATTAACTGTATTACATGTTAATGTAGTTCTTATCTCAACTTCTGTTATACCAGCTGAAACAATTTTTTCAGCAAGTGATTCAGTAATTAATGTTAATTTATCACAAATGACTTCTTTAGTTTCAGGATTAATAACTTTCTTATTTGTAAAACGACCAACAATTCTATCATAAAGTTTTTCAATTATTTCACCTGTTTTATCATTTATAAATGCTGATACTAAAACTCCATTTTCAGTACCACAATCTTCTTCACGAACAATTATATCATGAGATACATCTACTAAACGTCTAGTCAAATATCCAGAGTCAGCTGTTTTTAATGCTGTATCAGCACTTCCCTTACGAGCACCATGTGTTGATAAGAAGAATTCAGCAACTGATAGACCTTCTCTAAAGTTAGATGTAATAGGAATTTCTACCGGAGTACCATCTGGCTTAGACATAATTCCACGCATACCAGCAAGCTGTACTAAGTGAGATGTTGATCCACGTGCTTTAGAATGCATCATTATAAATATTGGATTATCCATATCTGCATCTGCTTTAGCAACAAGCTCTTTTTGAACTTCTGCCTTAGCACCATCCCAAGTAGCAATTACTTTATTAAATCTTTCTTCGTTAGTAATCAATCCACGATTATATTGTTTATTAATCTTTTCAACCATCTTATTAGCTTCTGCAATAATTTCTTGTTTTGTATCACTTGTTACTACATCGCTAATAGAAATTGTAATTCCAGAAATTGTAGAATATTTAAATCCTAAATCTTTCATCTTATCAAGCATTATAGATGTTTCTGTAGTTTTATATCTCTTAAATACTTGAGCGATTATTTTTTCAAGTACTCCTTTAGCAAAAGGTTTTACTAAAGGCATATTTTTAATAACTTCAGGAATATTTTCACCCTTATTTATAAAATACTTATTTGGAGTAATATTTTGAATATTATCATCACTAGGTTCATTAACATATGCAAATGAATCTGGAAGTATTTCATTAAACTTAATTTTACCAACTGTTGTAACTAAATATTTACCTTTTTGTGTTTCAGTAAATAATTTATATTTAAATGAATCAACAGGTATAGCAATTCTTGTATGAAGTGTTATTTCACGTCTTTCATATGCCATAAGAGCTTCATTAGTATTCTTAAATACACGTCCTTCTCCAGGAAGACCAGCTTTTTCCATAGTTATATAATAATTTCCTAAAACCATGTCTTGAGAAGGTGTAACAATTGGAGATCCATCCTTTGGAGATAGAATATTATTTGCACCTAACATAAGAAGTCTAGCTTCTGCTTGAGCCTCTTCAGAAAGTGGTACGTGAACAGCCATCTGGTCACCATCAAAGTCTGCGTTAAAAGCAGGACATACAAGAGGGTGAAGACGAATTGCTTTACCACCAATTAAAACTGGTTCAAATGCTTGAATACCTAATCTATGAAGTGTAGGAGCACGGTTTAATAATACTGGATGCTCTTTTATAACATCTTCAACTACATCCCATACTTTAGGATCTTTATTATCTATTAAACGCTTTGCAGCTTTAATATTATGAGCTATATCTCTATCAACCAATTCATGAATAACATGAGGTTTAAATAATTCAAGAGCCATATCTTTTGGAATTCCACATTGATACATCTTTAATGATGGACCAACAACTATAACTGAACGACCAGAATAGTCTACACGCTTTCCAAGTAAGTTTTGACGGAATCTACCTTGTTTTCCTTTTAACATGCTAGAAAGTGATTTCAAAGGACGATTTCCTGCACCTGTAACACTTCTTCCACGTCTACCATTGTCAAACAATGCATCAACTGCTTCTTGAAGCATACGCTTTTCATTTTGAATTATAATTCCAGGAGCATTCAAATCTATTAATTTCTTTAAACGATTATTACGGTTAATAACACGTCTATACAAATCATTTAAATCACTTGTTGCAAATCTTCCACCATCAAGTTGAATCATTGGTCTTAAATCTGGTGGTATTACTGGAATACAATCAAATATCATCCACTCAGGACGATTTCCTGATTTATAGAATGCATCAAGTACATCAAGTCTCTTAACAAGTCTAGTTCTCTTTTGTCCTTGAGCATTTTCAAGTTCTTTTTCTATTTCAGCAATTTCTTTTTCAAGATCTATTTTCTTTAATAATTCTTTAATTGCTTCTGCACCCATTCCAACTTTGAATCCATCACCATATTTTTCATAATATTGACGATATTCTTTTTCAGATAA
>AUXO016258461.1_pt1 | contig 10561 bp, 8 predicted proteins | sample 768731 | NCBI WGS metagenome assembly AUXO01 (sample SAMN02715735, study PRJNA202380) | gut metagenome | biome: sheep rumen | host: Ovis aries | place: New Zealand: Palmerston North
CCTCATACAGCTAGTGGTAATTTTAAAATTAAAACAGGAAATAATATTACTATTGACTATGACTCTACTTTAAATCAATTGACTTTAAATAGCTCAGATGGTGCAGTATATTCATTTACTGGAGCAACTAATTCTGGAGTTGATAATGCTGTTGATTTAATTTTAACAAACGTTAATGATTCTAGTGATGTTTAGACAGTAACATTTAAAAAAGGTAATGGTGGAGTATATCCAACATGGAATTCTACTGATAGAGCTATTGTTTTAAATGGCGGTGGATTAGCTGGTGGAGCTTTTCTTGTTAGTGAAACTAATGGCGCGGTTACTTTGACTGTTAGAGATGGTAGTTTAAATCCATTAAGTACAACAATTACCCCTGAAATCAAAATTGGTGGGACTGCCGCAACAGAAACAGCAGTTACTCCAACTTATAATAGCACTACTGGTAAATTAACTTGGGATTTAGACGTTTATACTAAAGATGAAGTTGATTCTGTTTTAAGTGGAAGATTACAATCTTTTGAAGCGATGTATTTTGCTGGTACTATTGGTGGTAGTACAACTCCAACTAGTATTAGTGGATTAACTTCTTTAAATAATATTAGATCTGGTGCAACATTTAAATTTATTGAAGAAATTTCTGGAACTGATGCAGGTACAGGTTTCTTGTCTGCTGATAATATTGAAGGTTGGAAGAGCACTGGTGCGGCAATTGGAGATATGTTAATTATTACATTTACTCCAAATACAGATACAGGAATGTTAGATTGGACACAAATTCCTGCTGATGCAAAAGCAACATTTATTCCATCTGGTGATGATACAGATACTTATTATCAACCAATTTTTGGTGGTACTGGTAATGAAGCTAATACATTAAAATTTAAGAGAAGTGGAAATCTTGCTCCAATTCATAAAGCTATTTTTAGTGGTGGTACTAATATTACAGTTTCAGAAAATACTGAAGTTGGATCCGGCCAGTAGGGTGGATATAATAAAACATTAACTATTGCTCATGATACTATTACAACAACTAATAGCACTGGAACAGCAGTTACGCAAGCATCCACTAATTATAATCCATCTTTTACAGCTATTACGGGGTTGACATTAAATAATGGACATATTACAGATTATGAAACATCAACTTTGCAATTATGGACAAATTCTTTAAGTCAAGTAACTAATGTTGCTTCTGAAGAAGCCACAGCAGGAACAACAAGTTCTGTTAAATTATCAACAACTTATAAACATGCAAATATGGCTCAAGCTGCAAAGAATGATTGGAAATTAACTTCTAATACATTAAATATTTCTGCATTTACTGCTGGAAATGATACTACAACAGCAGACATTCGTGTAGATATGGTATGGGGAGAGTTTCATATTTAATTTATTCTTCGGGCGAGTTTAATTAATATCGTTTTCATATTTTTTAATCTTTATAGAAAAGAGAAATAAAAGAGGGTAGAAAAGATTTGTCTCTTTTCTACCCTTTTAATTATTATGATAGAAAGGAGATTTCTTAATGAGTGATAATGAAAAACTATTTGGAACACGCTCTATTTTAAGTTCTGAAAATAATAGTGGAATAAAGTTTAGACCTGTTATGGGTTCAGAGAACACCATTAAGAATACCGTTCAATCAAATGGCTATTTATATATTGCCACAGACACAGGAAATATGTTCTTAGATGTAAATAATCGTCGTATTTCTATTGGGGGTGCTGGTGGCTCTGGAGGATCATCTAGTTTTGTTTGGGCTGATGGTGATGAAACTCAAATAGTAAAGGCTTCTGATGATGATGCTGATACTACTTATTACATTGATGTTAATGCATTAGAAGAAAGAGTTTTACCAAAGAAAGACCATTTAATTTTAAACTCTGATGGAAGATTCTTTAGAGTTATATCTGTAGATGCTACAGAAGGCATAATAACTGCTGATTTGATTGCGGTTAGCGGCTCCGGAGATGGAGGTGGCGGTGGCGGCACCGCTCAAGCAAGAGATATTGATATGACTTGGGATGAGCGCACAATCAGAGAAGGTTCTGTGTATGTTGCAGGTCAATCTTTATATGCTATTTTTAAACCTTCATGTATTGGAGAAAACACTGATAGAACAAATTCTTTGACATTTACTTATACAGATGTTGCAACTGGAAAAACAGATACTAAAGTTGTTACTAATTTGCCAAGTGGACAAAATTATAAATTTGATACATCTTGGTTGCCAGTTAGTAGTAATTTAACTTTAAAAGTTACTGTAAAATCTCCTAACTCAGAATATAAAAATGGCGAAGGATGGAGTAGAATTTTCCAAAATATTAAAGTCGTTGAAATGAATATCCAAAAGGATTTAAGTCAACGTAGTTATACTCCTATTATTAAAGCAAATGAAGTAAGTAGAAATCAATTCTTTGATTATAAAATTTTTGCTGATCCTAGTATTACTGTAACTCAGCATGTTTATATTGATGATGTTGAAGTTGATAGTTTAAGAGTAGCTATTCCTTCTAGTTATTATAATGGAATTTCTTCTTATACTGCAGTTGTTCCAGATCCTGGATTCCATAAAAGCTGTAAGATAACTATTAATGTTAGTACAAAAATTAATGATGTTGATGTTTATGCAACTCCTATTGATTATGAAGCAGCTTGGGCACAACCGGGTAATGAAGAAGCTATTATTTGGATTGGTGGATATGATGAAACTGTAATTAATTATGAGACTTCATATATTCAATTCATGGTTTATGATCCTCAAAAAGATCAGCCTGGTCAATAGAATATTGCTCATGTTATTTTATATAAAGAAAATGTTGAAATTGGACAAATGGATGTTCCTTATTCTGCTTTAGGCTGGGCGCAATGGGATATTTCAGATGTTTATACTGTTGGTGAGAATAATTTCTCTATCGCTTGCCGCGGTACTAAAGTAGACATTAATTTAAATGTTACTACTGATGGAGCAAGACAATTAGATCTTGAAGCACCTTCTCTTTTAATGAGAAATTATTCTGCTTCTGGTAGATCTAATAATGAAGTAGAGAGTTTACGTAAAAAATGGGTTGATAAAAAGAATAATGTCGAAGCTATTTTAAATGGATTCAACTGGAAAAATAATGGTTGGAACAATGATGGTAAAGATCTTGATACAGGAATTGATAATGGTTCTTATCTAACTGTAGCTAATGGAGCATCAGTTACTCTTCCATTTAATACTCAAATTACGATGAACTATTCAGATAATTACACTTTTGAATTCCGTTTTAGAATTAGAAATATCCAACAATATTCTACATTAGTAAAAACTTATGCTAAGTATTTTATTAATGTTGGTACTGTTGATAATCCTATAAAATCTGAAACTTCTTATACTTAGAAACAAATTAAAGACAATAATTATCTATATTATTATGATGAATATGGTTCTCCATTGATGGATAATAATGTCGTTAAAGAGTATGAAAAAGAAGAAGGTATTGTTATTAAATGGATGGAAGGTAACAATGGTCTTTGTATTGGTACTCAAGAAGCTTATTTTGCTTCTCCTAGAGAAGTTGTTTCTGTAAGATATAAAGAAGATGAAGTTATTAACATTAGTTTTGTTATTTCTAGAACTGATGGTTTAGCTTATATTTATTTAAATGGTATTGCTTCTGGTGCTGCAGCGTTGCCTATTACTGGTGATGGTGGCGTTGGTGCTTTCGGTGTAACCAGTAATTTTGAAATTAATTCTAAATATTGTGATATTGATTTATATAGAGTAAGAGTATATTAGACTGGTTTATCAATGCCGCAAATCATTCATAACTATTTATCTGATATTCACTCAATTAAATTATATGACCAAAATCAATTAACTTCTCAACCTACAAAATTATCTTATGATTTATTGGTTAGATATAATGAAGAACATCCAGATGAAGTGACTATGCCTTATGCAGTTTGGAAAATTATTTCTGATAATACAAAAGGTGCTTGGTCTGAAATGTTACCATATTATAAAGGTAATGGATGTAGATGTGAAGTTACTTTTGTTAATCCTCCATTGGATAGAGCATTAGAAGAAGGATTAATTGATGAATGGTATTATTATACACATTGTCCTTCTTACCATGCTGTTGGTGTTGAAATTGATGTTCAAGGAACTTCTTCTCAAGGTTATCCAAGAAGAAATTATAAAACTAAATTTAAAAAAGCAGTTGCTGATGACGCAAATCCAGATTATGGCTGGTTTTATACCAAGGGCTCTTTAGCAGGTAAACGTGTTGATAAAGATCAAACCGTTGTTCAAACAAAGAATGCTAAAGGACAAGATTTAGTTACTCCAGTAGATAGAGTAATTAAGAAAAAATGGCATATGGATAATGAAGACCTTGGAACGAATAAGTTTACTTGGAAAATTGACTATATGGAATCTTCTGGTACTTATAATACTGGTTATGCTAACTTAATGGGCAACCCTCAGCATCCATTATATACACAACATCCATTGGATTTCTATGGTATTGATGGAGTAAGCACATCTGGTTTACGTACTACTGTTTATGGATTCCCAGTTTTAACTTTCCATGAGTATGAAAATACTTTAATGAATCCTTCTGAAAAAGGTGCAAAATATGAATATATTGGTCGTTATAATTTAAATCTTGACAAGAGTTCTAATGAATATTATGGATTTGAAATTGAAAAAGAACAACCTTTTATTAATGCTCCTTGGGACGAATATGAAGAAGTTGAAATTACTGATGCTTTAGGTCAACCTATTCTTGATGGAGAAGGAAAGCCGCAAACAGAGAAGAGAGTAAAGACTCATCATGAACATCCTTGGATTTCTCAAATCGCGGAATGTTGGGAATTAGAAGATAACCAAGGTACTTGGTGTTCCTTTAAATATCCTAGTGCAGAAGCTCGTACGACTGGATTCCGTACAATGCAAACAGGTTATACTGATAGACTTGAATGTATGCTTCATTATGAATATAGATATTCTTATTATGGAGATTAGATTGATGCTATTGGTGCTGATGGCCATTATGATGGAACCGCAAAAGAACGTGCTAAATTCGCAGATGAAATTGGAACTAGCCATCTTGAAATGAGTAATTATGCTTATGAAAGATACAAAAATTTAGAGGCTTTATTTAATTGGTTAGATTCTTGTGATCAAGATGCTGCAACTAATGCTAATTTAACAGAATCTTTAACTATTCAAACACCTATTGCTTATAGCGGAGAAGGTGAACATTCAGATCCTGTCGTTGGTTATGCTAAAGCAGATATCTATGATAGTACAGAAACTTATTATACTTTCGCAAATGATCAATATTCTGTTACTGATGATTTTGCAGTGGATGATAATGGTTATATTACTGGATTTAAACAAGGTGTAACTTATTATACTCAGAAGGTTTTACATTATACAACTACATTTACAAAAGATAGCGCTGGTTATAGATTAGAGAAATTCCGTAGAGAGTTTAATCAACATTTAAATAAAGAATATTGTTTAGTATACTTTATTATGACAGAGCTTTTACTTTGCTATGACTCTCGTGGTAAGAATATGATGTTGGCTTCTTTTGGACCTCAACAAGTTGGTGGAGACTTTATTTGGTTCCCAATTTTCTATGATATTGATACTCAATTAGGTTTAAATAACTCTGGTGCTTATCTATGGGATTATGACGCAGACGTTACTAAAGATGGATTATTCTCAACACCTACAAGTGTACTTTGGGTAAATCTGTGGGATGCCTTTAGAGAAGACATTATGAGTCAATATAGAGTATTAAGAGGATTAGATGATAAAACCAATGTTGTTGGTAGTTTGTCATATGAAAATATTGCAGGTGCTTATACTTGTGATGCTAATGTATTTGATTCATATGCAATGAGAGGCGTTAGACCTATTATTGCTATTGGACTTGATGAATATTATAAATATTTCGCTACAACCACAGCATCTGGTGTTGGTTGGTTTACTCAAACTGGAGATTACCAGAAAGATGCAACTGCTGACTATGCTTATGCTTGCCAAGGTGATAAAATTTTAACTACTGAATTATTAGTACGTAATAGATTAAATTATATTGATTCTTGGTGGCAAGGTGGAGATTACCATATTAACAAAGTTAAAGGTAGTCAATTGCAATGTCGTGTATCTGGTAATAGAAAAACTTTAACTTCTGATAAATATTTGGAAGTTAATCCAGCTCCAGAGGGATTTACATATGCTCAATATCCAAAAGCATATTTTGATGCTCAACCTGGTTTCCAATTAAAACCATTCTTGAAACAATATATTTCATTCTTTACAGATGAAGTTGCTGGTGAAGTTATTAAATATACTGGTGATGAAGGTCAAGAAAATGGATTAAGAACTCCTGTGCCGGCCGCAACTATTACTGCTTATAAGACAACTCCTGAAACACCAAATGAGCAATTAAATTATATTCCAGGTATTGATTACTTGAGTTCTCTTGGTGATTTAAGTACTTCTTATATTAGTGAATTTACTATTAATAGAGGTAAGAGATTACTTGATATTACTCTTGGTAGTGATATTCCTGGTTATAAGAATGAAATGATTAAGAGTAATACTATTTTTAATCTGCATTGTGGTAGAGATGATGATGGTAAGAAACCATTGCTTCAAAAGATGATTTTAACTGGATTAACTAATTTAGATAAAACCATTGATATTTCTGGTTCTGCTAAATTACAAGAGTTTAGAGCTTTAAATACTAATATTCCTAATGTATACTTTGCAGAAGGTGCTCCTATTCATACTATTCATTTACCCGCTTCTATTAAGAGTATTACAATTTCTCAAGATAAAGAATTAACAAATATTCTTGAAACTAGACCTGTTGTAAAAACTTTAAATAGTGAAGGTGTCGCTGTTGATGCTGATCCAGCTTCTTATCGTGGATTATACGTTGAAGGTTTAACTGATTCTACTTCTGCTTCTGCAGGAGCTGACCATTCAGTTTCTTCTTTAAGTATTAATGGTGGTGGAATGGGTTATAGCTCTTATAAATTATTAGACAAACTAGTTAATATTAAAACTGGTACAAGTAGTAAAGTAAATATTGGTTTGATTGATGTAGAATGGACTCCATATACTAAAGTAGAATTTGGAGAGCCTTATGATGCAACAAAATCAAATCGCTATTATACTTTAAATGACCATGGTACTTATAGCAAATATACTTATAGCTCAAGCACTTGGACAACAAATACTTTAAATGGTGTTTTATATTTGGTTGATAGTTCTAAACCAAGACAAACTATTACTAATTTAGATCTGCTTGATAGATTTATTTCTGAATATGAAACAGCAAAACGTTTAGGAAATCAAACTCAATTCCAGCAATTAGAGTTGACAGGAGAGGCTTCTCTACCAACTATTACTGGTAATTTATATGTTGATAATTCTTCTAGTTCATCAATGTCTATTGAAGAAAATGATTTAACATCAGTTTATAAAGTTTATTTCCCAAACTTAAATATTACTGCTGCTTCTATTAATAAAGCTAATATGATTAAATATGTTAGAGTTGAAGATAATAATAAGGTTGAAGTTCTTGATATTGAACGTACTAATAATGCTTCAACAAAACTTCATCCTCAATGTTCGATTCCAACAAAAACATATCATGATTTCTTAGGATGGTCTGAAGAAAATCCAAATACTACAGATAATCCAACTATTGCTTTATCTTGGGATAATACTAATAGAGTATATCAAGAGACAGAAGCTTGGAATAATTTAACATATAAATCAGAAAATGATTTAATCATTACTTTATATGCAGTATTTACTCCTCATGTTTATCAGATGACATTTAAGTATGGCGATGGAACCATTATTGATACTATTGGAACTGCTTTTGGTTCTCAAGGTATTAATTTACCATCTGTAATTCCTTATCAAGATGAAAGTGAATTACCAGAAGATCAAAAATATGGCTTCTTAGGTTATGCTTATAATGCTGATGCTATTACTCCTCTTGATATGTCAAAGATTTCTGCTAGTAGAGATATGACTTTCTATGCTATATTTGAAGAATCTAGTGTATATGAAAATCCTCTTTCTGATGAGTATTTAGTATTCACTGGACCTTCTGCAATTAGAGTAAATAGTAATGGTAATGAAGTACAGGGTTATACTATTGGTCTTAACAATAGATATGCTTATAAAGGAAAAATTACTTTACCAACAACTCATAATAATCTTCCAGTATTAGCTATTATGGATGGTTCTGCTTCTAATGATGGACCTGCCGCAAATGGAATTAGTAATGATAATCATGGCCAAAATCAAATTACACATATTTTCTGGGATAGAAGCGATGGCGGACAATGTCAATTAAAGAAAGTCGGACAAGCTGCTTTCTATAATACAACTATTAAATATGTTGAATTACCAGATGATTTATATGATATTAGAGGTGCGGCATTCGCATTGTCTTATTGTACAAATTATGAAGATGTTCATGCTAAACGTATTGAAGATACAGCATTTAATGGAAGTAAGAACAATTTGACTACTGTACATATTGCTGGATCTGTAGAATATATCGGTTCTGGTAGTTTCGCTTGGATGGAAAATGTTACTGAAATTGAAATTGGTGGACCTGGAGATCCTTCTCAAATCAGTTCTTTTGGTGTCCAACCATTTAGTAGCAGTAAATTACAAAGAGTTACTGTTTATACTAGCAATACAAGTGATGCTGTTTGGTAGAGCTAGGCATTATCAGAATTTAGTTCTTCTTATCCAACAGTTAATATTGTACAGGCATAATAAATAAGGAGGTTTTAAAATGACTCGTACGGTTATTTATCGTTATCTAGGAACAAATGGGATCATTGAATCTCCTGTTCATTTAGAAGATATTTATTATACTCGTTTAATTAAATTAGTTGCTGATAAAAATCATGTATTAACTAATGGAGTTAAACAAGTAAAGTCTATTCTTTGTCCAGAAGATGAAGAAAAAACATGGAAAGAGGTAAAGGCCTGAGAAATCAGGCCAAAGCCTTTTATTTTATATCTCGTAAAAATTAAAAAACATTAGGAAGAAAATATTACTGGAAAAAGGACTAAGTTTAGTCCTTTTCCTTTTATAAAATTTATAGAAAGGATGACGACTAAGGTGATTACTTCTTATTCTAAAACAAGTGGATATGATGAATTATTCAGTAGTGCTTTTAATTTCTTAAAAGCTCATAAGAACGATTTGCCTGCCGAGCGTAGATAGTCTATTGAAGAAATGACTGTTATTGATTCTATTCAGTCTTATTTCTCTCATATTAAAGACCTTCTGGATTTAAAAGCTTTCGGTGGAAAAAAATATTTGAGATTACCATTAGACGAGCCTGTCTTTGAAGTTGATGCTGATAAACGTGAAATTATTGTACCTGCAGAATTTAAGAAAAATGGTATTAGTGTTCAAGGTGATGAAATTGCAGAATCTTTAATTTTTAAGATTGCACGTTTCTTTGATTATACTGACTTTGCTAATTTCATGGATGAAACAAATGACAATGTAAAGATTCAGATTCAATGGGAAAATGCTAATAAAGAAATTGGTATTTCTGATGCCTTTATGGTTGATGCTACTGAAAGTCCTGAATATATGTATATTATGTGGCCTTTAACAGAAGCTATTACCAGATATGCAGGAACTATTAAGTTCTCACTTCGTATCTACAAAAAAGAAGGATCTGCAATTACATATAGTTTTAGTACTAAGATTGCAGCAGCTACAATCAATGCTAGTCATGATTTTGAAGTTGAAAATTGGACTTCTGGTTTTGATAATGCATTAAATCATTTTGTAAGTTCTATCGCTAATAGTGCAAACTTAGCAACAGAGCAACCTACAACTCCTGTATTCTTGGTTAATTTAAATAATGCACCAGAAGGAAGTCAAGTGGAAAATGCTGATTATATTGAAACTAATCCAAATGATCCTCTTGCTCCTTATATTGAAGCTTATATTGATACTAATAGTCCAATTCAAACTTTAAGAGTTGAAGCTGGATCTGATGATGCAGGATACATTACATATAAATGGAAATATTTAGATACTTTAAATGCTGCATATGCAGATGGCCTTGCTTATTTTATTGAAGGTGAAGATGAATATGTAGCTGTTCCAGAAGAAGAAATTGTTGCTAATCCACAAAGACGTTATTATAAACAGGTTGGAGAAGGCGATGATGCTACTTATGAATTAACTACATTTACTACAGAAGGAACTCTATATAAGAAAACAAATAAGATTAGAGTTGCTAATAACATGTTAGCTAAAAATTCTGTAACTGATACAGAAGAAACTAAACCTCATGTTGTTGGTAAATATTTAGCAATTGCTACTAATACTGTTGGTGGAAATACTGTTTCTGCTGAATCTATTCCTATTGTTTTTCCAGAGCCAAAAGTATTAGAGTTTACAGAAAATGGAAATCTTCCTCCAAACTCTTATTTAAATAATGCTGGTGAAGGAAGTATTCAAGTAGCTGTTGTTGTTGATGAACGTGGCGC
>AUXO014050750.1_pt1 | contig 10560 bp, 4 predicted proteins | sample 768731 | NCBI WGS metagenome assembly AUXO01 (sample SAMN02715735, study PRJNA202380) | gut metagenome | biome: sheep rumen | host: Ovis aries | place: New Zealand: Palmerston North
TCCGAGTATTCAAGCAATATTTTCATTACGTAGAGCGTGCGGAGACGCTGTGGATTCACATGAGCTTCTGACATTTTGACTCCTCCATTTGCTCAATCGTAAATTTTCCTTGGTATATCCTTCGTTTGATTCTATATACACCGCATCATACGTTACTGTTTATTATGTTACATAAAAAAGTAAAGGCTTTAGATATGTTTTGTTGCTGTATTATCACAGATACATTCACGCCTTCATCTACTCATCTCTAAAACCCTAATTTTATACATCTATCAATCCGTACGGATATGATAGTGAATTTCTAAATGTCGGTAACTAATCTGGAAAATTTTGTACTTTTTTATCTTCGCTTATTACAACTGTTGATAAAGTGTAAATATAGGATATTCTCGATACTGTTCTCGTTCTTCTGCAGTCATCTTATTAAAGTAGTAATCTGCCTTCTTTCGATCTTCAAATAATACAAACTTCCCAAACAATGCCTGTGTGGTACTGTTTGTCATAGATTCTAACTCGGCATATTCTTCTTCACCCCATATACCCAGTCTTTTCCTTATCTGCAGTCGGTTCATTGCAAAATGTTCTTGATGCTGGAAATTCTCAAGCTTTTTTGCTAAGTATTCTGCAATTTGAAGAAAATGTTCGTCACCACAAATGTCATAAACTTTGATAAGCTTTAGTACTTCCAAATTCAGCATTTCAATTGTGTTATCATTAATGTCAGCTTTATCAATTTGAGTATAAAAATAATCATAATCATATTTGTACAAATTCGAAAGTATTTCAGCACTTTGATAGACAAACAATGGTGTAATATAAACTGTATCACTACGACTTTTAAGACTTGCAAATGTCTGGTACTTTCTTGAATACAAAGCATCTGCGAGTACATTTTTTTGTTGATCTTCCCCTTGTCTTATTATCAAAAGTGGTACACATTTTCCTTGATAATGCCAAAGGAATCGATTAATCTCTCCTGACAACCTGTTGTTATATTTTCCAAGCCTAATATTTACCAAAAAAGCCAACTCTCTAATATGTTCCGCTTTTAATTCTTGCAGTTTTATAGAAGTCTCAAAACCAAACATATCGAGAGTATCATAGAGATCTACTATGAATCTTAGTCTTTTTTTAGAGTCATCTGGTATCCTCGGATCAGTATACGTTATCGTATTGTCTGCAATTGTAAATCTTGTGTTTTCTATTAGCGACATCAAGAATTTTGCATCAGTGTACATTCCTTTAAGGTCTGTTTTAAAATCAAAGTTATACTGTGAACTTGTTAGGTTTAGCTCCAAATTTTCACTTGGATATATAAATATTTCTCCTTCAGAAGTTTCTCTAACCTTATATCTATCATAGTATGTAACATCTCCTACAGAAATGGCTTTATGAGCTTCATTGAATACTTCCAGTTTCCCATCCTTTTTCCATTCAACAGGTATTTCATATGGATTGCCTTGAATTTTGCCAAATACGCAAACGTCTCCTGCGACAATTTTCTTTAAAATATCTACTTCACTTTTCGCACCAACAATAGTTGCAGTGATTTCTTGAACATTCTGTATATCTTTCAGCTTAATAGTATCATCAGCAAGCTGTTTACTTTGTTTACTGCTATCCAGAGCAAATTGTTTTAGTATCCTATAAAGTGCATCTGATGTTTTTTGAAGTTTAGTGAACTGAACCCGGATTGATCCCTTTCGTTTTTTTCTTTCTGCTGTATCCAGATAACCTTTTGATTTTGACTGAGTAAGATGTGCATAGAAGATTTCTTCATCATTACCACTTTCATCCATAAGTACTTCGAAATAAAGAACACCATGCTCGCTGTAATAAATACGAAGGTCTGTCAACTCAACATCTTTGCTTATAATATTTCTCTTACGTTCATTCTTCTTGTCAACATGCCCTTTTACTTGGATAGGTACTGTAAACTCCCAATTAGCTTTACTAAAATCACGTCCACCTTTTGTAAATCCAGATATTTTTCCATCATAAGTCATATACTTATCATGATCATTTATCGCAGGATCAAGTAGTGGATGTTTGTTCGCCAACGTTTTAATGGCATCATTCGCAATTTGCTCTATAGATGAATTTGTCAGTATAAAATCACCCCCCCTCAAGTACGTATTAATAATCTTTCCGTAACTGCCCCACTATACTTGCGCGATAACACCTCTATTTTAAATACATCGCGCAAGTAAGTTGCATACCGCTTATTTACGAGCTTAAATAAATGAACGATTTTCTCCGCTACTGTCAGTCATAATGTAATTCTGAAAATTACACTATCAAAAGAGTTTTTGTTGCATCGCTTCCGAATCATCCTCAAGAATGTGTGAATTAACAATCCGGCTTCCCGCATACATAAGATACCTTACGCCACTTGCAATAGCCATCTCTTCGGCAGCCTCCTGCTTTGCTTTAACTACAATATCATCAATCTTATTATCTCCCTTGACTTCAATCAGCTGATAAGAACCATCCGCCATTTTGGCAAGAAAATCAGGATAATACTGACGAACTCTCCCAGATTCAGGGTCATAATAATGCACAGAAAGATCCCCTTGGTTCGATGTAAACATCCCTGTAAAGTATATTTCTTTCACCTTACTGCTTGTGATGTATTGCATGAAACATTCTCTCTCTGGGATGGAATCAAAACAGTAGGTGTCTGCATGAAAACTCTTCTTGACCTGCTCGGGTGTAAATCCCGGATATCGATTTGTAAGTACTAAATCATCCTTTGCTGAAAATTCATAGAAGCCCGCATTCTCAGGTTCACGTAAGAGAACCAGTTCTTTGTCTTCTGTTCGCAATTCAGAAGATACATCAAAAAGAGCGTGGAAGACAGTAGGTATAACATAATCGTAAAAGACGTCATTGTAACGATTAACCGCATCAAGAACAGTATCAATTCCATCAACGGATTCCTTAAGGATCCTTGCAACAAGAATACACGGTATATTCAGATATCTTGCCACTTCTCCGGTCAGAGAAAACTCGCTGAATTTCATTTTTTCCTGTAAGTAATCGATATTTTTCTCTTTAACAGTTGTATTACGAGCAAGACTATCTCGTTCATATAAGGTACTGGAATATTTAGAAAGATCCGCATCTATAAGCTTAAAATCAACAGGCTCATCATACTCTTTCTTATGAAGTGTATACTCATGCCAAACTCTCTTAAGAGTAACTGTTCTTTGCGGCGGCAGAACATGCACCTGATACTTATGCCGGTTGACATTAGTCGGATTCTTAATATCCTTAATTTCCATATTGAAGTTCTTATGGAGCTCATCATCCAAAGTGTCATAATTTTCTTTAGACAAAAATACAGTAGCTGTAAGACGCTCGTCAGTAATTGATCTGAGGCAACGCATAGTGGCTTGCAGTACAAAAATTTTTGATTTAGGACTACGGTAAAGAGCTACTCCAAAAAGAGAACGACAATTCCATCCCTCCTTGCCTTTCTCAACAAGAATAATGAACTGCTTTTCGTTACCTTCTGTACCAGGTACATCGAGATTATGGAAATTCCTTATGTCATCGTTCTTCGTATATTTTCCATCTCCTACATTTAGCAATATCTTTGTGGCAGGTATATCAAGAGTCGAAAGAATTTTCTCAAGAGCAGGCTTTACTTCTGTTGCCGCCTCCTCAACACCTGCAGCATAGATGGCTATCTTAGGATTTAATCCTTCGTACGTATGGCCACCATATTTTTCCCAAAATCTAGTTACAACTGCTTTGAGAAATTCATTGCTCTTCACATTTTCAAATCCGAGCGGATCCGCATCTTTCAAATATCCGTTCCAAATTGATTCACGTAATCCATAAGCATAAACTACTTCTGGCAGCATCTGATTCTTGACATAGGGGGTTCCTGTAAAATTATAACAAGCCACAATTGAAGTATTTGCCGCTAACAAATTTATAGTATCTCGAAGACTCGTCTTTTTTGCCCCACTTGATCTAATTTGTTTTTCAAGATCAGCTCCAAATAGATGATGAGCTTCATCGACATATACACCCAAATTTGGAAGACGGCAGATTTTTTTGAAGCGCTGGTTATCCATAAGTGTTGTATCGTCCCAGGCATCATCTTCATCATCTCCTGAACCGTAAACTGCTGAAAGTAAAGATCCATTTCCGTTAAAAAGCATCTGTCCTGGTGTCTGCGCCTTTCGTTGTTTCTTGACAATGATTTTCTGTGTATTCGATATGATTATATTGAAATCAGAATCATCAATCGTATGCAGAATTGTTCCTGCCTCTTCCAAAAAATGGAACTTTATGTTCGAATCAAGCACACGAGCATACTCTGGCGGAATGACCTTTGTCTTATCAAACGTCATAATCTCACGAAGTGACTGTAGGACCGTTTTATCTGGTGCAAATACGAGGGCATTGTGACAAAAGCGTTCATCCTTTGGATACTTTTTGGCAAGTAAAAATTCGTAGAAGATACAAGTCGCCATAAGGATTGTTTTTCCAAGTCCCATTGTAAGTGCATAGATGTAGTTCGGATAGTCTTCTCGATACTTCTTCATTTGCTTGAAGATCATCTCTGTTTGTCGTTCAGTTGGTGCATCAAAAAGACGATATTGACCATCCTTTTCAAGAGCATAATACGACGCATCCGAGAAACGTTCTCTTTTATGACGCCAATCATCAAATATCTCGTAGACCTGCTTATTATTCATAAACTCTTTTATGAAGACATACATCTCCAGAGCCTCGAACTGTGGCTTACGTAGAAAAGCATGCGGATTTTCATCACTATCGTTGTAGGCAAGAAACTTCCTTGTAAGGTCGTTATAACGCGATCGGATTTTTCCACGGTTAATTGCATAGTAGTACCACAGTTGTTGATTAAAAGAAAAATGTTGATCAAATTTAATAGCCATTAACGTGCCTCCACTTCTAATGACTCAGAGAGAAGATCGGTAATCTTGACTTTGATAGTCCCACTATTCTCCGGAATATCATAAATACCCGTAACCATCTCGTTTTTGCCAGGAATATCAGTCACTGTCGGCTGCATAACTACGCCATCATAGTTCCAGTCAATCATAATAGAATCTACCAATTGACGCCAATCTTCAACATATTCCTTCTGCAGAGAAAGCTTCTGCATTAAATTCATAGGATAAAAAGCACGAATAACCAGCTTATCTCCTTCGCGTACTACTTCAGCCTCAGCATCACGTTTCAACTGAAGATCCGCCTTGTCACGAAGAATATCCATTATCTGAATATCTACCTTATAGTTTATCAGTTCCTGTTCTAATGCTCCTTTTAAGTCTGGTTCATGTCCCATACAAACAATAGTTATTCGTTCCACAGGATGATTGGGATTTTCTTCTTTACGTTTCTCATAAGTCTTATAAGGAAGATTTGCAAGAAGCTCCTTCAAGTCAGCCTTTGTCGCAATACGATTTACCGGCATAATCTTTACCATTCTACCGTCTAATTCCCCGTCCCAAATATCGCTCTGCGGGAATGGTTGTATCTCCAAAGCCGCTATAAGAAGATCCCGCGCTTCAATAGGATTTCTGAAGAAATCATAATTATTTACATTGTAAACTTCAAAGCCTGTATATTTAACATCTTCTTCTAAATCTGAAGTATCCACTCCATTTGCTTTACATAAATCAATGACTAATCTACAATCTTCTGAACTTAATTCTCTATTTTTATCTAAACTATAATTGGCAAGATATGGAATAGCTTTATCAGCAACCATGGAAAGCTTTGACTTAATCATATTGTAAGTAACTGGTTTATGATTAACTTTCTGCTGCGCGGCAACGGACAGTAAACGCTTTGTGGTAGTTTGAATTGCGCCAAGATTAATATCTGCTCCTATAAAACGCCTACCAAGCTTCATAGCAACAGCCTGTGTTGTACCGCTCCCCATAAAACAGTCAAACACTAAGTCGCCCGGGTCAGAACCTATCTGAATAATTCTTTCCAGAAGAGCTTCCGGCTTCTGTGTAGGATAATTGCAGTTTTCAATTGCACCTCCTTGTACAGCGCTTATGTCCACCCAAATATCCTGTAATGGAACACCTGGTGCTTCATCAAGATATCGTTTTTTTTGTGGAACTGCACCTGGTTTCGTTTGAATAATAATTCCGTTCTCATAGAGTTCCTGCATTTTTGCTTTAGAGTGAACCCAATAACGAGATACACCCAGAAATTCATAAAATGGATTCCCTTTTGCTGCTCCACCTGGTCCAAGTAACGAAACCAAACGATATCTACGGCCAGACTCATCAGTATACTTGTAAAAATCATTCACATATTTCTCACTATACGGAGTATAAACTGTGTTCATTTTCATCGAATTTGACTTCTTGTACATAAAAATAATATCATGAAGTCTTCCAAGATGTTTTGCTCCTTGCCCTGTATCACCATGTGAAAATGTGCGCTTCCATATAATCTGATTCACAAAGTTATTCTGACCAAATACTTCATCTAAAATAATCTTAATATAGTGTCCTCTGGTAGGATCACACTCTAAAAACAATATTCCAGTATCTTTTAAGAGTTCCCGAATCAATATGATACGTTCATACATAAATTGTAGATATTCATCGTTCGTCCAGATGTCACTATACTGTTTCTCTTCAAACGAGAGTGCATCACTCATAGCAACCTTATTTTTGACTTTTATCTGCTTTTTATAATTTGCTTTGCTGTCGAAGGGAGGGTCAATATATACGAGCTGAATTTTACCACGATATTCTTTTAAAAGGTGGCTCATAACCTGAAGATTATCTCCCCAGAAAATTTTATTAATCCATCCATTCTGATCCTGACCGTAAGATTCGCGCAATTGTGCAGGATAATACTGCGTAGAGCGATAGGGCCTCTTACCCGTCCAACGAAGTTCCGGGAATCCCTTTATCGTAGGTCTCTGGTCAAATTCAAAAGTAAGCTGCTCATCCATCGTAATCATTCTCCTAAAATTTTTGTTCTATATCCGTATGTTTCTGCTATATTTTCTATTTCTTCTGCTCTAATCGGAATAAGACGTTGATCTTCATATAAATCTCTTCCCATTAAGCTATGAAGCGCAATGTATTTATCAGTTTCAAGCAAATTCGGGTTTTCGCTTAATAAGCCATTTACACGTTCCAGCATCATCGGATCTGTTAGCTGTGATAAAACTGAGTTAATCTCTATTTCACCTGCATCATTAAGTTTTTTAAGGCTACTTAGCATTCCAATCCAATGGTAAAGCACTTTTCTTTTTTCGAAATTAATCTCTTCTTGAGTCATCTTTACGCCATCTTTTTGACTCTTCGCTATCTCAGTATTCTTCTTTTCATGAGCAAGTACCCTATTATCCTTTTCTTTTGTATTAAAACTTTCTTTTATGTCATGAAAAGCCGGTACAACATAATTGTGCCAAGCCTTAGGAACTATTTCATATAGAAGTTTATCGATTGCATAGTGGGCAAACTCTTGTGTCGCTTCTTCAGCTTTATATCGAAGAAGCTCTTTTACTCCAGATGATTTTTTTCTGTAAGGTACAACAGGAACATTGCTATATTGCTGTTGATCTATAGTCTTTTTAACTGCATAGTGCTTTAATTCCTTTAGAACCCTATGTGGCTTTCGATTCATAAGACGTCCATAATCATCGATAAAGGCCTCATCGTTTATGTACTTCAGATAAAGTTCATCGTTTGGAATTATATATATGATATCCTTTTTTGGGACTTTATGCTCGGCCATAATATCATCTCCCATTATTTATTACTACAGTAATATCTAAAATCGCAGTTCTTACATATTTTCGTATCTTCTGCACATCTATAAAAATCCTTTTTCATAATCCGATGAACGGTATCATCAAATGCAGCTATCGTTCCTTCTACCGCAGATTTTGTATATGGATATGTAATTGTCGGTACACCATTCTCCTCTCCCGTATAGTACAGATGCATTTTACTAACTTTTTGACCAGTGCGTTCTTCAACTAAATACGCATATATATGAAGCTGTCGTCTGTACTGCTCAAGTCTCTCTCGCATCTTTTCCAAATCAGGTTTACGTTCAGATTTAAAATCAACTATCTCTACTGTATTTCCTTCACCACGAATTAAATCTATCTTTCCTTCAATAATATAATCTGGTTTAACTAAAGAAACATCTACCTCTGCTTGCTGTATTGCAGACCAATTACCGTTTTGTCTTTCTACATAACGAAGAATTTGTCTCAGTGCCGCTTCTTTTTGAGGAATAGCAAGATAAGAATGTTCCGTTTTCGAAAGAGTATCATAATTTGTCTCAAACCATTTGCTAACATTTTCCTCAGTTATAGTTTGTTCTTCATGTCTAAGAGCCGCCTTATGAATATCCTCGATTGTTTCATGGACCAATGTACCGAACAACATAGCATTTGCTCGCACTGGCATAAATTCAAGCTCTTTATAAAACTTATACTGAAGCGCACATGTTTCATACACCGTGATATGTGATGTAAAAGAATATGTGTTTTTAATATTCACATCTTTTATTGGTTTAAAAATAAACTCACGAATATCAAATCCACCACCATTTACGGAATAGAGCTTACTGTATACCTCCTTGAAATAATTGCTTGGAGTTCTTTTATCCTCATTACATGTCAAAACCAATAAGTCTTGGGCACGTGAAAATGCGGTATAATATAATCTCCAAAAATCAAAGTATTTCGTTAAATCATATGGCTCAAAAGCAGGACGTTCAAAATACCGCTCTTCTACCTTCGTCATCAAATCGTTACTGTTTTTCCTCGGAACATTTGACAAAGAATCCACCATAACAATCGGGAATTCCATTCCCTTGGACTGATGAATTGTCAAAAAGGATACGCATCCACTCGGTGCATATTCGGAATCGTCTTCATATTCCGTAATACCTCCATCAATTAGCAACCGAATGTAGATGTTGAAAAGAGTCTCTGTATTCTGATCAATTCTCCTCTTTCCCTTATACTTTTTAGCATCCAAAACATCTACTCGGTGAAGATATTCATACTTTCCAATAATTTGTGTAAGCTTCGCAAGATTTCTTGTTGGTCGGATATCTACCACGCCAGCATCCATAGTTGTATCGAGGATTCCTGAAAATGGTTGAAATTCAAACAACTGATACATAAGACCGCAATAAGCATAATCTGTGGTTCCAGTTAATCCAAGATGCACTTTTCCACGGCGTCGTAGCCACACTAACAGTTCTTTATTCTCAGGTTGCAAGAGAAGCTGTGTTGCTTTCTTGATACAATTTCGATAGTATGTCACATGCTCCGGTTGGAGGAAAGTATACTCTCCATCTTCCAATCCTTGAACATAATATGGGAACATCAACATTAGGCATCCTAGAGCAAGTTGTATTTCGTCACGTTGAAAAAACATGTCAGAACGCGGTGAATAAACATTTATGTGATTTTTCTCCAAGTAGTTGGCAAGATCCGTCACACGTTGATGCTTGACAGAATTAAAAAGAAAAGCAATCTGATTATAGTCCGTTAACTTTCCGGATGCTTTTAAACGATTAATGAATTGCAATATTTTCTCGTGCCATTCATCTGTGTCATCGAGACCTGCAAGTTTCACAACTGCTGGACTTTTAAGCTTAGTTTTCTCATGCGGTTCAATTTTCTTATCATAACGAAATTTACCCCAACGAAACTTAAATTTTGCACCATCTGTGTTAACCATCCATTCATTGTAGAATTCAACAATATCGCTATTTGAGCGGTAGTTGATAACCAATGGTATGATACGGCACTCGTCTTTAGCAAATTTTTGAGGGAACTCGAGTATATTACGTATAGTGGCCCCACGAAAACGATATAAACCTTGGTCATCATCACCAACTACACAAATATTCTTACGGTCTCCCGCGATGAGGAACACAAACTGCTCCTGGATATAGTTTGTGTCCTGGTACTCATCAACCATGATATGAGTAATTTTTGTACGCATCTCTTCAAGTATTTCGACATGCTCACACAGCAATCGATAACTCTCAATTTGGATAGACGAAAAGTCCATTAAATTCCCCTCGGTAAGAAGACCGCGATATGTTTCCAAAATTCGCCCAAGAGCAACGATAGACATATCTTTGTCAGACATTAATTCTTCCGATGTTACTAATTCCTCAGAAAGATTATTTACATAATTGCAGATGGCTTCCGATTGTCTCCATGCTCCTCCTTTCGGCAATATGCTTTCTATATTCGGAATATGCCTAAACTGGTAGATGTTCTGAAAAACCATGTATTGCTGATCAAAAGCATCCAAGAGACGATAATTCTTTCGAATCCTAGTATACTCAAGATGCTCCTTAAGAATTCGTAAGCACAAAGAATGGAAAGTTCCAACATACATCTCGTTTAAATTGGCCACTATACCACGATTCGATAATTCATTCGTAATTCTAGTTACAAGCTCTTTTGCAGCTTTTTCCGTAAAAGTCGCAATAAAAATACTTTCCGGTTTTACTCCACATTCTTCTATCAGATATATAGTCCGCTGAACAAGTGTATAA
>AUXO017689784.1_pt1 | contig 10560 bp, 11 predicted proteins | sample 768731 | NCBI WGS metagenome assembly AUXO01 (sample SAMN02715735, study PRJNA202380) | gut metagenome | biome: sheep rumen | host: Ovis aries | place: New Zealand: Palmerston North
TTCTCCATTATCTAATGCAATTTTTAGTTTTATTAAATCCGGATACATTATTACGTCATCTTGCAAATAAGCATAATTTACTGTTACGAATCCATCTTGCTTTAAATAGTATGTCTCTTTCATATTGGGAAATCCATGACTTGTTAAAAATTCTTTGCCTTTCGCATTTGCTTCTTCTTGCGAGATTATTTCTGTTTCTACTTTTCTGTTTGAATTTAATAATACTACATGTCCGCCTTTTTGAGATATTGATACATGTATACTATTGTCTTTATCATCCTGAATACAATAAAAATCATAAACTGCTATGTCACCATTTTCAATTAATCCATTTGACTGTATATTTTTTGTTTTTTCCTCACCTATTAAATTTACAACTACTTGTTTTGCCTCATCTTCATTTATATTGTCTCCTGTTAAGCCTCTTTTTTCAATACTTGTGATGTGCTCTGAAAATGCTCCATCATAAATTAATCCTGCATATCTTTGAAAATTTTCCTCAATATTTTTAAAGCTATCTTGTGATAAATTATCTACCTGTGTAGCAAATGCAGTATTCCCTTTTTTAGTAAGCTCTCCCCAGCTTATTCTTCCTTCCATCATGTCTGTAGACAGCTGGTTTAGTGTATTGTTAAGTTCTACGCTATATTCATGTAATTGCTTTAAATTATCAAAGTCTTCTTGATTCAATGATTCATTGTGTATATTTTTTCTAGATAAAGAATAACTATAATCACTTACCTGATTTAAAAATTTTGAAGTGTTTGCTAACTCATTTGTCGAAATTGGTAGCTGTGCTAAATAGCTTGATGCTAAATTTGCTTCTCTCCACACATTTGTAAGTGTCTCTGCTCCATGTTCTGGTGTAGTAGATATTAATGATTTTGCTAAAAAGTTTTCAACATTTTGCACATAATCAACCAATTCAAAAAAAGCCATGTTATATTGATTTTCCATTACTTGTCTATATTCTGTTTGTTTTTTGTATATTAATATTCCCATTATTACGATTATTGAAATTAAAGTCACTACTAATGTTAACATGTGTCTATCTTTTAGTCTGTCTTTCCAATCATATAATTTTTCTTTTACTTTGCTCATGTTACCATCCTTTCTCTTACTTGCAAAAATTATGTTTTCCAATTGTTTTCACAATTGTTTTTGACCATATCCAGCTGTTCGTTGCTGTATTTGGGTTAAAATAAAACACACATCCATTTGTTGGATCCCACCCGTTTAAGGCATCTCTTGCAGCCTTTATGACTGTTGATCCTTCTGGAATTGGCACATTTATTTGGCCATCTGATACAGCAGTAAATGCTCCTGGTTGGTATATTACACCTGCCACAGTATTTGGAAAACTAGGATCCTTTACTCTATTTAGTATTACTGCTCCGTACTGCAACTTGTCCTTCATAGCTTTCTCCTCTCGCTTCTCCATTTATCGCCCTTGCAATTAATTGCAAGTCGCTCCCAGCTTCTGCAGATGTACCAGCAATGACTGGAATAATATATGTTTTTGTAGTGTATATCATAATGACTACAATCAAAGCTATTACCAATTTTCTCATACTTTTTCTCCCTGCTTTTACTTGAAATACAGTTTAATTATAACTATTAGTCTGTTTTCTTTTTAGGAATTTATACTAATTTTAGTTAATTTATGTTATAATCTTGTCTAGATAAGTTGGAGGTTTTGTATGAGAAAAGTTTTACTTTTTTATGGTTCATATGGAGGCGGTCATCTTTCCGCGGCAAAGTCCATAAAAGAATATATTGAAAAAAATTATCCTGAAACTGAAGTTAATTTAGTTGATTGTATAGAATGCACAAATAAAATTTGTAATAAAATTACAACAGCTGCATATTCATGGATGGCAAAAAAAGCACCTTGGGCATGGAAGATTGTTTATCGTAGTTCAGAAAATGGTTTCCTTTCAAAAGTAAGTAAGCACATAAATACTCGATTGTCTTCTAAACTCGGTAAATTTATTAATGAATATAACCCTGATGTTATAATTTCAACGCATTTTTTCTCAAATCAAATGTGTACAATCTTAAAAATGAAAGGCCAGCTAACATGTAAAGTTGGTACTGTTTTAACGGATTTTCATATCCACAGTCAATGGCTTGTTAATTCAGCATATATGGATTACTATTTTGTTTCTAATGAAGACATGAAAAAAGATATGTGTAACCTCGGAATAAGCGAGTCTAAAATTTTTGTAACAGGCATACCTTTTTCTCAAAGATTTTTGGAAGTACATGATAGAGCTAAAATTATACAAGAGTTGAATTTTACCCCTGACAAACAAATTGCATTATTTTTTGCAGGAGGCAAATTTGGATTAGGTAAAAGGCGAACTTTTGAAATCTATAAAACATTAGCATGTAATTTTCCAGATATTCAAATTATTGCAGTAGCTGGTAAAAATAAAAAAATGAAAAAAATGTTTACAGACTGTGCAATGTCTTTGAATCGTCAGGATAGTATTTGTGTATTAGAATACACGAAATCTGTACCAGAGTTTATGAGCATTTCTGATTTTGTAGTTACTAAACCTGGCGGATTAACAACTACGGAAAGTCTAGTATCAGGTCTTCCAATGCTTATAATTAATCCAATTCCCGGTCATGAAGAACAAAATGCCGAATTTCTTGAAAGAAGTGGAGTAGGAATATGGCTTAGAAAAACCGATGACATAAATAGAACTCTTGAAAGATTTCTATCATCTAAAGAGCAACTTATTCACATGAAAGAAAACGCTTTAAAGCTTTCTAGAAAAAACTCTGTAGAGCAAATATGCAAAATAATGCTTGATAAGTAAACTAAAATGGGAGATTTTTGGGGACGTTTCCCAAAGGGGGATTTTTCCCCTTTTAGGGACAGGTAAAAAAAAGAGAGACCTGTCCCCAAAAGGGGAAAAATCCCCCTCTGGGAAACGTCCCCATTGTTTTACATTTCTCTTCTTCCTTCTAAGGCTTTGCTTAGAGTTACTTCATCTGTATATTCTAAATCTCCTCCTACAGGTATTCCATGTGCTATTCTTGTAACTTTAATTCCCATAGGCTTTACTAATTTTGATATGTACATCGCTGTTGCTTCGCCTTCTACTCTGGGGTTTGTTGCAAGTATTAGTTCTTTAACTGTTCCATCTGATAACCTTGCTAGGAGTTCTTTTAATTTTATATCATCTGGTCCTACTCCATTCATTGGAGATATTGACCCATGCAATACATGGTATGTTCCCTTGAATTCATGCGTTTTTTCCATTGCTATAATGTCTCTTACATCTTCTACAACACATATTGTGCTTTCATCACGTTTTGGGTTATTGCATATTGGGCATGGATCTGTATCAGAAATGTTATAGCATTTTGAGCAAAATTTTAAATTGTTCTTTGCGTTTACTATTGAATTAATAAATTCTGTTGTGTCCTGTTCATTTAAATCCAACATGTAAAATGCAAGTCTTGCAGCTGTTTTGTGTCCAATACTTGGCAGTTTCTCAAAACTTTCTATTAATTTTTCTATTGATGGTGAATACAATGACATATTTTTCTCCTACATTAATCCAGGAATATTATATTTCCCCATTTGCGCATTTGCAGCACTATCTACTTTGCGCAAAGCTTCATTTGTACACGACACTATTAAGTCCTGTAACATTTCTATATCTTCTGGATCTACAACATCCTTTTGTAATTTTATTTCTTTTATTTCTTTGTTACCGCTAACTTTTACTGTTATTGCTCCTCCTCCAGCTGTTGCCTCAAATTCTCTAAGACTTAATTCTTCTTGTGATTTTTCCATCTCCTCTTGCATTTTTTTTGCTTCTCTCATAAGTTGGTTCATGTTAAGGCCACCAAAGCCTCCCATTCCTCCTGGAAATCCACCTCTTTTTGACATTACTTTTCCTCCTTAAAAATTATTCATCTATTACATTAAAAGGTATATCTAGGTCTTTAAAACTCTGCTCTACACTATTTTGTTTGACCTTAGTTCCTTTTTCTGCTGGTTTCTCTAAGTATTTTATCATCATTTCTTTTCCCGCTTCTATACTTACTAGTCTAATTATTTCTTGTTTGTTTTCAGGCTTTTCTAAAACGGTCTTTCCAAATGATGTTAATCCATTTCCAAATTCTATTCCTACTGTCATATCATTTATTTCCACTGCTTTGGAATTAATAAGATTAGTATAAAGCATTACTTTTCCACTATCTTTTAAGTTCTTTACTACAGATGGCCAGTATGGTAAACATTGTGTATCATCTATTTTGACATTTTTTTCTTGCACTACCTTTACTTCTTTTTTAATTTCTTCCGGTTTTGTTTCTTTTTGTATTACTGGTATTTCTGCCTTTTTTGTTACAGTTTTTTCTGGTATACTTTGTACTTGCCAATTTTTTATCGTGTTTTCAATATTGCTTATCCTTTTTTCAATTTCTTCTGTACCATTATTTTCCTCTGCTTTACATGCTTTTATTATTCCTACCTGAAATAATATGTTTTTTTGGCTAGACCATTTCATGTCGTTTTCTAGTTGAGATAACGAATATATTAATTTAAGTAGTCTATCTTTAGATGCCTTTTGAGATAATTCTTTCATTTGATTTATCTCTTCTTCGTTATATAGTGTTACTGGTGCGTCTGATTTTATTAGTAAAATATCTTTTATATATTTTACTATTTCCCATAAAAAATTATTAAGGTCTTTACCATCATCTATAACTTCAGTTATTGCTTCTATCGCATGCTCTACATCATATTCTAATATGCTTTTCGTTAATTTATTAATACTTGTAAGCTTTGGTATTCCAACCAGTTCTCTTATTTTCTCTTCGGTTATTTTATTGTCTCCATCTTGGACGCACCTTTCCAATATACTTATGGCATCTCTCATTGCACCCTCTGATAGAGTTGCTATCATGTTCATAGCTCCATCTGTTATTTCTATTTTGCTTTCAGCACATATTACTTTCAATCTTTTTATTATGTCTAAATTTGATATTCTTTTAAAATCAAATCTCTGACATCTGGAAAGTATTGTTGCTGGTAGCTTTTGGGGCTCTGTTGTAGCTAAAATGAATTTTACATGTTCTGGTGGTTCTTCAAGAGTTTTTAATAATGCGTTAAAAGCCCCTGTAGATAGCATGTGAACCTCATCTATAATATATACTCTATATTTAGCAAGTGTTGGTAAAAAATTAACTTCTTCTCTTATAGACCTTATGTCTTCTACGCTGTTATTAGATGCTGCATCCATTTCTACTACATCCGTAAGAGATCCTGCCAATATGCCTTTGCAAATTTCGCATTCATTGCACGGTTCTCCATCTTTTGGATTTAAGCAATTTACTGCTCTTGCTAATATTTTAGCTGATGATGTTTTTCCTGTTCCTCTTCCTCCACAAAAAAGGTATGCATGCCCTACTCTTCCTGCTATTATTTGGTTTCTTAAAGTTTTTGTAATTGCATCTTGCCCAACCATTTCCGAAAAGGTCGATGGTCTAAATTTTCTGTATAATGCAGTATAAGCCATTTTGTCTACCTCCTTGTTAGTAAAAACGTATAGCTCCTGTGAGGAAAGCAAACGTTTCACATAAATACACTACTTATCGCTGCTTTCTTCCGAACCTGACGAGGTTCATAGCTTTTTATTGAAGTTTGCTCTCCTCACAGGAGCTATACGTTTTTTATTATATACTCTTTACTTTCTTTTATCAATACTTTATTTTATTTTTATCCTTTTAAATATAACTTTTTCTATATCTGCTTGTTCTACACCTCTAACTCCGTTTTTCTCTACGTCTTCTATTGGTAAGCTTATATTAACATATCCTTTGTACATTTTCCCGTCTGTAAGTTCAATTATAATATCAAATCCAATATTATACCTTATTTCCGGAATTGTTATTTGAGCTTTTTCAAGCAAAGTTCCGTCATTGCTATATCCAATTTCTTTTCCTGACTCTTCTGCGTTAACTGCAATCTCCCCTATATCTCTTACGCATGACCTAAAACTTATTGTTCCTCCTTGGTTAGAAATAGTTAATTCTTTTAGGCTTGTTTGACTGTCCCCTGAGTATGTAATGCTTCCGTTTAACTTTAAATCTTCATTATAAACATACACTGAATTTCCTTCAGGACTTGGCCTGTAAAATTCAACATGTCCCCTTTGTGGTTCGCTCATAACTTTTATGTTTTCTATATGTATGTTATCTATCTTACTTTTAGATGTGTATTCATTATTTTTTTCTATACTAATGTATAAATCATTGCATTGCGTTACTGTTATTGTTTCATCGTTTTTAAGTGTTCCGTCCGCAGTACTTATTACCATTATTTTAGTAAGCTTAAATGGCATTAAAGTTTCCCCTTCAATTTCATACTTAATCATGAAAAAGCCAACAGCAACTATTAACAGAGTCAGCGTGAGTATTATTATTGCTTTTTTTACTGCCCTTTTTTTCCCCTCATCCATCCTTTTTGTCTTCTCCTCTCTTTTTTGTTTGCTTTCTCTCCCTAAGCATTTTAAAGAAATCCTGCATAATACCTATACATTCTTTTTCCATTATTTTGGGCATTACTTCTACAACATGGTTGAATTTGTAATCTTTTGGTATATTCAGTACTGATCCGCATGCTCCTGTTTTGTCATCTGTTGCCCCATAACATAGTCTTTTTATTCGTGCTCCAATTATTGCTCCAATGCACATTGTACATGGCTCTAAGGTCACATATAGCGTTGTCCCTTCTAATCTCCAATTATTGAGCTTTTTGCTTGCTTTTTGTATTGCCATTATTTCTGCATGCTTTGTAGTATCATTTTTTGCTTCTTTTTGGTTATGTGCCTTTGCTATTATTTTTCCGTTTTTTACTAATACTGCTCCTACTGGCACCTCGTCTTCGGCATAGGCTTTTTTTGCCTCCTTTAAAGCAGCCTTCATGAATTTTTCGTCTTCGCTTTGCAATATTTTTCTCCCTTATCTAATTTATTCTTCATCAAGCAAATACATTTTTGCGTATTTTTCTTTTGGAAATTCTTCATCATACTCGATATTTTCGAATAATTCTGGCATATCATCTTTAAGCTTAAGTAAAAATGGAATTAATAATTGTCTTATCGCTGGGTGTGTCATTTTTGCACATCTTAAAGAAAGTATATGCCTCCATTCCCTAATATTTGCTGTCATATTTACTTCTGCTGCAGTACTATGTGGAAGTATCATTCTAAGTTGATCTGGAAGCGCTCCTTCTTTTGACATTTCCATATATGTTCTTTCGATTTCTTCTAAGCCTTTTTTCCATATTTCATATATTGGTGTTCCTTCTTCAATATGAACTGGCTTTATGAATTTAATTTGTGAATCAAATTTGTCTTTTCCGTAATTGCAATATCTTGTACTCTCTATAGAGAAACTTGCAAATCTATGTCTAGTTAAATCTTTATATACGCCAATGTCACAAATCATTCTCACAGATATTTTTTCGTGTTCTAATATTGATTCATGGCCTCTATTTATGCAATTTTTCAGTAATGTTTTATAGCTATCTTCTGTTATTAAATTTTCTGAACGGTAGCATGTTCTGCATGCTCGTTCTATTCTATGTAACATTTTTTTGGCATCATAATTTTCTACATATATAACCGGTTCAACTAATTTCATTTTATTTCCCTCCACGCTTATAATTTAACATAAGTTTTGGTTTTTTACAATAGATATTTTCCGCTTTTTATGGTATACTTTTAGCACGTAAAAAAAGGAAGGTTTTAAAATGAAAATTCATATTGTTATGGTTGAACCAGAAATACCTCAAAACACTGGGAATATTGCTAGGACATGTGCAATTACTGGCGCAAAATTACATTTAGTGCATCCCCTAGGATTTGATATTAATGAAAAAAGATTAAAAAGAGCAGGACTTGATTACTGGGATAAGCTTAAAATTGAAGAGCATGATTCTTTAGAAAAATTCTTGGATAAATACTCCCCTGAAAAAAATAATATGTTTTTTGCAACAACAAAAGGAAAAACAATGTATACGGATGTGGACTATTCAGGTATGGATGAAGTTTTTGTATTATATGGAAAAGAAACAAAGGGCCTTCCTGAATGGCTTTTAAAAAAATACCTAAATACAAAAACTATTAGGATTCCAATGCTTCCCACATTAAGATCTTTAAATTTATCAAATTCTGTAGCGATTATTACTTATGAAATACTACGACAAACTGGATTTAAAAATTTGCAGGAAATTAGTAATTATTTTGATGAGTAAATTGTTCAATGCAAATGTTTTTTAATCTTCTTCATCACTTCAAAACAAAAAATCAATCATTTCTGATTGATTTTTGTATTATCTGTTGGTTTGAATAGATTCGTCATTGGTGCACTTGACACGAATCGAACGTGCGACCTTTCCCTTAGGAGGGGAACGCTCTATCCTACTGAGCTACAAGTGCATATAAGCTATTTGTGTTCAAGTATATATTCTCATATCTACTTGAACCTTTTACTTGTTTAATTCTTCTACTAGTTCATCCACATCAATTCCATGTACCATACATGCTTCTTCTAGTGTTTCTTCTGCAGCTGCCATACATCCTAAACAGTGCATTCCCGCTTCTAATAATAAGTCTGCTTTTTCAGGTGCAATATCCAATATTTCATTTATTTTCATTGTTTTTTCGATCTTCATTACTCCATCCTCCTTAACAATACTTTAATATTGTAGCATATTTTTTTAAAAAAGTATAGACAATCCCCAAAATTTATTATATGATATCCATAAATTGGAAATGGGGTGATACCTTTTTGCTACTACATGCTTTTTTTCTTTTGTTTTTATTTCATGTTTTTATCGTCTTCTATTTTATTTATTCTTTAATTGAAGGAACTCTCTTTCATCAAATTCAGGGAACAAAATTAAATCAAAAAAGAAAAATATTTAGAAAGGAGTAATTTTGAAACGCCTATTTTTTCGTGTGCTTTTTTTGTTTTCTTTTGTTTTTACTCTATGTCTTATTACCTATATTTTATTTAAATCAATTTTTTATACTGAAAGTCTGATAATTCCGTATTCATTAGAACCATTCGATATATGTAAAAAGTTTCCTTTGTTCTGGCATTATTTTAAAATTTCATATTCAGTAATTTCTGTTTTATCAGGCATGATTTTAGGAAATGCCATGTATAGCTTTCTTTTTAGAAATGTCAAATTTGATCATCATAAAAAAGATATTAAAAAACGAGGATTGTTCTTAAATATTGGTATTCAAGATGGCAAAACTATTTCTATTCCAGAAAAAAGCTTATATCAAAACATTCTTATAACTGGCACAACTGGTAGTGGCAAGACGAGCAGTGCTATGTATCCATTTTGTAAACAATTAATTGAATACGAAAGTATTAATAATGATAGTAAACTGGGAATGCTTGTTTTAGATGTGAAAGGAAATTTTTACGAAGAAGTTGTAAAATATGCTAGAGACTCTTTTAGAGAAGATGATATTGTATTAATTAAACCCGGTCACAAATTCGCATATAATCCTCTCGATAAGCCTAACCTTAAGCCATCCGTTTTAGCTGATAGGTTAAAAACAATTTTATTGTTATTTTCTCCAAATAATAGTGATGACTATTGGTTAGATAAAACTGCTCAAGTTTTAGCAGAGTGCATTAAACTTTGTAGACTATATAATAATGGATATGTAACATTTACAGAACTTCATAAATTAATTTTTTCACATGATTATTTTAATCAGAAAATTTCTATACTTAGAAATAATTTTCAATATGCCAAATTTGATGAAAAGCAATGTTTTGACTTGCTTTCTGCCCTTGATTTTTTTGAAAAGGAATTTAACAATCTAGATCAGAGAGTTCTTTCTATCATTAAATCTGAAATTTCAAGAATTACCTCATTATTTATTTCAGATTTTGATATAAAAAAATCTTTTTGTCCAGAAGCAGGTCAAGTAGCCTCTAACATATTTCGTTCTGCTTTAGAACAAGGAAAAATTGTAGTTTTTAGCATGAATATAGCAGAATACCAAAATCTTGCTAGATTTTTGGCTGCCTATCTAAAATTAGATTTCCAATCTGAAGTGTTAGAAAGAATTTCTTATTCTACTAATATTAGGCCTTCTGTATTTATGTGCGATGAATTTCATGAATTCGTTACCCGTACGGATGCTAACTTTTTTTCTCAAAGTAGAGAAGCAAAATGTATTAATATAGTTGCAACCCAAAGTTATTCGTCTTTAGTTTCTACTCTTAAAGATACTGCCTATACTCGAGTATTAACTCAGAATTTAATAAATAAACTTTGGTTTAGAACTGATGATTCTTTTACGATTGAAGAAATCCAAAAACAATTAGGAAAAGAAGAAAAAGAAAAAATTTCACATTCAATATCTGAAAATGCTAAAGAAACAAAATATCATTATTTAACAAACCGTTTTCATTCAAATGATTCAAATTTGTCTGAAAGTATAAATACATATACACAAAAGGAATTTATTTATGATACTAATTTTTTTACAAGAGAGCTTC
>AUXO011417577.1_pt1 | contig 10559 bp, 8 predicted proteins | sample 768731 | NCBI WGS metagenome assembly AUXO01 (sample SAMN02715735, study PRJNA202380) | gut metagenome | biome: sheep rumen | host: Ovis aries | place: New Zealand: Palmerston North
TATATTCCGCTTGGATCTGATGGACTTGTAGCAATAACTTCAGTTAGAAAAATTGTCCCTATTGCTGCTATATTACTACTTATTCTATTTTTAAGTCCTGCAGCTACTATGACAGTAAATGCGCTTAGAAATTATATATCTCAACATCCTAATATCATTATATCTAATACACAAGATGAAACTCTTCCAAACGATAACTTAGATATAGTTGGAAATTCTAATGACGTTGATCTAGCTGAAAATACATTTGATTATTCAGAACAACAAACGGCTTCTCAATCAACACCTAGCGTTATCATTGACGGAATTACTTATGAAGGTGAATATTTAGAAGTCAGACAATCTGATTATATTCCATTTGGAAATAATGAAGACAATATAGGATATCAGCTACAATTCATTGTTAAAGAAAATAACAATGTAATATATAAAAGTGGCAGAATTTCTTCTGGAAACTGCATACATTGGATACCAAGTCAGTATTTAAATACTGGACTTCATAAACTAGATATAGAAGTTGAAGTTTTTGTCGCTGGTAATTCTTCAAATACAGGCGTTAATGCAAACATGCCTATATCTATTTTTATTAATTAGGAGGTTTTTTTATGAAAAACAATAGAAAAATAATAACATTCGGATTATCTTTCATTATTTTTTTACTAGCCACAATCATCAATACACCAGTATTTGCAGGAGATAATATCGAATACCAAACTAAAGAATATAGCACAAACGATACTGGAGAAACATCTGTATTAGTCACAGCATCTAAAGCTAGTACCGTTCAATATAAAATTCCTACATCTATCAACTTGAACGCTACTGGCACAACTACTTTTGATGTAGGTGTAAAGGGTGAAATAGCTTCAAATCAAGTTATTACGATTAATGAGCCTGATACTTTTGAATTAAAAAATACAGGCACTAATGAAACAGTTCAATTCAACATTACAAACAATAGTATGGTTTTTTCACCTAATGATATTAATAATGATTCATTTACAACAAAAACAGCAAGTATCAATCTTTCTTCTGCTGATACATTAACCCCTGGAACATGGAAAGGACAGTTTGTAATTAATTTTGCTTTAAATTAAATAATTGTCCCCTTGTTAATTGAAAGGATTTTGTTTATGAAAAATACAATCAAACTTTTAGTTTTAACATTAAGCATTTTCTATTGTTTAATGAGTTTTGCAAAAAATATATCCGCTGCGGAAAATGAGTTAAATATATCACCAATTGTTAAAGATGCCTTTAATCTTACAAAAGATATAACTGCAATTTCTGATTCATGGTATATTGACGATAATAATTATATTAAATCTGAGGGGGCATCTAAAACTAATAAACAATCGCTAGATATATCATTTGATGTATCGGAAAAATGTACTATCGAATTAGATATGACCGCAACAAATGATTTGCGTAATATACTAAATTTCGAACTTTCAGGTCCGAATAATCCTGATATAGATGTATCTGCTGATAAATGTAAAATATCAGTAAGCGATGCAGGACAATATACATTAAAAATTTCATCTTCTGATGAAGCTAATAATGAAATTATATCTATAAAAAATATCATCATAAGGAAAATTATAGATGATTTTACAATAAATTATAATCCTGTTTATACAGGTCATGATTATTCTGAATCTATTGCATTTGGAAGCTACTCTTCGAAAAAATATAAGAATCTGTTTTTCTTGGATAGCGATGAAGCACCTGTAATTGAAAGCTATTATGTTAATGGTAATAATTCTGTATCACCACAGCTTTTTTCTATTGAATTTGTTCGAGATTTATGGGGAAGTAATAACAGAATACTTGTCGGGGGTAGCTGGCGTGATAATGGAGAAGAAATATATACTATTAAATTTCCTCAAAATGAAAGATATGAAGCCTTTGTGCTGACAATAGATTGTAATATGACAGCTGGCACTAAAACAATTAATTATATAGATAATACAACTACTACTATTACATATTCATTACGAGATGAATACAATTATAATCAAACGAGCACTTGGGATTTTATAACACCAGCAGCAAGAGAAAATTATACATTCCTAGGATGGGGTTTATCGCCTGACAGTTCAGCAGTAGTTCAAGCGAGTGATTATCAATTATCTAGTAATAATTGGTATTCAAATCAAACAATTAATCTATATGCTATATGGCAACCTAAAACAATACAGGTTACTCTACCACTAACTGTTTCATTAGATGATACAGGACAATGTTCGTTCACTATAAAAGCTGATGAACTTTATTATGATCAAAAATTATACATAGAGCTATCAACTTTAACCTTATATGACGAATATAACAACGCTATAAATTGCAATATTAAAGTAACAAATGAAGATATGTTCGCAAATGATGAAAAAAAGTACATTTTCGACAAAAACAATAATGTTATATATATTGATATTGCAACAACAGATAATCTTCCTCCAGGAAATTGGTCGGGAACATTCACTGTCAATATAGAAACAAAAAATTAACTACGAAAAGGAGCTAAAATATTATTTTTAGCTCCTTTTACAAATTGTACAATTTGTACTTTTTGTATAAATTTTATATAGTGAATTCTTGTAAATCTTCAAGTCTAAGTGCTGTGAGTTTTCCATTATAACCGCCATATCTAAAAACAGATCCAGTGTCTAAATTAATAACATTATTTGAGTATATCGGTGTATTCTTATCACATAGAAGTGTTGGCGTATGACCGTGTATAAGAATAGTATCTTTATCACTATAATTTCCATCAGAATTAACTCTCTCCCACAAGAAATAATTCCTGTCAATCATATTTATCTCTGCTCCATTTTCAATTTCTTTCATTCTATCTTCGTCAGGAGCGTATGCATGTACTAATAAAAAATTTACTCCAAAAATATCTACATATTTATACAATGGTCTTTTTTCTAAAAAATATAACAGAAGTTTCAAATATCCATCATAAAAGCTATCGTTATTTTTTAATACCTGTTCTATTCCATATTCACTAAAACCTGCTGTTTCTTTATTTTTAAAGTATTTTTTTATCCAATTAATAGCCATATCTTCATGATTACCTAATATCATTTGATATTTACCATTGTTAGTTATATTTCTGGTCGCCCACTCTAGCATTTCAAAAGATTTATTTCCTCTATCAATAATATCTCCTAGTAATATAAAACATGCTTCCTCATCTATTTTTTCAATATTATTTTTCAAAGTTATCCATTCATCAAAACATCCATGAATATCTCCTACGACATAATGACACATCTTACATACCCTCCAAACTTGTTATTTTATTTCTTGATGATTATAAAAAAGAGACATCAAATGCGATGCCTCTTTTTTGCTTAGACAAATTTAAATTCCGTTCCTTTTTTGTCATCTTTTAGTACGATCTTAGCATTAAATGATTTACCTGCCTTTGATTTAAGGTTCTTTATAATATCTGTTTCTCCACATTTAAAAAACTTATTAATTTGAGTTTTAGGCAAATCTTTTCCGCAAACAGTCGTCCAAAATGTAAAACCACACTTGCATGATATTTTTTTACCGTTTTCTTCTAATTCATTTTTACAAGACGGACATTTATACTCTGATTTTTTAATTGTATGTTCACTAGACATAAAATCATATTTGTTTTGCTCAAAATTATACTTGATTTTTTGATCCCATGAACTAGAACCCTTCTTAATTGTCTTATTAATGATTTCACCACTAATTAATTTAATAAATTCATCATCAGATAATTTACTATCACAGATATTTTTAAATCCGCCCATTTTACATGATTTTTCTTTCCAATTTGAACAGAAATATCCTTTAGGTCCTGATAATATATTTCCTCCACATTGAGGACAAACGCATATTGTATCAAATGATTTTTTGCTACTACCAATTGGTGTTATATCAGCTTTTTTGATATCATTAACTAACTCGCTAGTATCTTTAATCATGCTCTGTTCAAAAATATCAAAATCAAGTTCGCCACGTCTTACCTTTTCTAAGCGTTCTTCCCACTCACCAGTTAAATCAACTCGACATATCTTACAGAATTTAAGATTTTCATAAAGCAATCTTCCTGATTCAGTTGGCACAAGTATTTCTTTTTTATTTATCTTTTTCTTACATAAATATTTATCTCTAGTTATTAATCCATCTATAATAGAAGCACGAGTTGCAGGCGTTCCTATTTTTAAATTTTTACCCAATGATTTATATTTATCATCTAGTAAATACTTATGTGGCTTTTCGCAAATCTGAATAATATCTGTTTCAGATAAATGTGTAGGGCATTTTGATGTTTTCTCAGATAAATCATATTCCTCTACATCGATAACATCGCCCTTTTTATATGATGGAATTACTGTATCAGTAAAATTTGTGTCAAATATCTTAGAAAAGCCTTCCGAAACAAGTGTTTTTCCAGATGACTTGAATTTATGTCCATCTACATCTGTAATTAGTGTTACCTTTTCTTGTATTAAAGGCTTTAAAAAAATTGCTATAAATTGTCTACAAATAAGTCTATATATATCTTGTTGCTTTTTTGATAACGAATTGTAATCTGGTTTTTTAGCAGTAGGTGTTAGAGCTGAGTGACCATGAGATTCTAATTCCTTATCATTTGCATATTTCTTAGTACCCTTTACTTTTTCTATATCGTCTTTTGAAATAGTCTTAACAAAAGGAACAAATTCTGATATTGACATTGCAGACTTTAGCATTAATCCTAAATCTTCCTTTGAAGATATATAACAACAATCTGTTCTTGGATATGAAACATAACCCTGCTCATATAATGATTGAATGATTTCCAATGTTTCATTTGGAGTATATCCAAGTTTTCCACTGGCAATCTGACATGTTGCTAATGAAAATAATTTAGGAGCTGTTGTTCCTATTCTCTCTTTTTTATATATATCAACAACAGCAATTTTATTTAAATGTGATATTAAGCTTAAAGCATCTTCCTTGTTGGCAAAATATTTTAAACCAGATTCTTCTTCTTTTTCATTTCCATCATCATCAGTAGGAACGTATAGCTGGCCACTAAATTCTTTTCCATATATTGCTTTAACACCATATTCTGTTTTAGGAACAAAATTCTTTATTTCATCTTCACGCTGACAAACAATTGCCAAAATCGGAGTTTTAACTCTTCCAACAGCAGCTCTTGTTCTTAATTTTAAACTAGCTGCTTCAGATAAATTCATTCCAAAACGATAATCTGAATGTTGTCTTCCGTATGCTGCCTTTAATAAATTTTGCTGCATTGGTTCGTTATAATCTCTTAAATTCTTTAGAGCGTCTAGAACTTTACCTTCTGTAGTATCATTTGACCAATATCTTTTAATTGGAATTTTTACTTTTAACTCTTTTAAAACAATATCAACTAATAACTGTCCTTCTTGATCTGGATCACCAGCATGAATAATAAAATCATATTTGGTATCTTTCAGCGTTTTTTTTATTGTATTATATCTTTTTGACGCAGTTGATGAAGGACCACTTCCTGCTATCAGTTTATATTTCCATCCACCATTATCTTCTGGATTAAATGGTAAATGTTCCCAACTAAAATAACCATAATCTTCTACTAATTCATTTGGTAGTTTTAAAGTCATTAAATGACCTGCCTGTGCTAAAAAATCACATGTGTAATTTAATTTACTTTTATGTTTTTCATATACATTTTGTATCGTCCTCATAAGACTTGGTTTTTCCGCAATTAATAAAGCTCTCAAATATTCATCAACCTTTCTTTTTATAAATTATCTAGAAAACCCATTACCTAAAATGGTAATGGGTAGTTTACAATCGTACTGTTTATAAATATTCTTGTGTTTGCACTATACTATATCCTACTTGTGTACTTGGTTTTTCATGGAAAAATTTAACATATATACAACATAATATCCCTATGATGACTAGCATAATATAAAACCAAAACAAAGATATTATTGATTTTATAAAAATGTATGCTAACACAATTATAACTAAAGCATAAAGTAAAAAACTAATCATAAAAATCTCCTATCTATTATTATTCTTTGTAAATATATAGGATTTCATTTGCATTTTTATAATATATCTATTATTTTTCAGTATATACTTTATTTAATTCTTTTTTTAAATAATCTGAACACATATCATCATTTTCAACAACTTCAAGTGCTATTGAAGGACTTTTGGCTTTATGGTAAATACGATCGCTAGTCATAGCTTCAAATATATCTAAACAATGGACCAATCTAATTAACTTAACTGCATTTTCAGTAATTGGTTCATTAATATTTTCTAGTTTAACCTTGCCATATCCATGATGATATAAAACAGAAAGATAAACCTCTGGTGGTTCTTTTAATTCTTCTTTTAACAATTTGTAACCATAATAAGAATGTAAATCAATGATTTGTCGTTCTAAATTATCTAATCTTGTATCCTTTTTTAAGATTCTTGATGGTATATATATTTTACCAATATCGTGTAAAAGACCAACTTTATAAGCTAATTCTTCATCTAATTCTTCTGTATATGCAAATTGTTTACATAATTTAGCAACATTTAAACTATGCTGTCTTGTTTCGTTATTAAATTGTAATAAATATTTGTTATATTTTTTTTCCATAATCACACTTCCACATTTTTGTATTATTTGTACTAATCGTACAATTTGTACTATTTGTATAATATTTACAAATCATACTCTAGACATAATAAATATATAAGAACAAATTTCCTTTATATTTATTATGTAACAACTATTTTGTAAAGGAGAATATATATGAATTTTGAGAAAGAACTTAACGACTATTTTGTAAAGATACATAACCTAAAGAGTTATGATGAAGTCAATGACTGGCAGCATAAATTTTATAATAACGAATTTAAAATTAAAAATCTAGATAAGGCTGCTAAATTGCTTATTGAATTTATGCATAGAAGAATATGTATAATGGGCGATTATGATGTAGATGGAATTAACAGTGTTACTATTTTAAAAAGAGGTTTTAAACGTGCTGGATTTACTCAGGTTGCTTTTTTAATTCCTAATAGAGATACTGAAGGTTTTGGATTAAACAAAAACATGATTGATAAAGCTTATGCAGCTGGCTGTGAACTTATTATCACTTGTGATAATGGAATTGCTCAAATTGAGTCTATTAATTATGCTAAATCAATAGGCTTAACCGTAATAATTACTGACCACCATGAACCATCTGTTGATGGTCTTCCAGATGCAGACATTATTATTGATCCTAAAGCAATTCCAAATTCTAGCGATTATGATGGCTACTGTGGAGCTGGTATTTGTTATAAATTGATTAAAGAACTATTTAGTCAATTATCAATCAATGACGCTAACACAGAAAAACAGTTACTAGGTGCAGCTGCAATAGCTACTATTGCTGATGTCATGGAACTTCATTCAGAAAATTATATAATTGTAAAAGAAGGTCTTAAAGCTTTAAAAGAATATGAAACATCCATTCCTACAATTTACGCTTTGATATCAAGCCTTGGTTTTAATAATCGTCTTGTAACAGAAGATATAGCATTTAAAATTGGGCCATGCATAAACGCTCAATCAAGAATGAATGGAAATGGAGCAATGAATTGTGTAAATATGTTAATAGACAATCCTGATTATCAAAAAGCAATTCAATATGCAAATTATATTCTTAAGGTTAACGATGAACGTAAGAAAATACAAAAAGAGCAAATAGAAATTGGTGAAGAGTACATTAGAAACCACGGATTATATGGTAGTGTACCAATGATTTTATATCTACCAAATTGTCCTTTTGGTATTATAGGTATTGTAGCTGGAAGATTTACTGAAAAATATCAAAGACCAGTAATTGTATTATCTGACAAAGATAATAATGTTTTAAGAGGTTCTGGAAGAGCTTGTGGAAATTTTGATTTGAAAAAAGAATTAGATAAAAGAAAAAATATATTCACACATTATGGAGGACATAAAGAAGCCTGCGGATTGTCTTTTAAAAAAGAAAATCTTGAAAAATTTATAATGAGTTTTATAAATTATGAAGGCTTTATCCCTCCTGAACCTAAAGAAAATCATGTCGATTTCACAATAGACTATAAGGATTTTCCTACTTTTTGCCAAGTTTTAGATAATTATATTTGGGGAAATGGTTCTCCAAAACCTATAATAAACATTAAAAACTTCAAGGTTATTCCTAATAATGGCAAGTTTGCTCAAACTAATCCTGATAATAACATAGTTAAATTCTATGGTGAAAAGGATACAGTAGCAATCAATTTTGATATGAAATTAGATTCATCAGATTCCGATTATAGCAGCATAAATATATCAGGCGTTCCTGGATGCTATAACTTTAATGGTAAAATAAACTACCAAGTAGAAATTATTAGGTTAAGTATAAACAAAAGAGATAATACTAAAACACCTTTAGCTATGCTTTTACAAAATCAAGCATTAAAATCAAATTCATGAAAAAAGGACTATCACATTACTACAATGTGATAGTCTTTTTCTATTTTGTACAAATTGTACTTTTTGTACTTTTTGTATCATTTGTATTATTTATGCAATTCCTACTCTGATAGAATATTTTCAAAATCTCTTCCTTCAATAAAGGCTATATAAGAATCTTTTAACTTTTCAAATCCGAATATCAATTCTAACTCTCTTATAGTCATGCCTTTACTTTCGATTATATCAACAAAATCTTTATAATTTTCTTTTCCCTGACAGGCTCTCCAAGCTCTTTCTGTTAATGTCATATTTTTAGGCTTTGTAGGTGGTAAATTGTTTCTTGAACCACTCAACTTGGCATATGTTTTTAAAACTAAATGGTTTTTATTTATTGTACCTTTTGTTGATATATGAACGCAACAATCAATCCATGCTTGAAATAGCGACTCATATGTATAATCTTGTTCGCACTCTTCTAATGATTTATTTGTTACTTTTTCAAGTTTATCTTTAAACTGTTCGAAGTCTGGATCCTCTCTCTTTTTATCAAAAAGCTTTTTACTTAATTCTTCAGACTTTTCAGGTGTGAATTGTTTAGCCATCTCATTTTTTAAGCTATATTTAATCTCCGCTTTTTGATTAGAGCCATCTATAATTGGAGTCCATTCATAATCATTTTCTATCGCTTTTTTGCACCAGCCTACCACATTTCTAATAGGAGTAAATTGTGATTGCCAAATTGCCATCCTAATAATATATTCTGTTAATTCGATATCTTTATTAGCTGCATTAAATATTACATCTATATCTGATTCCTTTTTAAATACAGATTTATATTTATCGTACAATTGAGACACAACAGGATCACTTATTTCTTTATATTCGCCCTCTATAATTGTTTTCTCATCAAACCCAATCTCTATACACTTCATAACCCATCCAATATAATTTGACATTGGGCCTTGCTTATCAGCAAGCTCAACAGCTTTACGTACTTTTTCTTCATCATATCTAGCTTTTTCAAGAAATAATGCAATGTCTTCCTCTGTTACAATTCCGCCTTTACCAACTAAATCATTATATAAATCAGGGAACATATCTAACGTCAATTCCATTTGGCGATTAGGCTTATTTGTTTTTTTAATATACTCTTCTTTTTTTTCGACTTTCTTTGTTTTAGTTGGACTATTTTTAAAAATTGTAAATTTAATTCGCTTTGTTTCTTTTTTTTCTCTAATTCCTTTGTATTTAAATTTTATGTCAGCTACTTTTTCCAATTCTTTTTGAGCAACTTTAAGCACTCTCTGATTAAATTTCTTATAATCTGCATGTTGAATGTAATTATCAGGACAAAGCGAAAGAGCGTAATCCCAATCAATATCCGTCCCCTTTGATTCTATATAATCTCTTACAGCTTTATCATCGATGTTCGCAGTTCCTAGCATGAATCTTAATTCGCTTAAACGATATTCGACCGTGTATCCAACATCATCATCTTTAATTAAATATTTATATGATTTAAGAACCTCATATAGTCTAAAAGCCGCATTTGTTTTAAAACTTGTTACTGTTGCCAGTTGATATGGCGTATATCCTGACGAAAAGTCAATAATATGACTGCGTAATTCAGGTGCAAATTTAATTGTTAATACGTTGTTGGAGTAATCCGCTTTAGGAATCATCGCTATTGCTGTACAGTCTCCATTTCCTTTCTCTATAAACAATGTATGCCCCACAAGTCTCTTAACAACCTTTTTCATAACTCTGTATATATGAATATTGTCAGATATAAATTCCTTTAATTCTCCTGGATACAATTTAGCTTCTAACGGATAGTCCTTATCTTTGTGGTTATTCTCAACTCTTGTTAGGGCTACAGCAATAATTTGATTTTCAATAAGGGTTGAAGCGTATTTGCTCGTCACAAGTTCGTTAGATTTATTGTAAGTAGATTCTTTTAACGGTGTTAAAGACTTATCTATCATGTGTTTTTCCTCTCTCTTTCTGGTTTATATTTGTTTTCGTGAACTACTCCGACTTAATGCTACGCATTTGAAGTCGGAGCTTCCTGCTTCAACCA
>AUXO012404438.1_pt1 | contig 10559 bp, 10 predicted proteins | sample 768731 | NCBI WGS metagenome assembly AUXO01 (sample SAMN02715735, study PRJNA202380) | gut metagenome | biome: sheep rumen | host: Ovis aries | place: New Zealand: Palmerston North
ATTGGTCTACCATCAAGTAGAAAATCAAATACACTTATATCCATGGATGGTATTTCATCACTTATTACTTGAGGTAAGAAACCTATTCTAGTTCCAGGTTTCATGATAATCTTACCTGAATCAGGTTCTATCTTACCCATGATAAGTTTAAAAAAAGTAGATTTACCAGCACCATTTACACCAATAATACCTACATGTTCATTGTCTTTAATTTGAAGAGTAACATCTTCAAATATTTGTTGTAAACCAAAATTCATAGTTAAGTTTTTAATATTCATTCTGTTACCCTCCTTGCCTAAAGTATAATAACATAAAAAAATGAAATAGATAACCTATTTCATTTCCTTTTCAACTGTTTCTTTAATTTTGTTAACAAGTTCACTTATTTCAACATCAGTTGACTCAGATTCTCTTCTCATTCTGAATTCAACTTGACCATCAACGAACTTCTTACCAATAGTAACTCTGATAGGTACACCTATTAAATCCATATCATTGAATTTAACACCAGGTCTTTCATCTCTATCATCTAAGATAGTATCTATACCCATCGATTCTAATTCATCATGTAATGAGTTAGCATAATTCACGATTTCTTCATCTTTAGTATTAATAACAACTATAGCAACTTTATAAGGAGCAATATTCATAGGTAAAATCATACCATGTTCATCGTTATTTTGTTCAATAACAGCAGCTAATGTTCTTCCTACTCCAATACCATAGCAACCCATAGTTGGAACTTGTTCTTTACCATTTTCATCTAAGTAAGTAACACCCATATCTTCACAATAGTGTTTACCTAATTTAAATGTATTACCAATTTCTATACCTTTAGAGAATTTAATTCTTCCTCCACAACGAGGACAAATATCTCCTTCAACAACATTACTAATATCACCAACAATATCATAGTTACAATCTTCAAAGTTAACATTTACATAATGGTAACCTTCTTTATTACCACCTACTACAAAGTTCTTCATATGTTTAACTTCTTCATCAATAACTATCTTGCATCCTTCTAATCCAACCGGACCAGTAAATCCAGGAACTGCATTTGAAGTAGCAATTAATTCATCATCAGCAAAGTTAATTTCTTTAGCATCAAGTAAGATTTCAGCCTTAGTTTCATTTAAGTCTCTATCTCCTCTTATAAAGAAAACTACTAATTCACCATCAACATTCATTAATAATGCTTTAACAGTCTTTTTAATATCAATATCTAAGAAAGTACTTACTTCTTCAATAGTTTTAGAATCAGGGGTTTCAACTAATTCTTTAGATTTTGTTTCTTCAATATCATCTTCATATTCATGAGTAGCAACTTCTAAGTTAGAAGCATAGTCACAACTATCACATAATACAATTGTATCTTCTCCAATATCAGCTAATGCTTGGAATTCTTCTGATAAATCTCCTCCCATAGCACCAACAGCAGCATTAACAATCTTATAGTTAATGCCTAATCTATCAAATATAGCTTTATAAGCATTAAACATCTTATCATATGATTCTTTTAATTGTTCATCATCTCTATCAAATGAATAAGCATCTTTCATGATAAATTCTTTAACACGAATAAGTCCATATCTAGGTCTTGGTTCATCTCTAAACTTATCTGCTTGTTGATATATAGTAAAAGGTAAATCTTTATAACTTCTAATCATTGGTTTAGCAGCATATGCAAATAACTCTTCATGAGTAGGTCCTAATACTAAATCAGTACCTTTTCTATCTTTTAGTCTAAACATATCTTTACCAAATGATTCTAATCTACCACTTTGAGCATAATAATCAGCAGGAATTAAAGAAGGCATTAATAATTCTTGAGCACCAGCTTTATCCATTTCTTCTTTAACAATACCTTGTAATTTAGAATATGTTCTAAGTCCAAGTGGTAAGTACATATAAATACCTGCACCAACCTTTTTAACCATTCCTGATCTAACTAATAGATTACCTGATTTACTATCTTCATCTTTAGCGTCTTCTCTTAAAGTATAAAAATAACTTCCTTTTAACTTCATAATAATTCTCCTTTTCTATAAAAATAAAAAGAGATAGTACACAAGGAGTGCAAATGCACGGTACCATCCCTTTATTTAACTCTAATATCTTTAACGGAATCACCCGAGAATGTTTGCATTCTACTCCGAGGTAGGAATCAATATACTATATAATCTAGTTCACACTATCCTAGAATCACTTTTATAGGAAGTACAATGATTATGTCCTCTTCTTTGATTTACAATAGTAATATATCATATTAACTTAAAATGTCAATTTATTATTCCAATTTATCGAATATATGCAATATATTTTTATCGAATAATGATAAAGAACTTAAATATTAGCTAAAACAGCCGATATAACTATAACTATAAATCTTAAAAATATACCATATCCAATAGGTTTAATGTATCTAATATACCTTATTCCAAAAAAGAATAAGAATATAATACTTAAAGCCGGACAAAAGAATCCAATTAATAAACAAATAATATTAACTATTAAAGGATTAACATTTACTTTTTCTTTTTTATCTTCTTTTTTATTAGTAGTTTCTTTAACTTCCACTTCTCTATCAATTGGAGAACCACATACTTTACAAAAAGAAGATTTACTATCTATATTATTACCACATGTGGTACAAATCTTTTTCATTTAATCACTCACATCCATATAATCATTATATAAAAAAGACCAATTGAATTCAAATCGTCAATTGGTCTGTTAAGTTCTTTTATTAAAACTAATTTATTAATGTGCGACTTTAATAAATTTAGTTAAGGGGTTTATTTATATTAAATCGTATTATTTTCTTTCATCGTATGTTTTTAATCAGCAAATTTTCTTATTCCTTTTTCTCTATATCATCTCCTTTTCTTGAATACATCATAACCCTCGAATATGAAATTAAGGTGAAGGTTATGTGAAATTTAAGTGACTTTACACATAAAGAAAAAAGCAAATTATTCATTTGCTTTTAAACTTGTAACCATATCTATTGTTTTAATCTTTCTAGATAAGAATCTAGATACTAAATAAGATGTAACAAAAGTAATTATAAATGAAAGTACATATGTCTTAATTGTTATATAAGCACCAAAGTCATAGTTTCTTTCCATAGCTACAGTAAATACATACGCTGTGAATGCATATCCTATTGGAATGGCAAGTAATGAAGAAATAACAGCAATCCAATTATTTTGTTTAGTGAATATATTTCTTATCTTCTTATCTGTAAAGCCTAATACTTTAAGAGTTGCAAATTGATATTGCTTTTCTCCATAAGAAAGTATACCCATATTATATATGATGATAGCTCCTAATACTAAAGCTAAACCAATTATTAAAACTATTAAATCAGTAATCATTGCCATCATATTAGATAAGTTATCTTTAAGTAAACCTTTATCTTGAATAACTTCTACTCCATCTAATGATTTAACTTTAGATAAATCTTTATTTGTATATAAAGTATCTGCTTTATAAGTTAAATCTAATGATTCGTAGTAATCTCTAGTCATAGTTATGTTTTGAGTTTGAGGATCTCTATTAATGCCTACTACTTTAGATTCATAATAAGTATTATTTCCATATATATGCCATGAAATAGTATCTCCTACTTCTATATTATTATTTGCAGCAAGCATTCTAGTAATATAGATGCCTTCATTAGAATCTATTTTCATATATTCATCATTTGCATCTACAAATCTTAAATAATTATCTTCATCTAATACTAATACACTTGTAGCTATTCTTTCATCATCTACTTTAAACTCAATACCTAAGTTCATAGTAGTATTATCACCATATTTATCTGTTAAAGATGTATATTCTTTATCAGAAATAGTACTTGATAATGTTAATCTATAATCGAAGTTATATAGTTTAGAAAATTGCATTTCAATAAAGTAATCAAATGAGTCAAGCATACCCATAGCAACTATTATTAATGATGCACAGCCAGTTACTCCAACAAGACCCATAAATGATCTCATTTTATTTCTTATAATATCTCTAATATTCCATTTAGTTGAAAAACTAAGATTTTTAAACAATTTCTTTCTAGTTATATTTAACGTTCTACTCTTAACAGTAGGTATTTCATTTCTTAATGTTTCAGCAGCATTCTTTTTTAATATATTCTTACCAGTTAAATAAGTAATAAGCATAACTGCTAGTATTAAAAATATAATCATAGAATAAGTTCTAGGATCTATATAAGATATTCTAATAGGCATTTCAAAATAAGACATTTGCATCTTAAGTATTTCAGCACTTAACCAATAATTACCAAGTAATAAACCTGCAATAGAACCTATAATAGATATCCAGAATCCATATCCTATATAATGCATTAATATTTTAAAATTACTAAATCCTAATGCTTTCAAAGTACCTATTTGTACTCTTTGTTTCTTAACTACTCTTGTCATAGTAGTAATTACTGATAGTAATGCAATAAAGATAAATAAACCTGAGAATACTCCTACATAATCTTGTCCTTCATCTATTTCACCTTGATAGAAAGTATAAGATAGATTATCTTCTCTTTTTGTTACTACTAAAGCATTCTTAATATTATCTTCAATGCTTTCAATTGAATGTTTGACTTTTTTATCACTAGTATCTTTAAGATCAACCATAACTTCATTAAATATTAAATAATCTTTATAATTAAAATCTTTAAAAGCTAAATCAAATACTTTTTCATCAGTAATACCTGCTTCTTTCATAACTAAAGACTTAACATATTCTTCAGTTATTTCATTAATAGATAAGTATACATATCCAAATGTTTTCTTATCAGGCATTAATGCCGTAGTATCTTTTAAACTATAAACATGATCTGGTGTATTAACTAGACCAATTACTTCTTCTTTTAAATCTAAAGTATCATACTTAACTTGAATAGTATCTCCAACTTTAATATTATGAATATCTGCATATTCAGAATCAACCCAGACACCTTTACTATTAATATCAAATTCTTTACCATCAATAATATAGAATTTAGCTATATTATTAGATTCAATAAAATTAATCTCTAAAGTATCATCAACATTTATACCTTGAACAGTTAACTTTCTTTCAGCGTCTTTAACATTATCGAGTTTCTTAATATTATTTAAATCATCATTTGTGAAGTTATTTCCAAATACTTCTAAATCAAATAGATTATAATCTTTATAATATTTGTCACCAGATAATTGCATAGCACCTGAATAAGAAAGCATAGAAGTATAAACCATGATACCAATTAATATCATTAAGAAAATAGTAATAAATTGAGATAAATTATTTTTTATATCACGGAACATCTTTCTATTTAACATACTACCATTTTACCTCATCAATGTTTTTAGGTTTACTATTAGTTTCAACATTATCAACTTTACCATTTTTAATATGAATTACTCTATCAGCTATATCAGCTATTAATGAATTATGAGTAACAATTATAACAGTAGTATCACCATCACATTGCTTTCTAAGTAATTTAAGTACATCTTTACCAGTATTTGAATCTAATGCTCCAGTAGGTTCATCACATAAAAGAATTGTTGGCTCTTTCATAATTGCACGAGCAATAGAAACTCTTTGTTGTTCTCCACCAGATAACTCTTGAGGGAATTTATTAATATGTTTTTCTAATCCAACTTCTTTTAATACTTCTTTAGCATTTTTCTTAGTCTTAGTAACATCCTTAACTAATTCAACATTTTCACCAACAGTAAGTGTAGGCATTATATTATAGAATTGAAATATAAAACCTACATCATTAGCTCTATAATCAGTTAATTCTTTATCAGTGAACTTAGATATTTCCTTATTACCGATAGTAATGGAACCAGAAGTAACTTTATCCATACCACCAAGTAAATTTAAAAGTGTACTCTTACCTGCTCCTGAAGGACCAAGAACTACTACTAGCTCACCTTGGTTAATTGTTAAATCAACACCATCTAAAGCATTAAATTTAACATCACCTATTGTATATGTCTTTTTGACATTTTTTAATTTAATTAATTCAGTCATATAAACCTCCTATTGTCACACTATTCTCACATAACAATTATAATTTAAAACATATATAAAAATAAAGTCAATACTAAATATGAGAGATTACTCATATTTATAAGTTGATTTTTTATATTTAAAGTTATAAAATCAATATAACGAGGTGTGAGAAGATGACAATAACAAGAATGCCAACTCAAGAACGTAGTATAGAGAAAAGAAATAGGATTATTAAAACTGGTTTTGATCTTTTTTGTGAAAAAGGATATCACAATATATCTACTAATGAAATAGCAAAAAAAGCAGGTGTATCTGTAGGAATTATTTATCAATACTTTGAGAATAAACATGACATATTAGTAGAAAGTATGAATTATTATTCAGATAGTATCATGTACCCTACTCTAGATTCTTTTGAAAATGTAGATTTTAGTACAAATAATTTAAAAGAAGTATTAACTAATATAGTAGACTATTTTATAGAACATCATACAATGAAAAAAGAAGTACATGAAGAACTACTAGCATTACAATACGAAGATGAAGAAATTGGTGAGATATTTAAAAGAAAAGAATTACATACAGTTAATGTTGTATGTGAAATATTAAAAAGAAATGGTTATAAGAATAAAAACTTACTAGAAAAAGTACATATTTCATATAATTTAATAGATAATCTATGTCATGATATTATTTATCACAAACATGAAGACATTAATTATGATGAAATGAAAAAAGAGGTAATATCAATTGTAGAAAGCCTATTAAAAAAATAGATTCAGCAATGAATCTATTTTCTTTTGTGTCTATGTTTAGAAAGTTCAAGATTAACTCTTTCTTTTGACTTAACATTATATTCTTTAGTTTTCTCTTTAGCTTTCTTACCATTGTTTAAAAGTTTAGTTCTATAAACAATTACTCTATCATTAGTTACGAGTACAGTCTTAACAATTTCATCTTCGACGACTTTAATCTTACCTTTAATGTCAAAGTCAGGGTATGCATCTTTAATACGTCTATAGATAAATGAATTATCATCAATCCAAGCAAATACTTTTTCTCTAATATATTCAGTATTATCTTTAGCAGTATCTTTAATTTCACCTTTAATCTTTTTTACAATAAAAAATGAAATAAAGTTATCAATTACATAAGCTGTTACAAATATAGAACATATTACTAATCTTGCTGTTGGAGATAGTAAACCAAGAGTTCCTGAAATAATAGGATTTAATATATAAACAACAAATACACCTAATAAACCAAATGGTATCATTGTTTCTAAACATATACGTCCATTTAAATTAAATTTTCTTCTTGAATAATCCCACCAACGAGCTTTAAAGAATACTTCCATAAACCAAGAAGTAAAATATTCAAGTATAGAACAAACCATCATACTCTTTAAGAATACAGATAATACATCATTACCTGAATTATGATTAATTAATAATATGCCAAGTACTCCCCATCCATATATAGGACAAATAGGTCCAATTAAGAAACCACGATTAACAAATCTTCTAAATTCAATAATCTTACAAGTTACTTCTAAACACCAGCCTATAAAAGCATAAGCAAAGAATAATAGTATGTATTTAACAATAATCTCTTCCATATTATCACCATCCTAATATAATTATATGATAATAAAAAAAATATTCAAAATTATTTTGAATATTTTATTAAACCATTTGTATCAAAAACAACATTTATAGATTTTCTGGATGCTAAGTAATCACATAAATGAACAAGTTTTTCTTCATCAGTTTCAGGAATAGGTAAAACTGCTTTATCAAACTTATTAGTATTCCATGGTCCCATATGAGAAGCAATTACTTTAGACATATATGAAGCATCTTCTTTAGTTAAACCTAATTCTTCATATTTTTCTTCTAAAAATTCAGACATTAAAACAGGATGATCAAATCTAGTATAGTTTACTTTTTCATATCCATATTTTAATCCATCATGAATAAGTAAAGACATTAATAATAAATCTTTTTGTCTATCTGAATATTTATCTCCAAATAAAGGATTACCAAGAATAATATCACCAAACATCATAGCTGCTTTTGAATGTCTCATTAAACCACCTTCACCTGCAGCATAATCAGGATGATATTTACCAGTAGATGAAGCACCTTCATGAAACCAATACTCAGGAATATACTTATCTAGTATAGTAACTAAACTTTTTCTTAAATTATCATCTTTAATTAAATGTAAAACATCAGAAAATCTTTCTTCTATTTTTCTATCCATATAAACCTCTTACTTTTTCTTCTTAGTAGTTATTTGAGTAGTTCTAGTAGTTGTTGTAGTTGTAGTTTTTTGTTCTTCTAAATACTTTTTAAATACATCATATTTCTTTTCTTTCTTGTATTCAGTTTCAATCATTTCTAATACTTTATCTTCATCATCACCATAACCAACCATAACTTTATCACCAATAACTACAAAAGGAACACCTGTAATGTTTTTTCTATCCGTAACTATATCAGCAATATTTAACATTAATTCTTGATTATCTTTATCATACCAAGTTTCAAATCCATATACATTGAAGTAATATCCATATTTAGTTTTAGTTAATTCTTCTAAGTATTTTTCTAAATTAGCACAATGAGGACATCCATCTCCCCAGAATATATAGATATTAACTCTATCATCTACAAAATCAATATCTTCAACTTTAGCATTTAAATTAAATTCACTATTAGAAACAGTTTGAACTGTTTTATTAGATTCAGAGAAATTAAACATAATCCAAGCAGGTTTAAACATAATTAATACTCCAAGAATAATCATGAATATTCCACCTATTATATGACTATACTTAGTATATTTATTACTAATACCTGTTATTTTAAATGTAGTCATTGCAATAATAAATACAATGAAATCATCAATCATAAAGAATATTAAATATAAAATAATATAAATCATATATTGAACTACATTTAAATTATTTAAAGCAAGTACTTGAGTAAATACTACTGGAATACCTAATGAACATAGAAGTTCAAGTAAATTAACTCCAGCAGCTAGTAACATAATTCCTAATACGGATAATATAAATGTTTTTTCAAATACTATTTTCTTAATTGATTCCATGATCTTACTTCTCTTTTTACCATCAGTAACGTCACAACCATCATCTTCATTTAACATTTTAAAGAATCTATATACATTAACAGTACCAAATACTACAGCAAATATACCAATTGCATATCTAACTATTTTAATACCTGTTAAGAACATAGCAATATTTAACCAAGAAACCATGAATACCAAATAGATAAGTGCACTTGTAAGCAAGAATACACTTCCTAATATCCACATTTTCTTTCTATCTTTCATTTCAAATAACATTAAGATTAAGAATACTAATATCCACATAGCACACGGATTAAAACCATCTACAAATCCTAATACAATTGAAAGAATTGGTAAACTAACAGTTTTAGCATTAAAGTTACCTAACATAGTAACATTATAATTCTCTGATGCGTTAGAAGCAGAAGAAGCTGCACCACTCTTCATTGATATAGCAGCAAGTACAATAATAACTAATACTAATACAGCAATGCAAATACCAACTATTAAACCAACAGGTTTCTTCTTTTCTTCTTGAGAATAAATTGATTCTATAGCAGGTTTTTTAACTTCTTCTTGTTTTTTCTTAGATTTAGCCATTATAGTAAACCTCCTTCAGTTAAAAACTTTTCAATATCTTTAGATCCTTTTTCTCCTATCATACGAGATACTTCATTATCTCCATTTTTAATAATATAAATAGGAAGCTTTTCACCTATATTAAGTTTTAATGCTTCTTCTTTATCATTATCAGCATCTAAAGAAATAATTTCACATTTATCTTTAATCTTTTCTTCAAATGATTCCATTCTTGATTTCATAATTATACAAGACATACACCATTGAGCAGTAATTTTATATAATTTCATTTTTATCACCTGAAAGTATTATATAAAATATATATAAATTTATGCAATAAAAAGATAGTTGAACCACACTCAACCATGAGTTTAGTTAATTAATACTTTATAAAAGAATAAATATAATATATAATTTATTTATAAAGTAGGTGAATCTTATGCAAAATGAAATTGGTTCAGAAACAGTTACAATAAATGGACATCCATTTAAAGGAATCTATAGATTAAAAAATGGAGAAACAGTTAATGCATATTTCTTTGATGCAAGAATAAAACCAACTAGTCCACTTCATGCATTTATTATGTTTGAAGATGAATCTAATCTAGTACATATATTATCTGGAACAAATGAGATAGAAGAAATATTTACTCAATTACCAGAAATGGAAGAAGTTCCAGAAGATGAATTAAGAACTACTTATTGTAATATGTTATTAACATATATAAAACAAAACAATTTAGATTTAAATGATTCAATATATGGTGAAGCATATTTAGAAGATCAAATAGTTCAATCTATATATAAAGAGAATCAAAGATTAAGATAATAAAAAATACTTAGTGATT
>AUXO018506662.1_pt1 | contig 10559 bp, 21 predicted proteins | sample 768731 | NCBI WGS metagenome assembly AUXO01 (sample SAMN02715735, study PRJNA202380) | gut metagenome | biome: sheep rumen | host: Ovis aries | place: New Zealand: Palmerston North
GGGATGTCCGGGAGGCGGTGGGGCTTGCCTGCCCTGCCGTTTTCCCTCCCGGCAACCATAGTATAGCACACCGCCCCCAAATCCCGGTTTTTTCTTTTTTCCCAGCCGGGGGTATGGATTTGGGAGGCATCACCCCCGGAAAACGGTTCTCGCGCGCACCTGCACTTTTTCCACCAACTTTTTATTTTCACAACTTTTATTCCAAAACTTTTATTTCAACAAACACCTCAAAGACTTGACATCCCTAATCCCCACGTGCTATAATATAAATATCAGGAGGTGTTAACATGTATGAAAAAACCCTATTCATTGGACTTTAGCATAGAACGTGATATCGACCGCGTAACCGCCGTGGCTGACATCCTTGACCAATTACCAAAAACGCCATCCGATACCGAACTCGAACAGATGGCTTCCTATATTCTTTGGGGCAAAGACGAAGACGGCTATAATGCCGTCCAACGGGGAGAAGTTACAAACGGTAATACCCGCTTCTCAAGCTACCGCCGCAAAGACGACAAACTTCTCTCCCTTGACGAAATCGTTGATAACCCACTTTCCGACCAACAAGCTCTCGCTTCTCCTCACGTCCGCACCGTTTATACCAATAAAAAACCCCAAATTGTGCGGCCGCACCGTGGCAAGGGCGGGGTATGGGATCCAGGAGATAGCGAAATTCCTGGCATGACAGAACTTTGGGAACGTATAGACCGCCTTGATCATTAGCTTGCCGTCCTCGAAGGAAAAGTTCCCCCAGATGAAACCGTCCAAGTTTGGTTGGATAGTTACCGCATTTACCAACTTAAACATATTTTAATTGACTTACGGCGTCACCAATACTATCTTAAAGATAGCTACAAGCCAACCCTTCATTTCCTCAATATCGACCACCCAAAACCCCAATTTGTTGATTGGGACTCGGATTCCTTTTACTGGATTCCATACGAAGAATGGTCCGCGCGCGTAACCTCTTCCCTCCTCCCTATCTCCCAAAACCTAGAAGATTATGAAACAAAAGATTGCGGCGGGAAAATTTTTGTTAAATGGATTGTATCTCGTCACCACTTTAATTGGGAAGATCCACTTCATGTGCGCGCGCTCATCAACAACTACGATGCGCTTTACGATTAGCTTTACGAAAAGCTAGACACAAGCGGCCGCACCCTTATCTTTGACTTTGAACGCTACCGTGAAATGGCACATTTTAGCGAAATTCGCAATTATTTGCTTGACCTAAAAATCGCCCGCTATTCTTACGCCACCATCTCCCAAATGCTTTTATCTACCTACGGCCTTTACTATAATGAAAATCACCTAAGTACAATTTTTGCCAAAGAAATCCCTCAACAATTGGCAGACACGGCAAAGAAACACCGCCTTATCTTGGAAACACCGCCAGATCAACTAAAAACATGTTTCCGTTGCGGCCGTGCCTTACCCCGTGACCCATTATTCTTTACACGTAACCGCAGCCGCAAAGATAAATTTTCCTCCAATTGTAAAGAATGTGAGCGATTGAGGCGTATAAAAGGAGGTTAGCCGCAACATGACAGAAGAAGTAAAGAAGCGACTTTGCATTCGTTGTAAGCAAGAACGCGACCCTAGTCAATTTTAGTATACGCCTTCTCCATTCTTCCCTCGTCATCGCTCTTTAATTTGCACGCCTTGCTTAGAAGCAATGGTTAAACCAGATAACTTCAATTAGGTTGACGCACTTTGCCGCTATTTAGACCTGCCCTTCGATTTAAACAAATGGACTGCATTGTATGCTACCCATAAGGAGCATACACTTACCGCCTATTTTAATACAATTCTTGATACCCACTATCAAGCATTAAGTTGGGAAGATGAGAATGAACGGTGGAAGCTCGCCAAGGAAGAAGGCACCATTGATGATGAAATTAAAGCAATTAGTGAAGCAAAAATGCGGCAACTCAAGAAAACATGGTCTGCCGCCTACACTCCAGAAGAACTTATATTCCTTGATACCTTCTATAACCAAATTATAACAACCCAAAATGTTTCTACTCCAATTTTATAGCATTACGCGCGCGACCTTTGCGAAATTGAGTTAAGAATTAAAAAGGGCTTGCGCGAAGGCGTAGATGTAAAGAAAGACATGGATGCCCGCGACAACATTATTAAAATTGCCCACTTCGAGGCAAGTAATGCTAAAAACGCGGCTGACTTTGAATCTGTCGGAGAGCTAATGGTTTATTATGGAAAGAAGGGGTGGCATCCGCAATGGCATACCGAGCCTAAAGACTCTATTGACTTTATGATGGAAAACATTCAAAATTATTTGAAGAGACTGGCTATAAATGAAGGAAACTTTGCTGAACAAGTAGAAGATAAAAAATAGAGATATAATATGACGGAGCGCTTAGAGGCTATTGAAAATGAGCAAGTTGAATTTGATGAAAGCGCAGGCATTACATATGAAGGGGAAGATGAATTTGCAGCAGAATTAACAGGAGGCACTGCCGATGGATAATTCAGTACAAGAAACTATCCCAATTGAAAAAGGTGTCGTCCTTAGTAAAGAATTTTTGGATAAAAACGAAAAACTTTTCACTAAATATTTAAACTATTGGCTTTTATATCCAGACGCCTTCTTAGACGCAATTCAAAAAAAGGATGATGCAAAAAATTTTCACCTACTTCCATATTAGCGTATAGCTTTGCGCGCGTCCCTACGTTACAGATACCACTATTGGACTGCAACGCGCGCGGCATCTAAATCTTTTACCGCATATTTAGCAAGCTACGTCCGAGCAACTCTATTACCAAATTCTACTATAATGATTGCCTCTGATACGAAAGGCACCGTTATCAAAATTGCGCAAGCAAAATTTGAGGAGATTTTTACACATTGGCCGCTATTACGTAACGAACTCACTACTAGGGTAGATGATGGAAAAACAGGACAAAAAACCAGCGGCAACTACTATGAGCTATATTTAAAAAATGGTTCTATGATTTCTGTCGTTTCTAAGGATACAAGCCGTGGTTTGCGCGCGAACGCCGCAATTCTTGAAGAGGCCGCTCAAATTTCCGAAGAAGCATATACAGAAGTTCTTTTGCCGCAAATGAACGTAAAAAGAAGAGAAGTAGATGGCACATTAAATTAGGAAGAGCCATCTAGCCCTCAAATTTTTATAACAACAGCCACTGACCGCACTGCCTTTATGTATAGCAAACTAATAGAATGTGCAGTAAATATGGTTTTGCGGCCGAAGGAGTACTTTGTCTGGGGTTTAAGTTACGAAGTACCACTACATTATGGCCTTATCGATCGCGCAACAATAATGGACCAAAGATATTCAAATAATGTAAGCGATGAATCGTTTTTGCGCGAGAATATGAGTGTTTGGACTGGCAACAATAAGGAGGCTTGGCTCGATTCTAAGCGCCTTGTCAATCGACGTACTTTATTAAAATGTGAGCGAAAAGCGCAAGAGAATCCATAGAATCCAGATACTTTTTATTTACTAAGCTGTGACGTAGGCCGCTATAATGCGAATACAGCAATAATGGTTTTTAAGGTTTTACCGCGCGAAAACTATTTCCAAAAAAATCTTATCTATACAGAAGTCATCCATGGCGCAAATTATATAACCGAATAGGCGCCAAGAATTAAAAAATTAATTGAGTTATATCATCCACGAGAGGTTGTGATCGATGGAAACGGGCCAGGAATTGGTCTACTCGACGCGATGGCGCTTCCCTCTTTTAATGCTAAAACTGGTGAGCAATTCCCGGCTTATTATGTCTTTAATAATGATCATCACTTGCCGCCAGAGATGAAAGCAGGAGCAGAAGAGCCAAAGCCAGAATATAGCGCAATTATTTATGACATAAAAGCTGGCGCGACTAATGATGATGAAATCCATTCTAATTTCTTTACTCAAATTAATAATGGTACGGTATCATTACTGGCGAATGAGCGCATTGTAAAAGATAAATTATTATAGACAAAAAAGGGATAGCGGATGAGTCTATATGATAGAAGAGTATTTTTGTTACCCTATGAAATGACTTCTCGTTTAATAGACGAATTAAATAATTTAAAATTAAAGCCAACTGGAGTTTAGAATCAATTTAAAATTGAAAGAATCTCACATTCCTTAGAGAAAGACCGCTTTAGCTCTATGGAATATGGTTTATATAGAATTAAACATTATGAAGAGAAAGCATATTAGAAGAAACGCCGCTTTGACGGTAAAAGATTTGCTTTCTTCTCTCCTAAAAAGAGGGGGTGATAATCTTGAGCCATGATAAAAATTAGTTCCATTAGTTTCGAGTGGCACTAAAACCTATTATGCGCGCGCCCTTAACTACCCGAGCATATACAACTCGTAATGGCTATAGGATAACTGAGCCCGTAGCCGAAGACTTTACTATTGAACAAATTGAAGAGATAATTCGATCTGGAAATTTAGAAGCGATTCGTGAACTTTCTAGATATTATTATCGGACAAATAGCGAGTATAAGAATAATATAGATTTCCTTGCACACTTATCTCTATATGACTGGGCAATTATCCCATTGTTTTCTGAAGATGAGAAAGGTTCACGTACATAGATTCTAAAAACCTTTTATAACGCATGTAATTTCATAGAGAAATTAGATTTACCTGTTACTCTTGCGCGAATAACTACTGAATGGTTAATATCCGGAGTATATTATGGTATTTTAAGGACAACTGGCAATAAAGTTACCATACAAGATTTACCTATTGAGTATTGCCGTAGCCGTTTTAAGGATTTCAATAATTTAAACATTCTCGAATTTAATTTACGTTATTTCGAGCAAATTCGTGATGAAGTAATGCGCGAGGAAGCTATATCAACCTTCCCGCAAATCGTTCAGAAAGCATGGAAGTTGTATATTGCACATAAGCGCAAAGAAGGTGAATGGGTCGCAATTCCTCCAACTGAAGGAGGGATAAGTTTTAGTTTTGTTAATGACCCGATTCCTGCACTTATTGCCGCGTTACCAGAACTAAAAAAGTTAGACGATGCAACTAAACGAGAAGGCAAACGTGATGAAAATGAGCTATATAAATTATTAATTTAGCGCATGCCTATTGATAGCAATGGAGAGTTAGTATTTTAGCTAGATGAGGTCGCTGAAATCCATTCTTCAGTTGCTGAAATGTTGGCAGATACTGACACTGTTGATGTTTTGACCACTTTTGGTGAGACAAGTCTAGAAAGTTTACAAGATTCTTCTGCCGCAACGTAGTCTAATGATCGTATGGCAAAATATAAAACTAATGCTTATGGTGCATTAGGGCGTGGAGAAATTTTATTTAATGCAACTAATAGCACTTCTTTAGGATTATAGATTAAAAAAGATGAAGCACTAATACGAGCATATTTAGACGTGTACGAAGCCTTTATTAGATTTTACCTTAATGACAATTTTATTAGAAAAGGAGTTACCTTTTCTTTCTAGATTTTGCCAACCACTGTATTTAACCGTAATGAAATACAGACTAGCTATTTCCGTGGAGCACAGTATGGTTATTCTAAAATGCTTGCTGGTGTTTCCATGGGAGTATCTTAGATGGAGCAATTAAGTTTGATGCACCTAGAGAATGAATTTTTGGAAATGTCTGCAAAGATGGTTCCTCTTCAATCTTCATATACTACTTCTGGCACGGCAGTATCTGAAGAAGAAAAAACTCAATCTTCGGTGAAAAAAACATCAACTACATAGACAATAAATGACATAACTAATACAGGGGGACGTCCTGAGCTTCCTGACGATCAAAAATCGGAAAAAACTCAGGCTAATATTGAAGCTATTTAGTAAGGGGGTGAAGAAAAATGGAAAAGAAAATTCCGGTATATTTTGATGGAGCTATTCTTTCTTCTCCTCTTGAATAGATTACCCCAAATATTGGGCGGGCAAAAGTTAGAGTATTTACAAAATATGGAAATCGCAATGGTTCTTATATAACCGACGCAGTAGCTGAATAGCTTATAAAAAGTGCAATTAACGCGCCAGTCATCGGGTTCTTTGATCCTAGCACTCAGTAGTGGGCATCACATACGGGCCCAACATTAGCGAGTGCCTATGGCTTTATTGAGTCATTTGTGGGTTGGGAGCCATATGAGGACACAGATGGCGTAAGCCGTGACTATGCAGTTTTCACTACTGTATTATTTACTAAATATTTTGATGAAGCTAATAAAATTATTGGTCAAAATCAAAGTATGGAGTTAGATATCAACACCATTACTGGTGATTGGGCAGATATTGATGGCCAAGAATATTTTGTATATACTACGGCAGAGATTCTAGGATGCTGTGTTATTGGTAATCACGAACCGTGTTTCTCTGTTTCGACTTTCTTTGCCCTGAACGATCAAGAATATAAAACATAGTATGATAAATTTTCTGCCTTATGTGCTTCTATGGCAGAAGAGTTGAAAAATAACATGCTAAAAGGAGGGGAAGCGACAATGGACGAGCTTGAAAAGACCACTCCCGTAGAAGAGCAAAATGACGTGGAGCCTAGCGTGGAATATGAGGCTCCTGTTGATACAGATAAAGTTGATGATGAGCCTTCTGTGGAAGAGGAAAAAGATGAAGTAAATAATTTTGAGGTCGCTCTGAATGAATTGCAGGCTAAGTTTGATGAACTTACTGCTAATTATCAAACTCTAGAAAATAATTATAATGAAGCGATTAATCGTATTAATGAGTTAGAAACAAATAATGCTAATGAAGTAAATACGCTTAATCAGACAATTTCTGATCTCCGTGCGGCAGTAGCTACTTATGAGCAGAAGCAAAATGAGCTAGACGCGAGCCGCAAGGAAATGCTAATAGAAAAATATGAAAAAATAATTAACGACGCAGAAGAAATTAATAATATTAAAGCGTCTTCTAGTGACTTTTCATATGAAGAATTGGAGAGCAAATTGGCGATAGCTTTTGCAAATCAAGCTATTAATGAAACCAATGAACAAAAGATCCCGCTACCTGATCCTCAGGTATCTCAATTTGCTTTATTCATGAAAAAATATAAGAAGAATTAAGGAGGAAACTATTATGGGTATGAACAGGTTTCCATTGACCACTAGCGACAGTTATTCTAGTGTATATCGTCATGGAGAAAAGTTATATGCTACTTTAGAGCTAAATCAGGTAGCTTTCCCTAAGACCGGCATGGTTGTTTCTCAGGTCCCTCTAGGCAGTGCCTTTACTGAGGCTGCTCCTTGTGAGAACGGAATGTGGGTCGTGGCTGATAAGGCCAAGGGCGTAATTGAGGCTCCCGCTGCTGTCGGCGATAAGCCTATTGGTATTGTTTACACTACTGAGAAGGAATATGATAATTATCATTATGGCCTTCAGACCTTTGGTCGCAAGATTGCTGGCGACTACCCTCGTGTTGGTTTGCTTGGCGTAGGCGATACTGTAACCACAAATTGCTTACAGTATAACACCGATAATTTCGCTAACGACGCTGCTTTAGATACTTATCTAAAGGGTGATCTAACTGCTGCTGCCACTGCTGCTTATGTAGTAATAAAGGCTGGTTCTGCAATTCCTGAAATTGTTAAGGCTCTACCGCAGAATTATGCTGGCGCTTATGGCAGAGTTGTAAAATATTACACCGTGCCGAACGGTGCTCCTGGTGTAAAATACCAGATGATAAGAGTATAATAGGAGGTGCGAACTATGGATAATTTAAGTATTTTAATGAATGGTGTATTCGGCCGCAAGGTTCCCGCAGAGTTCGCTGCCGCCGATTATGATTATGAAGCTGCTCTACATGATGAGCTAGTAAAGCTTCTATGCGATGATAAGGGCAAGTTTAATCGTTATAAGTTTGAGAAGAACAAGTATGACTTGTTTGCCCTATTGACTGAGAATCTAGATGAGGTTCTCCCTCAGAGTCTAAGCTCTGCCTTAGATATGTTTACTGAGGTTATTCGTTTCCCTCAGGGTTCTCGTCCTGAGTTTGTTGTAAAGCGTGGTAAGCAACGCGGCAAGCAGTTTGTAACTCGTGCTACCGAGTCTGGTAACTATGAGACCTTCAGACTAGACCGCGATCGCTTTGATGTATATATTCAGGCTATTGGCGGCGCTGGCTATGTAGACTTTGAGCGCTATCTAGATGGTCTAGAGAGTCTAACTGACATTTATGAAGTTATTACCGAGGGCATGGTTGACCGTATTTTCGAGATGGTTATGGAAGCTCTAATGAGCACTTGGAAGCTAGTTCCTACTGCTAACAAGATTGCCAGCAACCAGTTCGACCCAACCGCCATGGTAAAGCTTTGCAATGTTGTGGCTGCTTATGGTGTGCCTACTATCTATTGCTCTCCTCAGTTCGCTGCTGAGATGACCAATGCGATTGTATATAACAATACCACCAAGATTTCTGATCAGGATATGGTGGATGTGCGCGAGCGCGGCTACATTGGTAAGTTCCATGGCGTGAATGTAGTATTGCTACCTCAGTCCTTTAAGGATGAGACCAATTCTGAGCTAGTGATGAACCCCGCTTTGGCTTTCGTTATCCCAAGCGGCCGCGAGAAGCTAGTTCGTCTTGCTTTCGAGGGCAATTCTTATTTCCGTGAGTGGGATGACCATGAGGGTGATAACTCTATTACTCTACAAGCTTACACTAAGGTTGGTGTTGGTATTGTTGGCACTCCTAATTATTGGGGTCTATATTACAATAAGGCTCTAAATAATGCTGATACAGCATGGGGCACTTATAATACTACCAATTTAATTTAATATAATAAGGGGATGGATGGCATCCATCCATCCCCAATTTTGAGGTAAAAGGAGGATTATTATTATGAAAGACATTAGCATTAAGAATGTTAGTACAGCAACAGTTGTAATAACATTGCCTGATTTGCACTTCCGCCGCGAATTAACTCCTGGCAGAAGCGCTACGATACCTGAAGAGATTTATAATGAACTACGATTTGATCCTGGCACCGCAGGACTATTAGATGATCATTATTTAGTTATTAGCGGCATTGACGATGAAGGTGTAAAGATTACAACAGATGCAGTTGATAGCACCGAAATTAGTCGCATGTTTGATGAGCAAGATATAACTGCTTTTGCTAAATTTATTCCTAACGCCGCTCAGGCTGAACGTGATACTGTAATTCGTCTTGCTATTGATAAGGGCGTAACTGCTCCTGCATTTGTAAGCCTTATTAAAAAGTATTGCGGTACAGATATTATTCAGGCAATTAATTTTAAGCATCTTGCTGAGGAGTAATAATGGCTACTTCTTTTTTGAAAGTGTATGATGCCTTTTTGGCTCGTATTACTGCTGATGAATGGACATTGGAAGAAGAGTTAGCCATTGTTGAGCGGGATTGGCAAGAGCTTTTGAAAATGGCCATCTTCAGATTTAAATATCCAAGGGTTGGGCTTGAAGTAGAAGAAGTAACAGTTGATGATAATAATCCGCCAACCTTGGCTTCTGAGACAATTAGTGCCTATGAATTTGTAAATGATTTAACAAATGATGAAATTTAGCTCTTAGCTTTATATATGAAACATGAATGGGTAAAACGTTGTATTGCTAGTTGGGAAAATATTAGATAGCTTTATGCTGATAAAGATTTTAGCCAGGCAAATCATTTAGCAAAGCTAAACGATTTGCAAGAGGCTGTCGCTTTAGAAGTGCATAAGGCAGAAGGAATATATGATCGTTCACGAGAAAAGCGTCCAGCAAATTTGTTTAAAAAGTTGGCAGGTAAGAAGAATGTCGTATGATGTCACTTTTGATGGATATAAGAATAAATTAAAAGGACGTTTATATGGATTACTCTGTGAAAAAGAAAAAGACGGAGAATGGGAAAAATTCTTAGATGCAATTATTATTGAAATAATGGGCATGAAAGGTGACTCTATTAATTGGTGGCCTTTAATAGGAAAATTACATTCTCTACGTTTCTTATCATATGAGTATTTTAGAAAGACAATTTTTGAATGTATGAATTTAATTGGTGGACTAGAGGTGCCAAATGAGTTATCTTAATAATGTATATTATTAGAGATTGAATCATATGGGTGAAACAACTGGCGAGCGCATCCGTAGCGGAGGAATTAGATCTTTTGAAAAATGGATGGCTGAATCGCCTCATACTGTTCAAAATTTATCTGTTGAACGAGGCATATATTTTCCTGGACTAATCCTAACTAGTAAAGATAAAGAATACGAAAAAATCATGTTTTTAAATGTAAGCAATAATATCCCAATAAAAGTAGGAGATATTATGACTTGGCCATTAGAAGATGGTACAAATGAAAAATGGTTATTAATTCAAGAAGAAAAAAAGGTAAATGGGACTTACAGAACATTTTGGATAATTCGTTGTAATTATTTTATTAAATGGATTGATGGACTAGGGCATATATAGAAATCATGGGCATATGCAGTAAGTTCAGTGGATTCTAAGGTAAAAGGTAATTTTAGAACGTGGAATAATTTAATAACTCCACAACCAAATAAATATATGGAGATTATTTTACCACGATATAATATTAATAGATCTACAAACTT
>AUXO014168532.1_pt1 | contig 10557 bp, 4 predicted proteins | sample 768731 | NCBI WGS metagenome assembly AUXO01 (sample SAMN02715735, study PRJNA202380) | gut metagenome | biome: sheep rumen | host: Ovis aries | place: New Zealand: Palmerston North
GATTATTGCTATTTAAACTGGTATCTCGCTTTCAGGAACATCATATGTGTAGACAACAGAGTAAAGCCTATCCACTATGTTTATCAAGGAACCAACAGATATTGCAATTTTATTATCGGACTCTAAATAATTCTCCTTGTCAAAGCTGAAAGTTCCGGTTCCATTGATTACATAGAAATGGATTTCAGTCTGATTTTCGGTTCCCTTATTTAAAGTAGCATATAAATCAAATGTAGCAAGATTAGTTGCCACTTCTCCGGTTTCATTGTAGATGAAATTGATTTTATAGGTGCCTGGACTTTCTGTTTCCACAGTTTTAAAACAAATTTCAGTAGTTCTAATTCTTGGGCACATTGTTCCAATACCTGTGTTTCCACTTCCATTGTTCCATACAGTTAAACTGTTTACCCCATACCAATTAGGGCCGATGTGCAGTTGCAATGATTCGTCAATCAATACTCCCGCTTCTTCATCATAACTAATGCCATAAATTCCATATGGGTTTGCACTCATTTCACCAAGAATCATCATGCTTGGGCCTTTTGCATTTCTATAGATTGCATTATCAGTTATATTAGGCTCTACAGCATCTTCTGCTAAGTCATATCCTGCATTAAACCTAATTCCTTCCAATGCATTGTCTGCAATTAAATTGCTGGTGATTAGGATTCCAGTACTATAGTTGGCATCAAGAGAAATTCCAATATAGTTATTGCTAATATTATTTTGATTGATTGTAATGTTCACTGCAGAATTGTTTAAGTAAATGCCATATCCACAAGGGCCTTCCGGAACATTCATTACATACCAACCGATATTGTCAATAATTGTATTGTTTATGATTTCGGTATTTGCGGATTCAAATCCATATTTAATACCATAATTGCTTAATCTAAACTCATTTCCTTTAATGGATAAGTCTTTGCTGTATTCATTATATAATGCACTTTCAAAGTATGTGACTTTGTTGTTGGAAATGTTTAGATTGGTACTGTTTTTAATGGATATTCCATATCCTGGCAAACTTGTACTTCCATTGTTGTATCCGCTCATTTTAGAGGAATCCAATGTATTGCTAATGGTATTGTTCACTATATTAATGTTATTTGCATTATTAATCAATATTCCATCAGATTCTCCTGTTTTTGAGTTTGCAATAATCTTTAAATTAGATATGTTAACATTATCTGAGTTTACTTTTAAAACAGGGCTATTTGCATTTCCATTTAATACAGTTCCTACATTGGATATGATATTCAATCCTTTATTAATGTTTAAATTAATGTTATTGTAGACATCACCTAGGAATTCAACAGTATTTCCTGCAATGCTGCTGTCTATTATCTTTTGGATTTCACTATTTGGAAGGCTTTTATCGACAAATGCTATGTTCTCTCCCTCTCTAATTGTAATGGTGTTGGTTTTTGCAATTGCTTTATTTTTAGTATTCCCTAAGAATTTTATTGTTAAGGGATAATCTTTAGCTTCATTTAAATTGATATTTATTTTTGCAATACCATTTGAATCAGTAGTTGCAGAATATGTATTTGAATTTAAGGTGTATGAGATTTTGCCGTTAGCCAATGCCTTTCCAGCATAGTCTTTTAAATAAATGGAATATTCATTGTTTGTACCATTTGCAAAGGTCCTATCATAGCTGGTTAAGCTAGGGATTCCTTTTTCAATAGTGATTTTATTGGTTTTTGAAATTGCCCTATATTGATTTGTTTTAGGGGAAGTTATTTTTAAAGTATAATTTCCTTCCTTATCTATATCAATTTTAAATTGGGCCACACCTTTCTGATTTGTTTTGGCATCATATGTTTTTCCATTTATTGTGAATTTTACTTTTTTGCCTTTAATGACTTGCTTGTTTTGATCTTTTAAAGCAATTCTATAATATACTCCTGCTTGAGGCAAATATTTTTTATCTGCACTTGTGATTTTTTGCTTAAGTGCAGTTATTGTAATTTTGCTCATTTTTGTTTTAGCATAATATTGGCTGGTTTTAGGAGATTTTATAGTGACTTTATAAGTTTTCTTTTTAGATAATTTGATTTTAAGTTTCACAACTCCATTTTTATTGGTCTTCTTTTTGTAGGTTTTTGTGCCAACTTTGATTGTAACTTTCTTATATGCCAATGCCCTATTGTTTTGGTCTTTTACAGTAATGCTGTAGTAATTCACACTATTTGGAGCATAAACTTTGTTTTTGGCTGTAATCTTCTGCTTTAACACTTTTACAGTGATTTTATTGGTTTTTGTTTTAGCACTATATTTGGATGTAGCTGCAGATTTGATTGTCACTTTATAGGTTTTCTTTTTGGCAAAACTAATCTTTATTTTAATTTGGCCTTTTTTATCAGTTGTTTTTGTGTATTTTTTAGTTCCGATTTTTACAGTTACCTTTTTGCCGACAATTGCCTTATTTGAAGAATCCTTTAAGGTCATTATGTAATAATCCCCAGATTTAGGTGCAAAAGCCTTATTGGAACTAATGATCTTTTGAGCTATTTTTTTAACAGTTATGCTGGAGCTTGCACTTGATTTGACATATTCCTCATAACCTGCAAAGCTTACTTTAAGAGTGTATGTTTTAGCTGTAGCCAAATTAATTTGTATTTTAGCCTGGCCTTTTGAATCTGTGGTTTTAGTATAAGTCTTTCCATTTAAAGCGAATACCAATTTTTTATTTGCTAAAGCATATCCTTTGGAATCTTTTAGTGTTGCTGTTACATAAGCTCCAGAGTTCGGATAAGTGTTAAGGTTAGATACAATTATTTGGGTTCCAACACTTTTCTGTGGAATTTGAGAGTCCACTACATCGAATGTTTTGTAATATAAAGGGTTACCAATAGTATTTGATAGGCTTTCAATAACAGCAGTTACCACATTTCCACTTTTTAAGAACTCATAATATTCAAAAGTTGCAGTTGCAACACCATTTTTCATTAAAACAGTCCTGTATATGTCTCCTTCTTGAGGTTCAACGGATGTATTGTTTTTATTTAAATAGAATGTCACATAAATTGAACTTAAATTACTTGCAACAGTTCCGTTTTTAGTTACAATTGAAATGGTATAGGTTCCTTTTTTTGTCTGCTTTATTTCGCCCAATACTAATCTGTAACTGTCATCGGCAGTCCAAAGCTTACGGTTTTGATAATCAAGATAATTATAATATATGGATGGGCAGAATGATTCTGAATTGTCATAGAAGTTATAGCCAAAGTAAAGGGTATCAGGGGTTCTATAATAATTTCCGTTTCCTTCGCCAACATAGGTGTAAATGTCATTAGCTTCATCGTAGTTATAATCTCCTGTTCCCCTTTCAAACTTAGCTTTGTAAATTAGTCTGAATGTGTGGCCCATAAAAACATTATCTTCAATTAATTCCAATTTCCCCTTACTGCTTGGAATTAAATTGCGGGCACGATAATCATTTAAGATTCCAAAGTCTCCATTTTCTCTTATGTAGTTTCCTAAAATTTCAACTCTTGTAAGATTGCAGTTTATATAAATTCCTGCACTTTCGGCATTTCCTGCATTGTTATATCCAATAAAGTTATTCAAAACATAAACATAGCTTGCAGAACTCATATTGATTCCTGATCTTTTGTTATATGTAATGTTATTGTCTCTAATGCTTGTATCATTATTGCCTTCACCAACAAAAACGCCTGTGACAGCATTATTGCTTATGGTATTGTTTATGATTGTGGTTTTATTGGAGTTTGCAATATTTATACCAATATTTGAGTTTTTAATTACGGAATTGCTTATCTTAGTGTTTTTAGCATCCACGATTCTAATGGCATCTCCGATATTGGCATTTAATGTACAATTGATAATTTGAACATCGTTTGCACCATTTATATAAATGGCATAATCATCACCATCTTTCTCGACATCATTTATCAATGTAAATCCCTGAATAATTGTTCCACTTGCTTCAGGAGTCAAATAGAATATTCCATATGCATTTGAGTAGTCAGAATTACTTGGGCAGGTAGTCATTGTAGTTGAGATATTGCTGATGATTGTTAATTTTTTATTCACCACAAAATGGCAGTGGCCGAATTTTTTCCCAGTAATTAGGATTGTGTCTCCTGAATTTGCATTATCTATTGCATTCTGAATGCTTGAATCCCCCATCTGCATTTCTGGGCCATTAACGATAATTGTATTGCCGAGTTTATTGTCTCCCAAATCAGATAATCCTAATTTGTCCGAACTTATAGTCTCTTCATTTTGCATTTCTTGGGCATCTTTATTAATGTCTGATGCTTCGATTGTAGGCACCATTTCATCAAATGTGCATATTGCATCATCATCTATAGCCAGTGTATTACAATTGTATACATTATTAATTTCTTCGGATGCTACAACAGGCCCCATACTTATCATAGCTATAATTAGAAGCAAAGAAATTAAAACTATACTTTTTCTTTTCATTTTATCCCTTTTTAATTTATTATAAACATTATTAAAATATATTTTTATGATATGAAATTTTATTCATATTTTATTCATTTTAATTTTTTTTATTGTATATATTATATATAATTCTCTCGATATATACTATTTTTCCATTTGATTCTAATAATGTTTTCCTTAATCTATTTAAGAATTTTGATATTAGGGTTCATATCTTAAATCTTTTTTAGTTTTAGCCATCGATTTTTAGTTTTAATGGATTCGGGCTTTAAAAATAGTTAGCGTTTATTTATGGCTTTTTAATGTTCCGGTAATATGAATCTATAGATTCTAAAAATAGATTTTGAGAGTGCATTTCAAATATAAAAATTTTTAAAAAAATAGAAGATGAAAAGTAATAAAAATTACTTTTCATAAATTTTTAATTTATTTTACAGTAAATGTTGCTTTTTTGGTGATAGCTTTGTAGACGTTGTCACCTGCGAATTTAGCGGTTGCGGTGAATTTGCCTTTTTTAGTTACTTTAACTTTAATGTAAGCTATACCTTTGGAATTGGTTTTAGCGCTGAAGGTTTTACCGTTTACTTTAACAGTAATCTTTTTACCTGCAATAGCTTTGCCGCTTGCATCCTTAAGGGTGAATTTCACTTTTTTAGCAACTTTAGCTTTTAAAGTAGCTTTAGCAAAGGTAGCTTTTACAGCTTGTTTGTTAACAGTTACTTTAACGGTTTTGAAAGCTGCTTTGTGGCCATCATCACCAAGGAAAGTTAAAGCGTAGTAGTAAGTACCAGCAACTTGGTTTACAGTGATTTTAGCTACACCTTTACTGTCGGTTTTAGCAGTTTTGGTAACGCCATTTACAGAGTAGGTTACTACTTTGTTTGCTAAAATGTTACCTGCAGCGTCTTTTAAGGTTACAGCTAATGTTTTAGATATTTTAGCGGTAGCAGTCATATCAGCAGCAGTAATGGCACTGGCTACTTGTTCATTGGAAGCTTTGAAGTTAACTTCATTGGAACTTGCTGCATAATCATCATCTTCTGCAAAGTTGAATGTGATTAAACCATCTTCAACAGAAACGGTTGCAAGACCATCTTCATCAGTAGTTGCGGTTTGAGGATCCGCACCATTGATAGAGTAAGTGATGGTTTTTCCTGCTAATTCATTACCATTTACATCGGATAATTTAACAGTAATTTTTTTGCTTGCAGTATTGAGTTCTGCGATTTGAATCATAGTTGTAATAGGGCCCCCTTTAGGTATGATTGTGTCTCCTGGAGTTCCCCAAACTTCATTCCAGTAATAAACAGCTGTAGCTTCATCTGGCAAGGTATTGTTAGCGATTACAATAGGTGCTTTTGGAATTAATTCACCAGTGTAAATAGTGATGGTTCCATTTTTTTCTACATATTGTGCTCTACTGACAATCTTTACAAATGTTACGGAAGAAGCAGAAGCACCTTCAATCATTGTAACGGTGTTATCGGTAATATTGATGTCACCTATGTTGGTTGGTGCACCATGTGCTGTATTTCCGTCTTCGAGTATCATACAAAGGCTATCAGATGCTAATTCAAAAGTGTTGTTGGTTACTCTGAATCCATCTGCAGATTTTGCAGCGGAAATGATTGGAATTCCAGTCATGATGACTTCACCATTGTTAGTGACAACTCCACAATTGATGAATTTGTTTCCTTCAATTACTCCTCCTGCAGTTGATGCTCCACCGTAAAAGATAGCGTATACTCCATCTTTGAAGGTGTTATTAATAAATTGGCCACCGCTGGAAGATCCGTATATGGATACACCATCAATGAGTTGTCCTTCAAATGTGTTGTTTAAGACTTTAATGTCAATACAGCCTTGTCCTCCAATACCGTATGCTCCAGATTCTTTTCCACCAACTTCTACATGTTTTGTAGTACCTGTAAAGTAGGAATTCTTAATAACAGTATTTGTAGCTTGAGCTACGAAGACGCCTTTGTTAAACCATGCAAATGAACAGCTATCGATTGTTGCATCTGCAGCAGGTCTATTTACTTTAACTGCGGATCCATAGGAGTCTACACCATATGCGGTTGTCTCACCATCAGGGTAGACAAAACTAATATCTTTTAGGATGATATTTGCTCCATTTAAGATAAATGCTCCACCATTCTTTTCTTGATTGGTAGGGTCAATTTTAATGATGGTTTTGTTTATGCCTTTACCTTGAATGGTTAGGTCAGCAGCATCAACAGTTATTACATTTTGACCAATATCATATTCTCTTTCTTCTAAGGTTACAACGTTGTCTACAGGATGAGCGATTGCATCATTAATTGCAGCCACATCATCCTCCACACTTGTATATGCTGGCTCTTCAGTCACATCAGATGCAACTATATTATCATCTATGGAATCACTGATAACTGCATCATCCACTGAATCTGCAGCAACAGCGGAAACTGAAAGAGCGACCACTAAAACTAGAAGAAGAGATAAAAAAATCTTCTTATTCATATTTTTTCTCCTAAACTTTTAATTAAATCTTTCAATTTAATTTTTATTAATTTAAAATATTTTAAATTAAAATATCTATATTTTAATGTTACTAATATCAACTCTTTAATTAACTTAATTATAGGGATTTTCAATCTTTTCCTTATTCGGACTCCTAAATTAAATTAAAAAAAGAATATTATTATCAATTTGAATTTTTTAAATTTATTTTAAAAACTTAAAATTCTTTAAAAAATCAATTCATTTAAATCTTAATATTAGTATTATTATATATTAGCGATATGTAATATAAATCTTATCGTTTTTATTTTTCCATAATAAATTTTTTTGTTTTATTTTTAAACTTTAATTATAATTTATTTTTCTCATTTAGGCAGTATTTTTACTTTATATGGCTAAATGACATTATTTCATCTCAAAATATTAATTTAAATTCATTTCCATGATATGAAAATTTTGTTTTTCAGATTTTTTGGCTCAATTTTCTTTTAAAAAAATAGGGATTTAATGCTTTAAAAATTAGTTTTCATATATTTATTTTAGTTAAATTTTTCTTTAGTAACTTATTTATATATCGTAGAATATAATAAGTTTATATTAACTAAATGAATTGTTAAGTTTAGAGTTTAGTTATTATAATTATTCTTAAAGGAGGTGAATATATTAATAAAAGAATATTATTAATTTTCACATTATTAATATTCTTCATGGGAATGCAATCAGTAGTTGCCACATCTGATATAAATGATAATTTAGATTATGGCTTATCAGATTCTAGTTTAGATTATGGTTTAGCAGATTGTTTAGATTCTAATATAGCAAGTTCTAATGATTTAGATGTTTCAGATGATATTTTGAATGAAAATATCCTTTCAAGCAAAGATTCAAATTTAGCTGATGATTCTGAATATATTCATGGCTCTGCTAAGAATGAATTAAAATCTAATGTATTGGAATCCGAGGATATTAGTTCTAATCTACAGGATGGCTCCGATGTCATCATAGTCAAGTCTGCAGATAATTATGCTTCATTAAGTGAGGATATTCAGGAGATTATAGATTCTGCAAGTTCTGGATCTACAATTCAGTTTATAGGCCCTTTTTATAAGGAGTTATATTTAAAAATCGATAAGCCTTTGAACATAGTAAGCAAATGTGGAACCGTAATCAACAATACTCAGAATATCCCTGTATTCGATTTGAGTTCTGGTGCTACCGGAACCAATATAACCGGATTCACTCTTAATCTAGTCGGTTCTTTTGTAGAAGCAAAGGATGTATCCAAAATAACTGTATCTGGCAACACAATCAATACAAAAAATATGGCTATAGTTTTTAACAATGTTTTTGATTCTAGAATACAGAATAATAATATTCTAAAGTTTGACGTTGGTGTTTTTATCTATAAATCTGGAGGAATCACCATTTCAAAAAATAATATTACTCCAGTTTTAGAAGACTCTATTGGCATTTATTTACGAAGTGACACAAGTAAAAAAGGAATCTATATTCTTGACAACAGAATTATTGGTAAGGCTTTAAATATACCTGCACATGGTATTTATGCATATGATGTTGAAAACCTTTATATGAAAGGAAATGTTCTTTCCAAGCTTGATGTCGGTATGGAGATTCCATATTCTTTAAATAACTTTACTATTCATAATAATACATTTTCATCCAATGCAGATGGACTTATTATTGGAGGATGGGTAAAGAATTTTGTATTCACTAAAAATTCCATTGTTGATAATGTACATTTAGGTGTTTATTTCACAGAGGATTTCCACGGCACTAAAGGCAATTTTACTTTAGAGAAGAATTTCTTTAACACCAATGGTATGGATTTAAGAGACAAAGGTGATGTAACCGTAAACATTGGCAAAAACTTTGCAAATTATAGATGTGATAGGGTAAAGATGAAATCAACTTTTAAAGTTGCAAGTCTTGTTAATGGAAATAAAGCATCTTTTACAATTGTTGATAAAAATGGCGTAGCCGTTTCAGGTTTGCCTAACTTTTATGCTCAAGTAACCGTTAATGGAAAAACATATGATGTTTATTTCATTGAAGGTACAGGTTATGCGGATGTTGGAAATGGTGGATCAGGATTTTCTTCAGGATCTTCATTAGACATTGGCGGTGATGAAAGACAACTTAATGATTGGGGAACTGTTGAAAATATAAGTTTAGATGATATTTTATATTATTATTCCCAGTATCAACAATTATTAGGAATAAGCCATAATGATGCAGATGATGATTTTGAAGAGGAGGAGTACAGCAATAGTTCCGGTTCTAGTCGAAATTCCGGTTCCGGTTCTGGAGACTCCGGTTCTTCAGATGGCGTAGGTTCCATCAGTAGTTCTTCAAGTTCAGCAAGCAGTGCTGGAGCTTCACCTTCAAGTTCTGCAGCTGCATCAAGTTCTAGTGCTTCTCCAAGTTCTGAGAGTTCTGCTTCAGCAAAATCTCTATCAATTGATGATGAAACTTTTAGAGTTGTTGGTGTAGGCGGTTTAGTATTCTTGATCATACTTGTTATCGGATTATATTACCGTGAAGATATTAAAGACATGATGGAAGATAATTAATTTTATTTTTCCATTCAATTTTTATTTTTTAATTTTTTTTATTTCTAATTTCTTTCTATTTTTCTTATTTTTTTACTATTTTTTCCATATTGTGTATTGTTTTTCTAATTTTTATCAAAATCTCTATTCATATGCCAAATTTCATATTCGATATGTTTATATAATCACATTCTAAAATATATTATTAATTAAACTAAAATGTGATATGCTATGATGGATTTGACTTTTGAATATCTAATTGTTTTTATTTTATTATTTGGTGCTAATATTGCATTTTTAGTAAGAAAATACGATTTTAATAAAAATAAATTTATTCAATTAGTGTTGATTTATGGAGCGATAGTATTCATTTTATCATTCATTTGTTCCTCTTTAAACTTGAGTGAATATATCATTCCGTTCATTCCATATATTTTAGGAGTGGTAAGCTTATTTGTACTAATATTGGCTATACGCTATGTTAGCTTTGGGAGGAATTTTAATGTTGAAAATGATAAGCTAGTATTTTATGGAACTATCTTATGTTCATTCATATCCATAATTGCATTATCTTTGTGTTTAAAATCAGATAATTTAGTTTTAAATGCGTTGGAATTAGCTATTTTATCTATAGCAATCATATTCCTGGTTTATAAAATTTCCAAAATATTTAATAAAGCTAAAAGACCTTATTATGCTGTTATTGGTGAATATATGTTTTTAGAATTCGTATTTTTACTGATTTTGGCTTTGACTTTTAGCACTGTTAGAGAATTGGATTATTCTATCTTCAAATCCTTTCTAATTTTGACTCCCACTTATCAGTTGATGTATGTAATAATTGTTATTCTTATTATTCTGGTTTTAGGGGTTTTATATGGCGATTGGGTTTTAAAAAGATTAAAAAGAAAATAGTTTTAATTTAAATTTTTATTTAATTATTATATAATTATTTATAAGCAATTCTTATTATTTAATTGGTGGGAGATGAATGATACTTCAAGGTACAGGAATTTTAACTTCATTTATACATATTATTTCAGAAAGT
>AUXO017281328.1_pt1 | contig 10557 bp, 13 predicted proteins | sample 768731 | NCBI WGS metagenome assembly AUXO01 (sample SAMN02715735, study PRJNA202380) | gut metagenome | biome: sheep rumen | host: Ovis aries | place: New Zealand: Palmerston North
TCATAATTTATAAAACATGCTGCAGACAAAAGGCCGGGGAAATCATCAGCAGCAGCCTTTAAAAACGGCGTTATAAAAGTAGGGGAGTATTAGAAAACAGTGTTTTAGATAAGGGGATTTTATCTAAAGTTTTATTCACTTGAACACAAAAAGACACACACGGACACGGAAGGATATTAAACACGATAGCACTTTTTTTATAAATTCTCTTTTCTGCAGAAATTACACTTTAAAGCCGATAATCTGATTAATCAGCTTCCAGGCGGCAAGCTTTCAGCCCCATTTGTTTTTTTTTAGAAATGGCCTTCGGCCATTACAAACTGAAAGAAAACTCTCACCTTTATTTATTGCCGGATCAGATAAAGCCATAAAATCACTATCAAGGCGCGCTTTTGCTGCAGCTTCCTTTCTTTCTTTGTATTCCCTTACTATTTCCCTTTCCCTTTCAATCTGTTTCATGGCCTGATTTATAGACCAGGTAGAAAAGCCCTTTCCGGCCTTTTTGGTGAGGATTGAAGAAATAGCACGGTTTGAAAGTGTCGGATTTTTGGCGGCCGCCTTCCTGATTACGTTTAAGTTTTTGGCCTTGTTTCTTCTGCGGACTTCCAGGGCGTAGGCTCTCTGTTCATCAGTGTATTTTGATAGCAAGCCTTCATTAAACTTTTTTGAACAACACCAGGAAGAAATACTTTTAGCAATTCCCGATAATTCGCGGTCAGATAGCGGGCAAGAAATCCTTCCTGATTTATCAAGGCAATCTTTATTAAGCTTTTCCAGAACTTCAAGGCAGAAATTATATAAATCGCTTTCGCTGCATTTTGTGTCACGGAAATATATATAAGCTTGTTTTCGCGCTTCATCAAATAAAGTTTGATTTCTCGACCCTTCAAGAATTTCTAAATCAAAATCAGGTAAATCAAGAAGCAGCTGCAGCGGCTCTTTTTTATCCGCTGCAGCCGGCCTTTTCACCTTTCCGGCGGCGTTCAATTCCTCTGGATCAAAACTAGAAGCAATTTCCCCGAGTGTATATTTATGATCCGTTAAGAATATTGTTTTCCAGGAATCGCACTCATAAAACGGATTTTTACACAATGCGCGGTTAAAGTGTTTATCAGCTTTCAGGCGTTCACACAGTACACTATAGACCGCTTCGGCGTATTCATACGCGGTTATTTTATCGGCCTTGCTTCTGTATTCATTCTGCAGCCATACCGGGCGCGAAAGAATATACCAGGCATGAGCTTTATTATTTTGCGTATTCATTACCAGGATATTAGGCAAGGGAAGGTTTAAATCTTCAAAATCTGAAATAGAAAAGTTTTCCCGGTCTATATCTATAACTATGTTTGAAAGATTGTATTTTGTATTAGGTTGTATATAGGCATGTTTAAGCGCTTCGCGCGGACTTCTGCGGCGGTTATTGTAGATGCTCTTTGAAAGCTTTATTCCTTGCGGCGTTACTGCGTTGTAGTAGTCTACATCTGCGGACTGAATGAAAAGATACTGATTGTTTTTGTTATAGCGGCCGACAGAAAGACTTCTTAAAAACTCTTTCTGAAAATATGCAGCTTCACTTTTCTTTTCCCCTAAAGAAAACATCTAGTTTTTTTCCCCACCACAATTTTTTATTGCAGCGGGAAAACCTTCCAGGGATAAAAAAAAGAATTCTAAATAAAAGCTCAATGCTTTTTCTTTTGTTTTCTTTCCCAGGGTACCACCCCCGGCAAGCTAGTTACTCAGTTTGTTCGTGACGAAATAACTAACCTAATAATCGAAAACTAAAAAAATAGTCATCAACTGTGATGCTTTCGAGAAAGCATCAAGCCTTTATTTAGAATCCTTTATTCTAAAAAAAGTTTTATTAAAATGTAATTCACGAACAAACTGATAACCACAACTTGTAAAATGGGGTGGTGAGTCCCGTTGCAGTTGTCTATTATTATAATTCACTAAATTTTTTTGTCAATATTTTTGGTGTACAATCAAATATAAAAACATCTAAAAAGACATAAAAAGATTAAAAAAGACACTATAAAACATTGAAATATTGCGCTTTATGTTTTAGATTGAAATTATCTACAATGATGCTCTGGAAATCTGATTAATCAGTTTTCCTAGTATTTCAGCCGCCGCGGGATTTCCCACGGCGTTTTTTTTTATTTGCTGCAAGCTCTGGAAAGAAGAAAGCCGCCTTTCAATTTTTCAAAATCAGTTTTATAGTTTTATCTGTTAGCAATCTTCAAAATAAAATTGCCTTCCGGGAATTGTCAATTTCAGGAAGGCAGATTTTTTTTATATGCAGTTTTCGCGCCTTGATAATTCAGCTATTCAATAATAAACTTTAACTATTCCATAATTCGACCGATAGCCTGCAAACTGTCGTTAATGGATTTTCTAAAGATTGCTTTCCGGGAATTGTTAATTCCTGGAAAGCTCTTTTTTTCATGCTTCCAGATTGCAATTATTTTGTACTTTTGGCCGGATAAGAATAGACAGGTTTTAAAATAAGCTTTCTGCAGCAAGCTTTAAGCCTTTAATCAGATAACCGACAGTGTTATAATAAATCTACCTCGAGTGTCGAACCCCTAGCCGCATTTCATCTCACGGCCGGGGGTTTCTTTTTGCCCTGATAAAATCAGAGTGGATCATAATTATCATGAAAGATATAGAACTTTTTAGCACTCGGTTTATAGCTTCCGGCGGCGTTATCGTCTTTTTCTATCTTTTCAAAATTATCAGGGTTTCTTTCACACTTCCCGCATTTAATAGCGTTTTCTCTGTTTCTGCACTCGTCTATAAATTCGCAATCCATATATTAAACACCTCGCTTTATTTATCGGACTGTATGATTTAAACGCCCTATTTTTTCAGACATTTTTAATATTGTAATTGCTGCAGAAATCTATATTATAAAAAACATCAGACTTGTTTTTATTTTCGTTTTTCGGTCAATACGACCTCCTCCGACCTGGTAATTTTCGAACGTTACCAGGTTCTTTTTTTTTATCCGTCTATTTTCGGGTTATGGAAGTATTAACACCGCATTATTAAAACACGGCCGGACTGTTTACCAGGCGCGCGGCCGCTTCTGCAGCTTTCAATCCATAAGCTTTTATATATAAGTTTTCCTTGTCAGCCTTTCTTCCTTCCGGCGTTTCTTCAGATTCAATAAAGCCCGCCTGAAAGAAAAAGATTTTTATTTACTTGATAGGTTTTCTTTGTTTTCGGTTATAGGATTTAAAACAGATAGAACTATTGAAACAAGGGGGAAATATGGTTTCTATATCAAAATCTTTTGCCAATAGCATTTTATGCGGTAAGTCTACAAACATGTTAGCGGCCTTTGATGCAGCCATTGAAAAGGAAAGCTGCAGCACACCAGAGGGCACAGAAAGACAGTTTAACAAGCGCCTTTATGAATTTGCCGGAAATAATATTGTTTTATCAGCTTTTGAAAATGCGATAAATCAGAATTACCAGGCAGAAAAAAAAGCAGCTTCAAGCGGTTTATCAGGTTATCAAAACCCGGCAACCCTTAAAGCTTTTGAAAAAGCACTCAATTCAGCAAGATAAAAGCCACAAAAAAAAACGGCCGGGAAGTTTTTCCGGCCGTTTTTCGTTTTCTATGCTCTGTTAGATTTCAAGCATAGCTTTTGAAGCTTCATAAATAAAATCCTTAAAATCGCGCTGCAATTCTATAAGTTTTATAATTATTTCGCCTCGTCTCTGGAAGTTCATTTCATTAATTCTAGAAATACGCTCTTCCACATCTGCGTCCGGAAGTTTTTTATTTATGATTGTAAGATAAACATTTTTTATAATTTCTTCTGAACCTTTATTAAAATGAACCCGTTCAGAAAGACTTCCAAAAAGCGGAATAGAATCTTCAAGGCCGTATTTCTTTCTTAATTCAAGAAATTCTTCCCTTGATAAATCATAATTCTTTTTTCTTTTTTCCTGGAAAGCTTCAAAATCTTCTTTAATGCTTCCTTCCCACATTGCACGGTTATTTTTTTCGCAATAATCTTTTAAGCTTATTTCCTTGCAGTCAGGGCGGGAAGAAATCTCTCCGCCCTCGTTTTTCTGGTTATCATAAAAAACACATACCGATTTACAAGCTTCATAAATTGCAGCTTCTGCAGCTTTGATTTTTTCAACAGTTTCTTTTCTCATAATGTTACACTCCCATTGATGATAAAACGCTTTCGCGCTCTGCGTTTTTGAAAGTTTCATTTACTTTTTCATAAAACTTTTCATTCATAACATCAGCTTTTGAAATTGCAGCTTCCAGGACAAGCGCGCCCGCCCTGGTTGTTAATGCTGCGTTTTTATCAGCTGCGGCCGCTGCGTTTAATTCTTCATCAAGACATTCAAGAAGAACTTTTTTATAACTGCAGATTGCTTTCTTTACATTCTGCAGTAAATCAAATTCTTTTTTTGAAACATCTTTATCCATGAAATCAAATTTTTTATTCATAATTCTAAATCTCCATAAGATTAATTTCTTTGAAATTATTCCTGATATAATCATCAGAAAAGCCGTTTTTTCTGGCAAGCCTTCGCGCTTTATAAATAAAGTCTCTTGCCCTTGCTTCGTTCATATTCTCGCTTTTTTCCATGAAAGAAAAAAATACATCTTCATGTTTCCAACATCTTAAAAAGGCAGCATAAATATTTAATATCTTTCTTTCATGAAGGCCGGAAACAATATCTCTTGAAAATGGTTTATCAACTAACATTCTGCACCCCCTCGCCTGATAAATCCTTTGTTTCTTCAAGGATTTCTTCAAGGGTAATGTTATATTGCGGATCAGAAAGCAGCTCTTGAATTGTTTTATCTTTCAGGCGCCGTTTTCCCATATAAACCCGGGAGTATGTTTTAGACCAGGGAATAGAAGTTTCTTTTTCTATCAGCCGGCAAAAAGCTTTTACCGGGATAGGCTCTTTACTGTTTGCTTTTAAATAGCAAACATACCAGATAGCACAATAATTATTAAAACATCTTGTACTATGAGATAATTTTAAATTGTCTTTAATTCTTGAAATTTCATTTTCTGAAAAATCATTAGAATTAAAAACATTCAATAAATTTTGCTGCATAGGCAGCCCCCTTAAAAAATAGTTTTAGCAAGCTTTACAAGCCGCCGGCGGCCATCTGCACGTTTTCATAACTCTCTATGTTTTACAGTTTAAGAACGATATAACGGAAAAACTATCAACAAAATTATTTTTTTACAAAAAAATTAAATATTTTATAACAAAAAAAAATATAAACATGGCCGGATAGTTTACCAGGCGCGCCGCCGGCGCTCTGGATCAGCTGCAGCCGCTCTACTTCTTCCGGCGTTTTTCTTCCAGGATAAAAGCTTTATGTAAAAGTTATTTAATTTACTTGATAGTTATTCTTTCAAAACATGTTTTAATTGATTACATGACGGAAAATAATTCTCTTGAAATCCTGAAAGAAATAAAAAAGAAATTCAGGAATCCTAAACAAGTAAACGCCGTTTTCATTAATGCAGAAAATAAAGAAATCTCTATTTCAGAGACTTTCCAGGATTTCTACGATTTTTATATTTTCAGGAACTCGAAACAAAAAGAAGGCTATTCCCTTAAAAGCTGCGATATAATACCGGCCTACAGAAAAAGAATTGAGACTTCGGAAAACGTCTCTAAATTGGTTTTGACTTTTGTAATAAATAACTGCGAGCTTTCCCCGGAATCTCAAACACCTATTAAAGACATTTATAATTTATTTGCTGCAGAAAATCCGGGAATCAGTCAGACTTTCTTTACTAAGATTTTATTAAAGCATTTTCCCGCAATTACCAGAAAGCAGAAACGAAACGGCAGTGAAAGCCCTATTCAGATTTTTATAGGAATCTGTTTAAAAAAACATTGATAGTTTTTCCAGAAATTCAGATTTAATTTTTAAAACTATGACACAAAACAAGAAAAAGACCAGGCAAGAAATTGTTAATAAAATCGTCATGGAAAAATACGGCGAAAAGTTTAAATCTTTTGTAGCTTCTACTCCTTACGACCCTAAAAACAAAAAAGCTTTGTTTATTGATGATGATTATTATAAATCAGAGTTTCAGGCCGGAATAGACAGTAATATTTCTTATCAGTGGATCAGCTTGTTATTAAACAGAAGCGGCGGGCAGCCGGCATATTGCAAAATATACGGAAGTTATATTATCCCGGAACAATGGATCAGGAACAATTTTTAATTTACTTGATATTTTTTCAGGCAGATTTATTTATAATAAAATCAGTCCTTTAATTAATAGTTTTATCTCAATAAAGGGAGTATCTGAAAAACAGATATTCCCTTTATTCATTTTTTAAAATCCTTAATTAAACTATCACTATTTCCAACAGTTTGGGATATAGTATCAGAAAATATAGCGGCCGCCGTTGTTTCTTCAATCAGTTCATGAAAAAGCCCCAGATTTATTTTTTTCTAATTCTGCATCAGTTTTATTATTAATCATTTTTGTATATTCATATTGTTCTTGCATTAATTTATCTTTCCCCATTAGGATAATTTGCTGCAAAATCTGTAATTCATAATGACTTAAAGAAACATTGTAATTATCAATTTCAACCATTTCTATTTTCATAAAAACCCCTGATTATATCAAAATACTTTTTTCTTCCGGCGTTTTATTCTTTGCTGCATTTATACGGCGTTTTTCTTGCCATATCTGCAGCAACAATTTTAAATCTTTTTATTCGCCTTCAAAAAAAATTAAAGCTGCGGAATTGTTTCAATTCCATAATCGACAATTTTAATTTTATTTGTTTCAATCTGATTGTAAGTATAAGCAAGGGCTAATAAAACAAACTGATTTAATTTAAGATTATTTTCAGCTGCAAAAGATTTATAAAGTTTATGCTTTTCTTCTGGAAGTCTTACCAGGATATTACCTTTATAAAAATTCTGATTTTTTCGCATTTCCTTTAATTGAGTTTCAATTTTTTCAGCTTCTTTCTTTTTAGTTTCTACCAGGTCAGAAAGTCCATTATTTTTGAAAACCTCAATTTCATTTCTAAGGGTTTTTAAACTCTTTTCAAGTTTCTTTACTTCTTCAATACTTACATCTTCATTTTTATTTTCAGGTGTATCAGCTAAAGAAACAACTTTTTGAGATTTTATTTTACTTTCAGTTTCAGCAAATTCTTTTACAGAATTATCAACATTAAAATTTGTTTTTAGTGCCATAGTTTCTACTTCTCCAAAATCTTATTTGTTATAGCTTCAATTACTTTTAGCGTTTCTGCTTTTACTTCAAGCGGGTAGTATTGAACAGTCAAAAAAGAAGGAACACATTTTTTAAAAGTTTGGTCTACCGGAATATAAAAATAATTATAATCAGGGCAATTTTTATTAAACGCTTCAATAACTGCTTTTGTAACTACTAATTGGGAATTAATCTGGTTAAGAATAATATCATTAATAACCGGGGTTGTTTTGTGTCTATGCTTCCAGAAGCTTTTTAAATTTTCTCTGTATCTATTCAATCCGTCAAAACTGAATTTATCAGCAAGTAAAACCGGGAATATTAAATCAGTCGCTTCAAGAATATTTTCTTCAAAAATATTAAAGCTTGGTGAAGTATCAAAAACAATAAAATCAAACCCCATATTCTCTAAAGCTTCACGAACATCTAAAAAAATTAGATGCTCTTTCGGCGCGTTTGTGTTGATATAATCAACTAAATCTTGCCTTGTAGGAATTGAAGTTAATACAGATAGATTTTCTATCTTTGTTTCTTTTATTGCTTTTTCAATTTCTATTTTGCCATTCAAAACATCAGCTAATTGAAATTCTAAATCAGCCGTATTAATTAATGCGCTTCCACTGTTTGCTTGTGGATCTGCATCAATCAGGATAGTTTTTCCATGTTTTGCCAACTCTGCGGCAACTGTAAGCGATAGCGTACTTTTGCCGGTTCCGCCTTTGTTGTTTGCAAATGTTACTACTTTCATAAACTCCATTGTAAAACACTAATAAAAATTAAACAAGTAAAAAACGCTTTTATTATTTTAGCGGTTTTATTGTTTGCTTTATTATCGTTATATTTTTAGCTTTTATTTAGCGTTTATATTATATTTATTATATCGTTTTTATAGCGTTTATATAGCGTATTATTTATATTTTTATCATTACTATATTTTTAATATATTTTGATATGGTCTATTAAAATACGCTCATATCTTCAAAAAATCGGGGGTATTTAGGGAATCTGATATAAAATCATTACCCGGCGCAAAAAGCGCGCTATACGGCCGTTTTTCGCGTTTTCAGCCCGGTTTTTCAATGCAGCTTTATTTCTTGTTTTTCTGCAGAAAGCCGGCGGCCGCGTTGGTATGATCCACCAGAAAGAAAAAGCTCTTTCAGCCCTTCCCGCCTTGTCAATTTTCAAGCTGCGGCCGGTTATAGATGCGTTTTAATTTCCGGCTCTGTTTTCCTTCCGGCGCGCCCTGAAAAGCTTCTGCAGCAAGCTTTTTTATTTCATGAAATAACACGGCCGGAAATCCGGCGGGCAGTCTTTACCAGGAAGGAAAGCTTTCCGGCCTTGAAGCTCATAAAATACCAGAATAACCGCCCGCCCGCTTTGAAGCTCTTAAAGCTCTGGATCAGAAACGCTTCCGGCCGTGATACGCCGGCCGGCGCTTTTGTCGTTTCTGCAGCTGCATCTAAAAACCTGAAATCATTAAAAAAACTTGCAGCCTTTGGATCAGGTTTCAAAATACCCACCCGGGCGGCAGCCTTTACACTATCAGGAATAAAAGCTTCCAGAACCGGCGGCCGCGGCCTTGTACCTGATAAAATGATTATCTTTCCAGGATTGAAGCTTTATTTCATAACTTGCGATATATGCAGCTTTTTACAACTTTCAAAAGTAGTGGAATTTCGCGAAAAACGGCCATTTTTAACGCTTCTGCGGTCATTTTGATATATTTCACGTTTTCGCGGAAAAAGTCGCTCAAAATCAATCCTAGCGCGGTTTTAGGGCAAATTTAGACTATCTGCAGCAGTTTTCTTTCTTGTTTGTGTCTTTTGTGAATCTACATGCGCGATTGATTGCTTTTGTCGCGGAAAGGAAAACAGAAATATATATACGTAAATCTTACATACTTAGATTTATATTTACAGAATAATTTATATGTCAGTATATCCAGGAAATAAAAAAAGGTACTGTTAACGGGGGGGTACTATGTGCAATTAGTCGGCGCGCCCTGCCGTTTGTCATTTATGCGTTATCTTTTGAAGCGGGTTAAACAATATTGAAACATGACTTTGTTAATATTTAACATTTCTAACATTTTGACTTTTCAGGCCTTAAAATCGGCGGTTCAGCGTCGGGCGTGCGGCGGTTTTTCTGTTTTTATTCCTGAAAAATCAACCTTCCGGGCGGACTTGCGGCGGATTTATGCTCTTTTAGCAGTCCAAATTTAAGATTGTGGCGGCAGTGCATCGGGTGAGTATCATTTTAGGCCGTTTTAGCAGTCGCTTTTTATGCAGCTTGATTTTAATATTTCTTCCTGGAGGAAAAATAAAACTATGGACATTGAAAAGATTTATGATGAACTTGAAAACCTGGGAATGTTTGCGGACTTGCTTATAGTATCAGGCGGCAACCCTACACACAATTTAGAAAACACAACTTTGTTTTCTGTAGGCAGCAATATTTTAAACTCTGTAAAAATATTGCGCGATTTCATCACCGCCAGAAGCTTAGTGTAAAACGTAAAAGTAAAAATCCGAGTTTAAAAGTATTTGCTTATGTTAACGAGATTGAGTTATTTTCCTCAATCTCGTTTTCTACAAAAAACTTTTTTTTAAGAAATTTACATTTACGTTTACACTTCCCCCCCCCCATATCCCCCCATATATATACCTTTACTTTCTATAATAGGATTTAAAAGGGTGTAAAAAAGTTATATATAATATAATTAATATGAATGAGATTAATATTATATTTTGGGAGTGTATAAATTCACGGTTTTCAATGATTTTCCGCTAAAAATCCGTGAATTTCGTTACTTTTCAAGGGAAAAATTAAAAATTATAACTGCAAAATCTTGCTTTCATGCTGCAAAAAATATCTTTTCAGCCTGAAAAGCTGCATTTTTCATTAAAAACCAGGTGTAAAAAATGTTTTCCGCGTTTTTGAAAATTTAAACGAAAATAGCATTGAATTTCGGCGTTATACCTTCCGCCGTTTTTCAATGAAAAACTATGTTTCTTTCCGGCGTTTTCGCCGTTTCTGCAGCAGAAAAACTAATATTTAATACTGAAAAATGAGGACATCAGGCCGGAAAATCTAGCCTGATTTATCGCTTTTGCATTGGTAGACAGAATATTTAAAATTAAAGAAAAGATGTATTTCCCGGAATCCGTTATAAAATCCGGCGTTTCAATCAGGATCATAAATCAAGCTGCATCTGCAGCAAGCTTTTTATTTCATGAAAGACACGGCCGGAAATCCGGCGGGCAGTCTTTACCAGGAAGGAAAGTTTTCAAGCCTTGAAGCTCATAAAAAA
>AUXO018153253.1_pt1 | contig 10557 bp, 7 predicted proteins | sample 768731 | NCBI WGS metagenome assembly AUXO01 (sample SAMN02715735, study PRJNA202380) | gut metagenome | biome: sheep rumen | host: Ovis aries | place: New Zealand: Palmerston North
ACGTTTTATCAGGATTTTGCAAAAACTCTTTCCGATGCAGAAGAAGCAATGGATGGTCAGCACGTCAAAATTCCCGACGAAGAAACAGATATTATCTGTGACCAGTGCGGGCGGAATATGGTTATCAAATTGGGAAGATATGGAAAATTTCTTGCCTGCCCTGCGTTTCCGGAATGTAAGAATACAAAACAAATCGTTCTCGAAACAGGCGGTTTCTGTCCTCGTTGCGGTCAGAAAGTCATTCAGAAAAAGTCAAAACGTGGGCGCATTTTCTACGGTTGTGAAAAATATCCGGACTGCCGTTTCATGACATGGAATGTTCCGGTTGAGGAACGCTGTCCGCAGTGCAATTGCACTTTATTCCAGAAAGGCGGAAAATCGGGAAGTTTGGTCTGTGAAAAGGACGGTTGCGGTTATGAAAGGAGCTTGAAATGATGCAGGCGGTTGTCATTGGCGGAGGTCTTGCCGGCTGTGAATCTGCTTGGGCATTGGCGAACAGAGGTATTTCCGTCAAACTCTACGAAATGAAGCCCGTCCGGTACAGTCCTGCACATCATCATGAAAATTTGGCGGAATTGGTCTGTTCCAATTCGCTGAAAGCGTCAAGGCTTGCCTCTGCCGGAGGACTTCTCAAAACGGAAATGGAAATGCAGGGAAGTTTATTAGTCCGTTGTGCAAAGGCTTGCGCTGTGTCGGCTGGCGGTGCGCTGGCTGTGGACAGGGAACAATTTTCAGCTATGGTCACAAAGGAAATCGAAAATCATCCCTTGATTGAGATTATCCGTGAAGAAGTGACGGAAATTCCTGACAAAAATTGCGTTATTGCGACAGGTCCTCTGACTTCGGATGCAATGTCTGAAAAAATTGAGAAATTGTGCGGTGCAAGACTCAGTTTCTTTGATGCGGCTGCGCCGATTGTTTCGGCGGAAAGTCTGGATATGAACAAAATTTTCTTGCAGTCACGCTATGACAGGGGCGAAGCTGATTATCTTAACTGCCCTATGAACCGTGAAGAATATGAAGCTTTCTGGAATGCGCTTGTCAATGCTGAAAAAGCCCCTCTGCATGAGCATGACAAGGAATTTTTCAAGGTGTATGAGGGCTGTATGCCTGTTGAGGTGCTGGCATCAAGGGGTATTGATACACTCCGTTTCGGGTGTTTGAAGCCTGTCGGACTGCATGACCCCCGAACCGGAAAAAGACCTTATGCTGTTGTTCAGCTGAGACGTGAAAATCAAGAGGGGACTATGTTCAATCTTGTGGGATTCCAGACCAATCTCAAATTCAGTGAGCAGAGACGTGTATTCAGCATGATTGCAGGGCTGGAAAATGCGGAATTTCTGCGCTATGGCGTCATGCACCGGAATTTCTTCCTGAATAGTCCGGAATTGCTGAATCCTGATTACTCGCTGAGAAATGCCGAAAATATCTTTTTTGCCGGACAGATGACAGGCGTTGAGGGATATATGGAATCGGCATCCAGCGGAATCATTGCCGGAAAAAGCCTTGCCAATCGTTTACAAGGAAAAAAGCCCTATATTCTCCCAAGGGGGACAATGACGGGCGCACTGGCTTATTATGTCAGTGAGGGTGGCGCATCCGATTTTCAGCCCATGGGCGCAAATATGGGAATGCTCCCACCGCCTGAAAGCAGAATCCGTGGCAAACAGGAACGTTATCAATATATCGCTGAAAAGGCTGTTGAATGCCTGAAATCAGCCCTTGACGAAATGGGGGTTACAATATGAAAATTGTCATTGATGCATTCGGGGGAGACAATGCCCCCAATGAAGTCATTAAAGCCGTCCGAAAGGCGAAAGATGAATTACAGGTTGATATTATCCTGTGCGGTGATGAGAAGAAAATCAAGAATACTGCAAAGGAATTGTCAATCAATATTGATGATATTGAGATTATCCATGCGCCGGAAGTGTTTGACGTTCACGAACAGCCTACGAAAATTCTCAAAGAGGGAAAGAATACTTCTCTTGCGGTGGGTTTGCAGGCTCTCAAAGAGGGAAAAGGCGACGCCTTTGTCAGTGCCGGAAGTTCGGGCGGTCTGATTGTGGGAGCATCAACCTGTGTCGGGCGAATCCGTGGAATTAAACGTCCGTCCATGTCGGCTATGCTCCCGACCATCAGCGGAAGACGTATCATGCTGACGGATGCCGGAGCAAATGCACAGTGCAGACCTGAAATGTTATTGCAGTTCGCTGTCATGGGTTCGGCATATATGAAATGTGTCAAGGGCATTGAGAATCCCAGAGTCGGCTTGCTGAATATTGGCGCAGAGGAAACCAAGGGCAGAGAACTGGAGCTTGAAACTTATCAGCTTCTTAAAAATGCACCTCTCAATTTCGCCGGAAACGCTGAGGCGAGAGAAGTCCCGACAGGGAATTTTGATGTGATTGTCAGTGACGGATTTTCCGGTAATATCGTACTCAAGTTATATGAGGGTATGGGGAGCATGTTCAAGAAAAAGCTGAAAGGATGGTTCAGCGGATTTTTCGGGAAACTTTCTGCTGTCCTCGTCATGAAGGAAATCAAAGAATTTCAACAGCTCATGGATTATAAGACAGAGGGCGGAGGAATTATTCTCGGCGTTGCGAAGCCTGTTATCAAGGCTCATGGGAGTTCAGACAAAAAAGCGTTCTTTCATGCTATCCGTCAGGCAAAACTTTGCGTTGAGGGAAATATGATTGTTGAAATTACCAGAACCATGGAAGAACTGAAGGGAGACTAATCATGGAAACAGAATTTTCAGAACTTGAAAAACAAATCGGATATACTTTCAAGGATAAAGGGTTGATTTATGAGGCTCTTTCTCATTCTTCCTATGCAAACGAAAAAAAGAAGCAGAAACACAGCAATGAACGGCTTGAATTTCTGGGTGACAGCGTATTGTCGGTTGTCGTGTCGGAATATCTGTTTAAGAATTACCCCGATTTTCCGGAAGGAGAACTGACAAAAATTCGGGCTGCGCTGGTTTGTGAAAAGTCTCTGCATCAGTTTGCTTTGCGGATTCATCTGGGGGATTTCCTGCTTTTGGGAAAGGGAGAAACCCACACAGGCGGACGGGAAAGACCTTCTATTCTGGCTGATGCATTTGAAGCGGTCATTGCTGCGATTTATCTTGACGGCGGTCTGGAATCCGCAAGAAAACATATTATGCATTTCATACCGAAAACACTCCCGAAAAATCATTCGCTCTTGTTCGGCGATTATAAAACCGCCTTGCAGGAAGTTATTCAGAAAAACCCAGAAGAAAAAGTGGAATATGTTCTTGTTTCAGAATCAGGTCCAGACCATAATAAAACTTTCGTTGTCGAAGTCTGCATGAACTCTAATATTATTGGCAAGGGAAAGGGCAAAACTAAAAAAGAAGCGGAACAGATGGCAGCGAAAGAAGCACTTGAACTCATGGGGATTGAAACTTGAAACATTCCAATATTTCCATTTTCGTCCCACATGCCGGATGTCCGTTTCAATGTGCGTTCTGTAATCAGCATACCATTACTTCACAGACAAATCTACCCCATGCAGAGGATGTTGTCAGAATATGCAGTCAGGCAATGCAGGAAATTTCTGAGAAGTCACAGGCTGAAATTGCATTTTTCGGAGGGAGTTTCACGGCGATTCCTGAACAATATATGCTGGAATTGCTGAAATCTGCACAGCCTTTTATTGGAAAGGATAAATTTCATGGTATCCGGATTTCGACACGTCCCGACTGCATTACCCCCGAAATTCTCGAAATCCTCAAAAAATATCATGTGACAGCTATCGAATTGGGGGCGCAGTCCATGAGTGACAAGGTATTGCAAGCCAATCACAGGGGACATTCTGCGAAAGATGTTTTTCAGTCGTCGGCAATGATTCGGGAATATGGCTTTGAATTGGGCTTGCAAGTTATGAAAGGCTTGTACCGAAGTACCATTGATGACGAAAGCACTACATTGAATGCCGTGTGTGAAATTCATCCTGATACTGTCCGGATTTATCCGGTGGTCATTCTGAAAGGTACAAAATTAGCAGAATTATATCAATCTGGTGAATACGTCCCAATGTCGTTTGATGACATGGTGAAAATGGTTGCAAGTGATATGCGGATTTATATGGATGAAGAGATTCAAATCATCAAGGTGGGACTTCATGCAAGTGAATTCGTGGAAGCCGACAAAATCGGCGGTTACTATCATCCGGCATTCCGTGAACTGTGCGAAAGTGAAATTTATCAGCTCCGCATGGAATCGGCTGTGATGGCTTTACAATGGGAATTGCATGGCTTTCGCCGTCAAACTGTCTGGACAGAAGACAGAGTTTTTGCAGTGAATCCACATTGCATCAGTAAGGCAGTCGGGCAGAAAAAAGCGAATATTCGTTATTTTTATGAAACTTATGGAATTCGTGTGAAAATTGTCGGGGATGAGACAGTCAAGCACTTTGATGTGAAAATCATTTCATGACTTCAAAAAGGAGAATTTATGAAAAAATACCAATTCTTTTTAATAATGACAATCATGGGAGTGCTCATTTTGACAGGATGTGCCAAAACGGAAACTCCTGATTCGTCCAGCGGTTCAGAAATTTCAGTAGAAACACTTGAAAGCAGTCAGCCAGAGACGACTACTGAAAATCTGAAAGAAACTTCCTTACAGGAGGAAACAGATGCTGGATATAAAGATATTCCCATTATGGAGGGTGTCGATTTTTCGGATGTGGTCAGCTTTATTGAGCAAGACCCCTCTTATGCTCCTGAAGAAATTGCATACCGGATTTATGTTGAAAATGTCATGCTTCAGAATCCCAAAGGCGATGAGAGAACAGAAGTAATTGTTTGTTCTGAAATATTGAGACGCTCATCAGGAATGCACAAAACAACTACCATCGGGGCAGAGAAAAGTTTTTTCGATTCTTTCCGGAGTGATTCCCCCTATCTGGATGCAAAAGAGGAATGGTGTGACGGATATTATCGGTATCCTGCTGAATTGATTATTGAAGCGTGTATGGATGAATACCAAGATGTCTATGGAAACGAAGATTTACAGCTTTACCAAGAATATGAACTTGTTTCTACTTTTACCGAAGATGACTGGGTTCTTTATGAAGAATATGATAATTCCCAAAATACCGAAACTACAGAAGAAACTAACAAAACAGAATGATTTTGAAACTATCGACAAGGTGATAGAATGTATTTAAAATATCTTGAAATTCAGGGGTTCAAATCCTTTCCGGACAGGGTTCGGCTGAATTTTGACAAAGGTGTGACTGCGGTCGTTGGCCCTAACGGAAGCGGAAAAAGTAATATTGGTGATTCTGTCCGCTGGGTACTCGGCGAACAGTCCACCAAAAATCTCCGTGGCAATAAGATGGAAGATGTCATTTTCTCCGGTACAGTCGGGAGGAAACCAATGGGTTTTGCAGAAGTCACCCTTACCATTGATAACAGTGAGGGCAGGCTGGAGGGCTATGGCGATGAAGTCAGTGTGACCCGAAAACTGCACCGCTCCGGAGACAGTGAATATCGCATCAATGGAAAATCTGTCCGCCTGAAAGATATCAATGAGTTATTCATGGATACCGGACTCGGAAGAGACGGCTATTCCATTATCGGACAGGGGCGAATTGCGGAAATCGTTGGGGCAAAGTCCAATGAACGCAGAGAAATTTTTGAGGAAGCTGCTGGTATCTCGAAATTTCGTTACCGCAAGACCGAAGCAGAGCGCAAACTCGCTCAGGCACAGGAAAATATGGAGCGTCTGAATGATATTGTTTCCGAACTTGAAAGCCGTTTATCTCCGTTGAAGTCACAGGCGGAAAAGGCGGAAAAATATCTTGTTCTGGCAGAAGAACAAAAAAAGCTTGAAATTTCCGTCTGGGTGGAACAGCTTTCCGGAATCGCTGAAAGGCTGAATTCCCTGAATGATAAGCTACTCATTGCAAAGACGGAATATGAAAATACACAACGTGACATTGAAGCCGAAGAAGCCAAAATTCAGAATTGCTATGCCATCATGCAGGAATGCTCCATTCAGGCAGAGGAAGCCCGTGCAGAAGTCCGCCGGCTGCGTGAAATTTCTGCACAGTCAAAGGCAGATATTGCCGTCTGGAAAAATGACATTGTACACAGTCAGGAGGCTTTGAAGCTCCTACAGGAACGCCATCAGCAGGAGCTGAAAGAACAGGAAAATTTAACTGTCCAGCTTCAAAATGCGGAAACGCATTCTGCTGAAATGTGCCGTATCTGTCAGGAGACAGAAACCGAACTTTCCAACGCTCAGAAAGCCTTTGAAGAGATGGAAAACGCCTACCGTGCAGAAGATGAGAAATCCCAGAAAGCTGATGAGCATTTGCATCAGCTCTACCTTGAAAGAAGTGAATTGCAGTTTCAGGTCAAATCCGCAGAGGAAAAAACCGAACAGGCTGTTTCTGCCATTGCAGAACTTGAAAATTCATTTCAGGAAAATGCCGAACTCCTCAAGGAAGCTGAAAGAAATTATGAAATCGCTTTACAGTCCATGCAGGATGTTCAAAAAGAATTGACCACTCAGGAAGCCAAAGTGAATGAATGCCGTCAAAGTCTCCATTCCGCCCAGCAACAGAAACAACAAGCAGAGGAACAGCTCAGACAATGCAGTTTTCAGCTCCGTGACAGCAAACAACGTCACAGAATTCTCAGTGATTTGGAACGCAATATGGAAGGATTTTCCGGAAGTGTCAAGCAAATTATGCGCACTGTCCAGAAAGGCGAACTGCATGGAATTTTCGGGACGGTAGCACAATTGATTCAAGTCAATAACCGTTACGGAATCGCCATTGAAACGGCTCTCGGTGCAAGTGTGCAGAATCTCATTGTTGAAAATGAAGAATCCGCCAAAATGGGAATTCGTTTTCTGCGTGATAACCGTGCAGGTCGTGCGACTTTTTTACCCCTTACAACCATCAGAGGGAGACGGCTCACAGAACAGAATCTGTCACAGTGTGCCGGATTTGTCGCCATTGCCAGCGATTTGGTGGAATGTGATGCTCGTTACAGAGAAATTGCAGAAAATCTCCTCGGGCGCATTGTCATTGCAGAAGATATTGATTCCGGCACGGAAATTGCCAAAAAATATGGCTATTGTTTTCGGATTGTCACCATGGACGGACAGGTTATCAATGCAGGCGGTTCATTCACAGGCGGTTCAGTCCAGAAAACAGGAGGTATGCTCACCAGAAAAACGGAGTTGCAGGAGTTACAGAATACCATTGAAACTTTTGCAATCCGCTGTCAGCAGGCAGAAGAACAGGCTCGGCTTTATGCTGATGAAGTCAGCGAAGCGGAAAAAAGCCTCAACCAACAAAGTGACATCTATCAGGGATTACAACGGAAATTTTTACAGGCTCAGAATGAAGCCGAAAGACAGCAATTCCCTGTTTCACAGTACCGCAAAAATGAACAGGATTTCGAACAGCAAATGCAAAATCTGAAACAGTCCTCTGCTGATGCTGATGAAACATTGGCTTCCGTCAGACTCGCACAGGCAAATAAAAATATTGAAATCGCTGATGCTGAAGCCAGCATCACAGGCGCAAAAGACAAAAAATTACAGATGCAACAGGAACGTGAAAGGCTCTCTGAACAGTTTGGAAACCTCAAAATTCGCCTTGCACAGGCTGAAAAAGACAAGGAATCTGCTCAAATGACTCTTGAAAATGCTCGTTCCGCTGTCGAACAGGCGAAAATCAGAAATGAACAGTATTCGGCTGAACTCGCTGAACATCAGAAAATCATCGATGAAAAAACAAAAGCCGTTTCTGAACAGGAAACTCTGCTCTCCGAAACGGAACAGCAGATTGTTGCATCAGAGGAAACAGCAAAAAAAGCTACGGAATCCCATGATGCACAGAATATTCAAATCCGTGAATTGCAGTCGGGACTGAATGCCTATCACGCTTCAAAAGAGAAATTCTCTGCAGAAGTTACCCGACTTTCTGAACGTGTCAGCAGTCTGACACAGGAAAGCGACAGCCTTGTCAATAAATTATTGGAAATCTACGAAATGACACGTTCCGAGGCGAAAGAATTCGCTCAGCCCATTGAAGATATGAACACGGCGAAAAAGCGTTTATCTGAACTGAAACAGAAAATCCGTGCTTTGGGAAATGTCAATGTCGGTGCAATCGAAGAATACAAGGAAGTTTCAGAACGTTATGAATTTCTCTCAAAGCAAATGAAGGATGTTCGGAAATCCAAGCAGGAACTTGAAAAACTCATTGACGAACTCACGCAGGAAATGTGCCGTATCTTTACGGAAAGTTTCGCCGTCATCAACCGGAATTTTAAGGAAATTTTCGTGGATTTGTTCGGGGGCGGAAAAGCGGAACTCACACTCACTGAACCTGAAAACGTTCTCACTTCTGGTATTGAAATTAACGTTGCTCCCCCTGGTAAGGTGATTAAAAATTTAATATCCCTCTCCGGTGGTGAACAGAGTTTTGTAGCAATTGCAATTTATTTTTCGATTCTGCGGTTACGTCCTGCACCGTTCTGTATTCTTGACGAGATTGATGCAGCTCTTGACGAAGCAAATGTCAGAAAATATGCAAGGTATCTCAAACATTTTATCAATCATACGCAATTTGTGCTTGTCACGCACCGTCGCTCTGCTATGGAAGAAGCAAATGTATTATACGGCGTTACCATGCAGGAAAACGGTATTTCCCGATTGCTTAAACTGGAAAACGCTGAGGATGCTGTGACAGGGAATGAAATATAAACGAAACTACTCAAAGGAGGCTGGCAATGGGATTTTTTTCGAAAATCAAAGAGGGTCTGAAAAAGACCCGTGATGCTATGATGCAGTCAATGCAACGTATCCTGAATTCCTTTACCAAAATTGATGAAGAATTATTCGAACAGCTTGAAGAAACCATGATTATGGGAGATATGGGCGTTGAAACATCTGTTGAAATCTGCGACAGACTGCGGAAACTCGTCAAGGAACGTGGTGTGAAAGAACCTGCTAAGATTATGGATTTAATCGAAGAGGTCATCAGTGATATGATGGGCGAAGAAAACGAACTGCATTTGACAACAAAACCGTCTGTGATTATGGTCATTGGCGTCAATGGCGCAGGAAAAACAACCACCATCGGAAAAATGTGTCACCAATTCAAACAGGAAGGGAAAAAAGTCATCGTGGCGGCGGCTGATACATTCCGTGCGGCGGCAATTGAACAGCTGGAAGTCTGGACGGAAAGGGCTGGTGTCGAAATCGTCAAACACGCTGAAGGCAGTGACCCTGCGGCGGTCGTGTTCGATTCCATTACAGCCGCAGTTGCAAGGGAATGTGATGTTGTCATTGTCGATACTGCCGGACGACTTCACAATAAAAAGAACCTCATGAATGAGCTTGATAAAATTAACAGAATTCTCGTTCAGAAAGCCGAAGGATGCGACATTGAAACTCTCCTCGTTCTGGATGCAACCACTGGACAAAATGCCGTCAATCAGGCGAAATTGTTTAGTCAGGTTGCCAATATTACTGGAATTGTCCTGACGAAACTCGACGGAACGGCAAAGGGCGGAATCGTGGTTTCTATCAAGAATGAACTGGGAATTCCTGTCAAGCTCGTGGGTGTCGGTGAAAAGATTGACGATTTACAGCCTTTCAATAACAAAGATTTCGTCCGTGCCTTGTTTGACCGTCCCGAAGAACTGGACAAAGCCGAAACTATCATCAGTGAAGAATCTCCTGTTGAAGAAATCGCAGTGAATGAACCTGTTGTGGAAGAAATCACAATGGATGAGCCTGTTGTGGAAGAAATCACAATGGATGAGCCTGTTGTGGAAGAAATCACAATGGATGAGCCTGTTGTGGAAGAAATCACAATGGATGAGCCTGTTGTGGAAGAAATCACAGTGGATGAGCCTGTTGTGGAAGAAATCACAATGGATGAGCCTGTTGTGGAAGAAATCACAGTGGATGAGCCTGTTGTGGAGGAAACTGCTGTTGAAACAGCTCCTGCACCCGAAGAAGAAAAGAAAAAGCCCTTTTCTTGGCTCTTTATGGAAATTGGCGGTAAGAAAAAAGAGACCGCTCCCGAAGAGCCGTCTTCTGAATCCTCTCCCACTGCTGAACCTGTCAACAATGAAACCGAAGAAACGACGGATGCTCCGTCCGAACAGCCCAAAGAAGAAAAGAAACCTTTCTCTTGGCTGTTTACTGAAATCGGCGGAAAGAAAAAGGATAAGAAAAAGGAGGATTGAAACGAATGAAAATTGTCATGGCTACCAATAATAACAATAAACTCCGTGAGGCAAGAGAAATTCTCTCTCCGCTTGGAATTGAAGTCATTTCTCAAAAGGATGCTGGTGTTAGTGTGAATCCTGAAGAAAACGGCACGACCTTTGCGGAAAATGCCAGAATCAAGGCAGATGCTGTTTATGCGCTGGTGAAATGCCCTGTGATTGCAGACGACAGCGGTCTTTGTGTGGATGCCCTCAATGGTGAACCGGGGGTATATTCTGCCAGATATGCGCCGGAAGGTCTGCTTTGTGAAACACTCCTC
>AUXO010102825.1_pt1 | contig 10556 bp, 10 predicted proteins | sample 768731 | NCBI WGS metagenome assembly AUXO01 (sample SAMN02715735, study PRJNA202380) | gut metagenome | biome: sheep rumen | host: Ovis aries | place: New Zealand: Palmerston North
TTGAAGCCCTTGTCATTCCAGAAAATCCAGAATTTATATTCTTCGCCGACTTCATAGCAGATTTTCTTCTTGGATTTGACATCTTCTGCAATCACGCCGTAAAGATTTTCGCCGTGATACTCTGTATGTTCTGCAAAATACATTTCATTGTCGATATTTTGGAGCACAGGATGACGGGTGCCGTTCTTGTATTCCTGATCCTGAGAGGTCAGATCAACAAATTCACCTGTCGGAAGGCATCTTTCGTTCAGAATCCAGCGTTTTCCGATGGGTGCAAGAAGTCTCTCATCTTCCTGCTTTGCGCCGTCCACAAACGGGGAATTGATTGTTGTATGTGTCGCTACAGAAACGGGCATCTGCTTATCAGAAAGATTTGTCAGTTTGAATTCATATTCCAGTCCGCAGGAGGAAAGCGTAAACAGAAATTCTGCTTTGAATTTGATCGGCAGATATTTGAAGAATTCGTCTTTTTCGTCATAAAGATATTCTGTCCGGCACCATGCGGAATTGGCATCGGCTTTCTGTTCGGTTACAGTATGCGTTCTCTTGTGCAGAAAGCCGTGAATATGATTATGATAGGGAGCTTTCTCGTTGACCGGAAGCTGATACACGGCATCAGAAGTTTTCAGCACACCGTCAGCAAAACGGTTCGGGAGATAGAGAGTCGGCAGACCCCAGACTTCTGCGGACTGGAGCAGGCTTTTGAGTGTATTTTCGGGGCTGAACCGGAAGAATTCCACGCCGTTTTTGTCATCATGCAGCCGGATGACATTGGAGCCTACCTGCGGCGCAATCAATGCAGTATAGCCTCCGGCCTGGAGCTGAACGCACTGCATACCGCCGAATTCGATTAAATTTGTCTGATTCATAGAAAAAATCCTCCTTATAGCTAATATAGATAATTTTATTATAGCATAATTTTCCGGATTTGTCTATAGAGAAACTATGAATTTTATGGTTATAAAGGTTCAAGCAAAAATATCCTGATTTGCAGGGCTTGCCCGGTCAGATTTGTGCAAAATCACGATTTTTAAAATTTCGCTCTGAAAATGTACCGTTTCGGCCGCAAAAAAGCGATTTTCCACTTGCAAAATGCGGAAAAGCATGGTATAATAACTACATCTGCGGTTTTTAAGCAGATACAGCGTTTTTCAAAAAAATATCAAGAACAAGGAGGAACAACATGGAAAACTCAACATCGGAAAAAGTACCTGTTTCCAGACCTGCCGCACAGCAGACCAAAAAAGCATCCGGCACAGGACTGAAAGACTGGTTTTTCCGCAGCCGTTATTACCTGATGGCCTTTTTTATCCCGATCATCCTGATGTATATCTGCTATGCAATCTTCGGGCTTTACCCGTTCGGGGAGCAGTCTGTCCTTGCGCTGGACTTCAATGCACAGTATGTTTATTATTTTGAGGCTCTGCGGGATGCCTTCTGGGGAGACGGCAGTATTTTCTACAACTGGAGCCGGAATCTTTCCGGCGGTTATATGGGAGTCATTGGCTATTATCTGGCGAGCCCGTTCACATTGATTGTCATGCTTCTGCCGGAAAAAATGATGCTGACCAGTCTGCTGCTTATGATTCTTGCAAAAATTGGTTCGGCAAGCCTGACATTTCATGTTTATCTGCAAAAAAGCAAGAAATTACAGCCGCTGCCGGCATTAATGTTTGGCATTTTATATTCTCTGATGGCCTATATGGTAATTCAGACAATTGACCCCATGTGGCTGGACGGTCTTGTTTTTCTGCCGCTGATTGCGCTGGGCGTGGAATATCTGATAGACGACGGCAGAAAAATCAATTATATTATTCCCATTGCCGTCATGTTTGTAGCAAATTTCTATATTGGCTACATGATTGGCATTTTCACAGCAATTTATTTTATTTACTATCTTTTTTTCGGCACAGAGCAGAAAAACCGCAAAATTTCAGATATGTTCTACACCTGCATGACATTCGGCGTATGCACCATTGTTGCTGTGATGTGTGCCGCCTTTATGATTCTGCCTGTATACAAGGCACTTTCGCTGGGCAAATTTGATTTTACCGAGCCGGATTACAGTTTCAAAACACAGTTTGACCCGATTATTCTGTTCCGGCAGCTGCTGACCTGTCAGTATGACTCTGTCAACGTGCAGGGCAGTCCGGAAATCTACTGCGGTATTCTGACCGTTGTGCTTCTGCCGCTGTTTTTCCTGAACAGGAAAATTACACTCAGATCTAAATTAGGCTATGGATTTCTTTTGCTGGTGATGTTTTTCAGCATGTATATCAAGCCCCTGGATATGTGGTGGCACGGCGGTCAGGTGCCGAACTGGCTGCCTTTCCGCTATTCGTTCATTGTATCATTCATTCTGCTTTCCATGGCCGCATCCTCTTTCAAAGAGCTGGAACATGTAGACCTGAACTATCTGGGCGGAGTCTTTTTCGGATTTCTGGCATTATGCCTGTATATCAATTCGCAGAATTATGACAGCATGGACGAAATGAAATCTATCTGGCTTTCCATCGGCTTATCTGCGGTATATCTGCTGCTGCTGTACGGCATGATTGTCAAAAAATCGCGGCTTGTTCTGCCGATTATCATGCTTTGTGCTGTTTCCGGAGAACTGATGTTCAATACTGTAGAAACTATGCACGCTGTCGATAAGGAAGTAGCCTATTCTTCCCGTGCATCTTACAGAACTTTTGTGCAGTCCGGCCGTGCCGCTGTCGATAAGATGGAAAAACTTGATTCCGGTCTGTATCGTTCTGAAAAAACATTTACCAGATGCGTCAATGACAATATGGCATTTGGCCTGAAAGGCCTGACACATTCCAGCTCTGTCATGAACGCACAGACACTGAATTTCATCGAAACTATGGGCTATAACATGAGAAGTTATTATTCCAGATACGACGGCACAACAGAACTGGCCGATTCCCTGCTTGGCATCAAGTACGTTCTGGACAGAGGCGATAATGATTACCGTCCGCTTCTGCATCCGTCTTATAACAAAGTAGAGGAATATAATTACGATGACTATGACGACCCCAACGAAGACGGTTCGCCGAAAAACAAAACTATCAGCATTTATCAGAATCCCAATGCACTGGGCATGTGCTATCTTGTCAGCAGTGACCTGCTGAGAATTGATCACCTGGGCAATGATAATCCTTTCAACAGTCAGAACGTTCTGTTAAGCACCATGATGAACGAAACACAGTTTGACGAAGCCGGCAATATTGCATCTGTAACAGAATATTATACACCTGTTTCCGATCTGGAAACAGTACTGGGAGCTGTTACTGTTTCGGATTACAACGGTCAGCCCACGTATACCAAAATGGAAAGCGGCGACCCGACAATCGATTATCGCTTTACCGTAACTGCCAACAAAAGAATTTATGCTTATCTGAAAACCGAAAACGAACAGGCCGTCAATCTGTGGCTTGGTACCTGGGACAATGTGATAGAAGACTATCAGTTCAAGCCGTTCGGCAGATATTTCGAGACAAGAAATTACTGCATTCTTGACCTTGGCGTATACGAACCCGGCACAAAAATTTCCCTGCGTGTGACTGTCGACAATGACCAGAATGCAACCATCATCAAAGCACCGTATTTCTATTATTTCAATGAAGAAGTCTTCCAGGAGGATATTGATGTTCTGAAAACACAGCAGCTGGATCTTCAGAAATTCAATGCCACCTATCTGCGCGGTACAGTCACTGCCCAGGAAAATCAGATTCTGTTTACTTCCATCCCGTATGAAGACGGCTGGACTGTGAAAGTAGACGGCCGGAAAGTGACAGTCACCAATCCGGAAACAGAGCAGGAAGAAACACCTCACTGCCTGAAAGCTATGATTTATGTTCCGCTGGAAGCCGGAACTCATACTATCACTATGAGCTATACGCCGCCTTATTTTGTTCTGGGTGTGCTGATGCTGGCAGTGGGTATTGTCATTATTATCATGTTCTATCAATATGACAGAAAAAATAATAAAGTCCTGATTGCAAAAGTCCGCAACAAGAGACGCGAGGCTATGCAGGCTGAAAAAGCTGCATCTTAATCCGGAAAAATCAGAAAGGACGGTATTCTGCCGTCCTTTGCTGTATCAAATCCGACGGCTGTCTCATATATTAAAAAAGGAGGATTTATCATGAAATTCAGAAAAAAATATCTGATTCCTGTTTTTCTGCTTCTGAGTGTTCTGTTTTCCAAAGCGATCTATGATTTTCTGTTCCATAACAGAACGCTGTATTATATTCAGCCTGTTTCTTTGATAGACGGCCAGCCTGCCGAAAATTATTATATTGCCCATACAAACCAGAATCAGACAAAAACAATCCTGGTTCTGTCTGACGAGAATTTAACTGCCCGACAAAACATGCAGACTCCGGTTATTGTCACAGGAAAAGTAACAGGATTAAGAATCAATTATGACGATATCTGGGGAATTTCCATGCCCTATCTTTCGTATCAGTTCAAAACAGATCAGGTACTACAATAGGAGCTGTTTTATGTATTTTTATCAAATCTTACATGCCTGTGAAGAAGCCGCTCTCACAAAAGAATTTTTAAAACTCTGTACGGATTCGCCGGATTTGCATCACACACAGAAAATCTTTCAGGAATTTTTAAAACACATCAAAAATCTGCAACCCGAAATTTCAGAAGAATGGACTCTTTTTATGCGGCATGTTCAGAATGATGCCGGAGAAGATTACGAACATGTTTATGCCAAAAATTCTCATGATTCCCAGTCATTCGGAATTATAGCCGTCCCTTGGAAAAAAATACTCGGCTGGCATCATAATTAATCCAGAAGGAGCTGATTATTAATATGATTACTTTGCAGGTTCCTGCCACAAGTGCCAATCTTGGCGCGGGCTTCGATGCCCTTGGTCTTGCGCTGCAATATTATAATACAATCGAAATGGAAGAAAACGACAGAATTGAAATTTCCGCGCCGGAAAATCCGAACGTCCCCACAGATGAAAAAAATCTGATTTATACTTCGGCAAAAGATCTGTTTGAAGTCTGCGGAAAAAAATTAACAGGCCTGAAACTGATTCAGCATGACAGAATCCCCATGACCCGCGGCCTTGGTTCGAGTTCGGCCTGTATCGTGGCCGGACTGGTCGGCGCAAATACACTGCTGGGCAATCCTCTGAATACGGATGATCTTGTCGATCTGGCCGCACAAATTGAAGGCCATCCCGATAATACTGCCCCCGCCCTACTGGGCGGCATTGTGACAGCAGTCTTCGACGGCCGGCGCGTTCACTGGGTAAAGCAGGAAGTCTATACAAAATTAAGATTTGTCGCCATGATTCCCGATTTTGAACTCAAAACCGAAAAGGCCAGAGCCTGTCTGCCATCGGAAGTCTCTCACAAGGATGCTGTTTATAATCTTTCCAGAGCCGCTTTATTTTCGGCCTCTCTTCTGACTGGAAAATTTGAAAACCTGCGGACAGCTACACATGATAAGCTTCACCAGCCTTACAGAATGGCCTTGATCCCTCATGCAAGAGAAGTCTTCGATATTGCCTATGCACACGGGGCCTATGCGGCCTATATTTCCGGAGCCGGCCCTACCGTCATGGCAATTGCCGATGAAGAAAATACTTATTTTGCCGGGAAAATGCGTTTCTCGCTGGATAACGCCGGGCTGAAAGACTGGGAAGTTCATGACCTTAAAATTGACAACGCCGGCTGTGTTTTATTATAATTCCTGAAAATCTGTCCGTATTTCCGGGCAGATTTCGCTTTTGTGAGTTTTTGTTAAAATACTCTTGACAAATTCTTTGTTTTTTGTTATAATTGAAACAGTCCGCCGGATTATCAAAAAAATCAATTGCCTGTTCTTAGGTTTTAACATAGTTAGTCTGTCTAACTGATATTGTATTATTCACATCGATATGGTATAATATAAGAAAATTTATCGAAAAAGAGGTTCTCACAAATGGAAAAACGTCATATCTACGCTGATCACGCCGCAACAACGGCTGTTTCTGATGAAGTGCTGAAAGAAATGCTGCCTTATTTTCAGGAGCATTTCGGCAATCCGTCCAGCATTTATTCCAAAGGCCGCGAAAATGAACGCGCCATTCTCGATGCCCGTGCCCGTGTCGCAAAATGCCTGAACGCTGACCCCAAAGAAATTTATTTCACAGCAGGCGGTTCTGAATCTGATAACTGGGCAATCAAAGGCACTGCTGACCGTCTGGCCGCCAAAGGCAAAAAGCATATTATCACAACCGTATTTGAACATCATGCTGTACTGCATACCTGCGAATTTCTTGAAAAACACGGCTTTGAAATCACTTATCTGCCTGTCAGCCCGGAAGGTCTGGTCAGTCCCGAAGATGTCGAAAATGCCATCCGGGAAGATACTGCTCTGGTGACTATCATGTATGCCAATAACGAAATCGGCACAATTCAGCCGATTCCGGAAATCGGAGCAATCTGCAAAAAGCATAAAGTCCTGTTCCATACAGATGCCGTGCAGGCAGTGGGCAATGTGCCGATTGATGTCAAGGCACAGAATATTGATATGCTTTCAATTTCCGGCCATAAATTCCATGCGCCCAAGGGCGTGGGCGTGCTGTATGTCAGAAAAGGCATTCTTCTGCCGAACCTGATTCACGGCGGCGGTCAGGAATCCGGCAAACGCGCCGGAACAGAAAATGTCCCCGGCATTATCGGCATTGCCAAAGCTCTGGAACTGGCAACAGCGGATATTCCCGGCAAAATTGCCAAGCTTACGCCTCTGAGAAACAAGCTGATTGACGGCATTCTGAAAATTGATCAGACAAGACTCAACGGCGACAGAGAAAAAAGACTCTGCGGCAATGTCAATATTTCCATTGTCGGCATTGAAGGCGAAAGCTTATTATTAATGCTGGATTATTACGGCATTCAGGCATCTTCCGGCTCTGCCTGCACATCGGGCTCGCTTGACCCGTCGCATGTGCTGCTGTCGCTGGGACTGGTTCACGAGGTAGCGCATGGTTCTCTGCGCTTAAGCTTCGGCGAGGATTTCACAGAAGAAGATGCTGATTATATTCTGGAGGTACTGCCCCAGATTGTCGAACGGCTGAGAAGCATGTCTCCCATGTGGGAAACTCTCACAAAAGAAAACAAAAAACTGGTATAATTACAAATCAGGAGGATTTTATCATGAATTACAGTGAAAAAGTTATGGATCATTTTACAAATCCGCGCAATGTCGGCGAAATTCCGGATGCTGACGGCATCGGCGAAGTCGGCAACGCCAAATGCGGCGATATCATGAAGATGTATCTCAAAATTGACGGCGATACCATCTCGGATGTCAAATTCAAAACCTTTGGCTGCGGCGCAGCAATTGCTACTTCTTCCATGGCAACAGAAATGATTAAGGGCAAAACTATTGATGATGCGTTAAAGCTTACTAACAAAGCAGTCATGGAAGCTCTCGACGGACTGCCGCCTGTCAAAATCCACTGTTCCGTGCTGGCAGAAGAGGCCGTCAAAGCGGCTCTGTCCGATTATTACACCAAGCAGGGCGTAGATGCCAAATTAATTGTCGGCGATGTGCCTTCCTGTGAAGAATGTCACGAACATGAATAATATCAGTCAGCGGCTTTCCGGCCGCTGATTTTTTTGCTATCCTGTTGACAAACTGTTTATTTTGTGATAAAATTGACATATGCACAAAACAGGATAGTTCTGATTCCGGAAAGGCGGCTGTATTTATTATGTACTATGTCATGTCAGATCTTCACGGAGAATATGAAAAATATCTCAGAATGCTGGATTTAATTCAGTTTTCTGAAAGCGATCTGCTTTTTATTCTGGGGGATGTTGTCGACCGCGGCCCAAAACCTGTTACTCTGCTGCGGGATATGATGCCCCGGCCTAATGTATTCCCGATTATGGGCAATCATGATTTTATTGCCCTGTATCTGCTGGAAAAACTGGTTACGGATATTACTGACAAGAATTTCGGCAGTCAGCTGGATGTAAATGATATTCAGGATATTATGGACTGGATCGGCGACGGCGGCGATACGACTGTTGCCGAATTCCAGAAACTGAATCATGAAGAACGCCGTCAGATTCTGGAATATCTTTCTGAATTTCCGCTTTATGAAACGCTGGATGTCGGAGAAAAAACATTTATTCTGGCACATGCCGGGCTGGGCAACTTCCGGCCGGATAAAAAATTAAGCGAATATTCGCCGGAAGAACTGTTTTTTATCCGGGATGATCCTGATATCAGATTATTTGAAGATGACAGCATTTATCTTATTACCGGGCATACGCCGACTCCACTCATCAGCGGCAAAGCCGAAATCTATCATGGGGCAAATCATCTCTGCATTGACTGCGGAGCCTGTTTCCAGTCCGGAAGGCTGGCCTGTCTGTGCCTGGATACTATGCAGGAATTTTATATTTAATTAATTATCTCAAAAGGAGTTTTTACTATGGATATGAAAAAAATCGGAATGCAGATGAGTATTCTGATGGGAATTACTATGAGTTTCTGTCTTTCCCTGACAGGAAATCTTTCTTCCGGACATTTTACGCTTCCGGCATTTCTCAGCAGTTTTCTGATCAGTACAGTAATCAGCCTGATGATCGGCTTTTTTGTGCCGATGAAAAAAGTCGGGGATGCCGCTGTTCAGAAAGCGAATCTTACCCCCGGCACACTCGGCGCAAAATGTCTGGAAAGCCTGATTTCTGACCTGATTTATACGCCTGTTCTCACGCTGTGCATGACGGCAATGGCACATCATAACGCCGTCAGTCACGGGCAGGCTATGCCGCCTTATCTCCTGATGTTTCTGCGTTCTCTTCTGCTGAGTATGATTATCGGCTATGTGCTGATTTTTCTTCTCACTCCGGTTTATCTCAAGCTTGTCATGAAGAAAAACACTCCCGGTGGTGATTCCTGATGCTGCCTGCCGACAAAGAAACTCTGAAAAAATATCTGGATATTTTTCTTTTTACAGATGCCGCTGTGATTGCTTCTCCGGAAGATGACTGGCTTCGTATGATTCGCTCCGGCATTTCGGAAGACGGCGTTCTGTGGTATTATTTCCAGAACGGCAGCGGCGACGAAATGCAGATTTTCTTTTCTCAGGCCGGCATTGCAGTCAAGGGGTTCGATCACGAAAACGAACTGAATCAGTTTGCCGCAGAGCCGCCGAATGATACTTTCTTTCCGCGGCTGTATCACGGCGTTCCGGAAGAACTGCTGCATCTTTTTACAGAAGACGAACTAGAAACAGCAACGTTCTTTTTATGGAAACAAAATCATGAATCAGACTGGCATCAGAACGAATTTCCCGGCAATGACGGCGGAAAAGCTTATCTGCTGGATTATATCCCGCAGTCGGCAGAAGATTTTCTGGAATGGGCACGGGACTATTATCACACTGCCATTGATGCCGATATCATTCAGAATTTATATACATCCGGGGCTTTTACACGGGATGCCGCACTGAAACTCAATCCGGACTGCAATCCGGAAGCTGTTCTGGCTGAACTGCATTAATCTGTTATTCTGCAAATCCCGGAAAGGAGGGAGAATGCTTTGCAATATTTTTCCATCATGGGCGATTCGCTCAGTACCTTTATCGGCACACAGCCGGAAGGCTACGGAGTATATTATGATTATGATAATTTAAAAAAAAATGCCATGCGCTATGTCAGCGATGTCTGGTGGGCACAGGTGATTTCACATTTCGGCGGCAGAATCTGTGTCAATAATTCTTATGCCGGAAGCTGTGTCGCCGGAAAACATTTTTTCTCCGGCAACAGCATGAAAAGAATTCAGATTATGAGCCGCGGCAATATTGCTCCGGATATTATCCTGATCTATATGGGCATTAACGATTTCGGCCGGGGAGTTCCCATCAAGAATAAATTTCCGCTCTGGAAAAATCCGAGATATTTTGAAGATGCCTATTCTCTCATGATCAAGCGAATGCATTCTGAATACCCTAATGCCGAAATCATCTGCGGCACAGTGGCGCGGACCTATCACACAAAAATCCCTGACTGGAAATTTCCGGAAGCTTACAAGGGCATTCCTCTGGAAGACTACAACGAATCAATCCGTTTTCTGGCACAAAAACAGAAATGCGGCCTGGCTGACCTGTCTGCCCGGAAAGTCTATTATGAAACACTGGACGGCACACATCCTACACTCATCGGCCATGAGGAACTTGCCAAAGGCTGGATTGACTGCCTTTCCGGAATTTTGTAGCAAAGCTATTGCATTTTTATTCCAAATGGTGTATAATAAAAACAATGCTATCAAGTAAGGAGTTTTTTTATGATTTTACTGGATGAATTAAAAGTCGAAATGAACGGCTACCGCAAAGAACTGGACGAACTGGGCGAAGTTCTGAATATCAAAAAAGCCAAGGAAGAACTGAAAGAATTGCAGGAGCAGGCAGCAGAGGCCGGTTTCTGGGATGATCTGGAAAATTCTCAGAAAGTCCTCCAGAAAACCAAACAGCTGGAAAATAAAATTACAGATTATGAAAAAATGCAGTCCCGTCTGGAAGATA
>AUXO011817516.1_pt1 | contig 10556 bp, 11 predicted proteins | sample 768731 | NCBI WGS metagenome assembly AUXO01 (sample SAMN02715735, study PRJNA202380) | gut metagenome | biome: sheep rumen | host: Ovis aries | place: New Zealand: Palmerston North
TATTGTTTAACTTGAACAGGTTTAGCATTCGCATAAACAATACCAACACCACATAATAATACTATTAAACCAATAAAGTAAATTGTTTGAGTAGTATTCATTCCTGTATCAGGTGCAAATACTAATTCAACACCTGCTTGATCAACACCTGGTTGAAGTAATGCCATAGCTTGTGGGCTTGCACTTCCTCCAGTATATTTATAAGCTCTACTATTAGCAAAGTGACCAGTTACATTTAGTTTAACAGTTTGTCCCTTTTCAGTTACATTATCTGCAGGAACTCTTACATATAATTTAGTACCTGGTGCAATATTAGTTAATCCTACTTCTTTACCATTTTCATCAATAAGAGTAGCACCATTAATTCCTGAAAGTGCAACACCAAAACTTGTCATAGCAGATGAAGGTTCACCAGTAACATTAATTAATGCAGATACATAAAATTTCTTATCCTCTGTTTGAGAATATTCACTATTTTCAGCAGCTACTCTAACTGTAGGTTTTACAGCATGTTTAGCATTATCAACTAAAGTTCTAATTGCTTGAGTAACATTAGGATAACTTGCAGGAGTTCCTCCTACACCTTCTTTTATAGTTATAGCTCCATTAGCAGTCATAACAGCTAAATCATCATATCCAGTTTCATCATTTTTTACTAACTTATAAACTCCATCATTTCCTCTTGTTTCAGATAAATATAACCAAATTGATGATTGAATAACCCATGCATCAATATTATCTGAATAATTCCAAGCACTATTAATTTTAGCTAAGTCTCTATTATTATATCCTAAATTTAATAAATACATTAAACCTGGATCTTCATCATAACCTTCTGTTCTATTATATTCAGCTCTATTAACTTCATTTCCTCTTTCAATACAAAATACTCTATTTTCTGAAGAAATTGAATTAGCATAATATAATGGGAATGCAAATACATGACCATTAGCATCTTCTGCTATATAATTTTTCTCTTTATAATAAACATTTCCAACGGTTTCATCTTCATATTTTAAATCAAATTTTTCTGTGTCATCATAATTTAGTGCATAACTAACACCTGATTTTTGATTCATTGATAGTCCTGCCATTGCTAATGAAAATACTGCAAAGATAGCAACTACAAATGATAAAACTACAGATGTATCTATAACACTACGTTTTTTTCTTTGTTTTTTATTTTCTTCCATATAAATTTTTTCCACGATTAAATCACCTTACCTTATACTTGTATTATATCATAATTTCAATAATTTCAAACATTTTTTTATATAATTGTAAAAATCTTATCAATATTTACTCTAGGAATTTTATCATTTACGTAAAGTGTAGCTAATATATCACCTTTTTTTACTTTTTCTCCAGTTAATTTATTTAATTTAATTCCTACACCATAATCTATTTTATCTTTTATATTTAACTTTCCTGCACCTAGTTCTAAAGCTAATTTTCCAACCTCTAAAGCATTTATTTTTTCAAGAACACCACTTTTATTAGATTTAATAACATATCTTTTTCTACTTATAGCTATATTATTGATATCTCCACCTTGATACTTTATAAGTTCAGCAAACTTCTTATAAGCAGACTTATCTTCTATACTTTTAATTACTAATTTTCTTGCTTCTTCTTTTTCTATTTCAAGTCCCATACTAGCAAGTTCACTAGCTAAATCAATACATAAATCAACAAAATTATTATTAGTTTCATTTCCCTTTAATACATCAATAGCTTCTAAAACTTCTAACCCATTACCTACTGTTCTACCTAATGGAGTATTCATATCACTAATAACATATCTTACTTCTCTATCATATATTTTACCTATTTTAACCATTAAATTACCAAGTTCTTTAGCATCTTCCTTATTAGATAGAAAAGCACCATTACCTACTTTAATATCTATTAATATTTTATCAGCACCTGCAGCTATTTTTTTACTCATAATGCTTGATGCTATTAAAGGAATAGACTTAACAGTAGCAGTTACATCTCTTAATGCATAAACTACTTTATCCATAGGAACTAAATCATGAGTTTGACCTGTTAATACAAAATTAATATCTTTAACTTGTTTAATTATTTCCTTTTCAGTCAAATTTGTTTTATAACCTTTAATACTTTCTAGTTTATCAATAGTACCACCAGTATAACCTAAGCCTCTTCCGCTCATTTTTATAACAGGAACACCTAAACTAGCTACAATAGATGCCACTACAAAAGTAGTTTTATCTCCTATTCCACCCGTTGAATGTTTATCTACTTTTATTCCAGGTATAGATGAAAAATCCAAACAATCTCCACTATCAACAAAAATTTTAGTTAAAGCAAAAACCTCTTCATCTGTCATTCCATTAATACAAACAGCCATCAAAAAACTAGACATCTGATAATCACAAATGTCTCCGTTTAAATAGCCATTGAAGAAATAATCTAATTCTTTATAACTTAATTCTTTACCAACCCTTTTTTTATCAATTATATCTAGTATCATACAAGTTCCTTCCTAAATATATCAGATTCTCTTTTTATAAATCCACATTTTTCATATAATTTATGAGCTTCAATTCTTGTCCATCTACAAGTTAATTGTAAATACATTCCTCCACAATGACGAGCATATTCTTCTGCATAACTCATCATCTTTTCACCAACACCATATCCTCTAAAATCTCTTACTACGCAAACATAATCTATTAAATAATAATGTCTATTTCTAATAGGATTCAATACTTTAGTAAGAAGCAAATATCCTACTACTCTTCCATTAGCTTCAGCTACTATTTCATGGAAATTATCATTTTCAGAAATATCTACTCTCTTTAATCTACGAAAAGCTTCATAAAGCATCATATTAACACCATCAAAATCTTTTCTTTCATACTCTCTAACTCTAATCTCCATATTAACACCTACTTTTAATTTTATTATACCAAAATAATAAAAAAATACAATTAAAAAAAGAAGATTACTCTTCTTCTTTAGGCTTACTAGATAAAAATGTTATTTTCTCACATATAATTTCTAATTTATTTTCTTTCTTTCCTTCTTTCTCAATCATGTTAGATTGAACTCTACCTTTTATACCAACAATATCACCTTTATTACAATATTCACTAGTATTACTAGCTATAGTATCAAAAGCAACACAATCAATAAAATCAGTATCATAAACTCCTTCTACATTTTTAAAACTTCTAGGTACGGCAATAGAAATAGTTGCTACTTTAACGCCATTATCTGATTTATTAACAGTAATATCTCGAGTAAGTCTGCCTACTAAAACAATCTGATTAAGCATAGATCACCTCCTTTCGAGAGGTATATTAATAAATTTAAAAATATTATGCAAACTCATATTTTTTCTTTTTTATAAGAAAAAATTTCACAAAAAAAGAAAATCCACTAAATGAATTTTCATTTTTATTTATAAAATATAATTTAAAAAAACAAGTTTTCTATTTTTTTAATTTTTTTTCATTTTCTTTACTTTCTAAATATTTTAAAAACTTCTCCCTTCTAGAAGAATCTCCTTTAAAAATACGAATTTTTTCAAAAACACTAGTACAATTTTTTCTATCTCCAAAAGCTAAATCCCATCTATCAAAATAGAATACGCTCATATTATAAACAATTTCTCTTTCTAGTTCTTCTACAGAAATATAATCTCTATCATTAAAAATATCTAAACTAGGTTCTAATATATAACATATTCCATCTTCTTCTTTACCATTTACTAATACTAATTTATTACCAAAATCTTCTCCTGATTTTGTTGAATTAGTATAAATAGATCTATCATAAACATTACATTCATCAAATGGATGAGTAAGATTAATATATGTATCATGTACTTTTAAAAAGAAAGTATATGCTTCTATTTCAGGTATCTCACAACCCTTATCTTTTTCATAATATCTTACCTTAGCTTTTCTAATTTTATTGACTGGCAACTTATCAAATTGCATAATACTACCTCCTATTTTAAACTGTTTAACATTTTATCTACTGCTTGCATTGGAAGTAGTGCACAATTCTTTCTATTAGGTTGTTTACCTATTTCATCATAAACATTTAACTCACCTAATAGTTCTTTATTATATTCTTTTTCATTTATCATATTAACATAGTTTTCTAATATACTTTTAACTTCTTCAACACTTTTTCCAATAAAACTTTTAATCATAATAGAAGCACAAGAAGTACTAATAGCACAGGCTTCCCCATCAAAACGTATATCTTTTACAATACCATTTTCTATTTTCATCATAAAATCTAAATTATCTATACAACTTTCACTATTAGTATTAGCCTTTAGATAACTATCATCATTAATTAATCCCCTATTTGTAGGATCTTTATAATTATCAAATATAATTTCTCTTTTTAATTCACTATCCATACTATCCTCCTACAAAACTATTTTAAATATATCTTTACTATTTTTTAATACTTCAATTAATTTATCTATTTCAGAATAATCATTATAAAAATACATACTAATTCTAACAGTATTCTTAATATCCATTTCATCTTTAAGCATCTTAGCACAATGATTTCCAGCACGAACTGCTATACCATAATGATTTAAATACATTGATGCATCTTGTGCAAAAACACCATCTATATTAAAAGCAATTATTCCACTATTAACATTCTTATTATAAATAATAATATTATCTATATCTTTAACCTTTTCAAGAAAATATTTCTTTAGATCAATCTCTTGTTTATGAATATTATTCATACCAATATTCATTAAATATTTAATAGCTTCACCCATACCAATAACTTCCGCTATAGCAGGAGTTCCAGCTTCAAATCTAGTTGGAATAGATTTTAATTCATATGAATTATCATCTTCAAAATAATTATTCATTCCACCACCATACATAAGTGGCCTCATTTTTTCTAATAATTCATATTTTCCAACTAATACACCAACTCCAGTTGGTCCACACATCTTATGAGCTGAAAAACTTAAAAAATCAACATTACTTTCTTTAAAATCAAACTTCATATGTGGTATACCCTGAGCACCATCGACATTAAATATAATATTATTAGCCTTACATAATTCTCCAATACCTTTAATATCTCTTAAATCTCCAATAACATTACTAATCATAGCTAAACTAATTACTTTAGTATTAGGAGTAATACTTTTCTTAACATTATCTAAAGTAAGTGAATAATCATCATCTAATGGTATATATTTAATAGTAAAGTTAATTTCTTCACTTAATTTAATCCAAGGAAGTATATTAGAAGCATGCTCTGCTTTATTTAAAAGAACTTCATCACCAGGCTTTAAGAAATATTTCATAAATCCAAAAACAACCATATTTAAAGAATGAGTAGCTCCACTAGTATATATAACAGTATTAGCATCGCAATTAATAAACTCACTAATTATATTTCTAACATTATCATACTTTTCATTAGTCTTAACTGCATAATCATAATCTCCCCTATGTATATTAGAAGTATATTCTAAATAATATTTATTCATCTCATCTATTACACATTTAGGCTTTAAAGTAGTCGCAGCATTATCAAAATATATATTTTTATTAGCTAATATAGGAAAGTCCTCTCTATTCATAACTTCACCTCCATTTATATAATTTATTCAAAATAAGTTAATATAACCATTAAATTAAACTAGTTAATTTAAAATCACTCTTATTTTATCATAAAATAAAAAAATATAAACAAAAAAATCAACCAAAGTTGATTTTTTATTATTAAGCTACTTTTTTATAATAAGATTCTCTATCATCATAAGACTCATTTTCACCAATTAAAGCTCTAACACTTTCAAGAGCACGAGCTAATTCTTCTTTACCCTCTACTTGTGTACTTAATCTCATATTTTCTCTTTCTAATTCACCAATTCTACGTTTTTGTTCTTCATTTTTACGTTTTTGTAAATCACTAGACATATTTAAAGATTCAATCTTAGCCTCTAACTTAGCATTTGCTTCCATTAAATCATGATTTTTAGCATTTAAAAGTGTTATTTTTTGTTCTTGTGCTTTTGCTTTTTCTATATAATTTTTTCTAGAAGCTTTTAATTTTTCTTCTCTTTCTAACGCTTCATTTAATTCAACATTTTTTTCATTATACTTTTGTGCTAAAGCATCAATAGCCTTTGTAGCATCTTCCATAGTAGTATCATTATTATCTACTAAAGAATCATCTATTTCATCAAATTCATCTAATTCTTCTTCATCATTTATATTATCTATATTATCAATTTCAGGACTAGTAAATACATTTTCTTCTTCTGGTTCTTCTTCAACATCTTTAGTATCTACTATTTCTTCTTCATCTTGTTTTTCATCATTAACACCTATCTTACTAATATATGAATTCATACTATTAAACTTTTCGTTCAATTCATTTAATCTTCTTTCAAGATCAGATTCTCTATCATCCATATCTTCTTCTGTTAATTCTTTTTTCTCTTCTTCAACATTTACTTCATCACTATTGATTTCAGCTACAGGTGCTTCTTCTTTAAACTCATCAAATGATTCATTTTCAACAGTACTTTCAGCACGTGGACTATTAACTAAATTAACATCTGAAGTAATAGGAGTTTTTTCTGCTACTGGAGCATCAAACATTGAACTTAATCCTCTAGTTACTGAAGCAACTTCCTCTGCAGGTACTTCTACTGGAGCATTAAACATTGAACTTAGCTGATTAGTTTTTACTTCTTCTTGAGGTATACTTATCTCTTGACCTAAATCAATATCTTCTTTAGCAAATCCCTCATTAACATTTTCAACTGGTACACTCTCTTCTACCTCTTGTACTGGCTCAGTATTAACTTCTTCTTGTACTGGTTCAGTAACAACTTCCTCTTTTACATCTCCAACAACTTTTTTATCTGTAAGTGAAAATTCTACTACATCTGTTTCAGCATAATTTTTAGCCATAAATACTTTATCATTATTAATAGCTATAAAACTATAATACTCTCCATTTACTAAATTATTACCATTTATATCACAAAGAGTTCCTTCTTTGAATTGATCATGTAATTCATATTTACCAACAGTTCCCATCTTGTCATTTATTTTTTGTTTAATTTGAGCAGGAGTAGCAACTAATTTAGTAGCAGACAATGGATCCATTCTTAAATTGTTAGATTCAATAACATTTTGTGAAACAGCAACAGCTGGTTCAACTAATAATACATCTTCACTAATAGGTCTAATAGAACTATTAACAAAAGATATAATTTCATTACCATTTTTATCAATTAATCCAACATTTTTAGCTTTAGTAGCAGAATCAACTGCTTCAATTAATGCAGTAGTTGCAATGATATTTCCATTGTTTAATTGTTTTAGAAAATAAAATTGTCTTCCATCTTCCATTTGTCCATAAGTACAAGGAATATCAGTTTTTCCATTCCAGCTAACTCTTCCCTCTATTACTTTCATAATATACACCTACTCTTCTATTATCATCTACTATTTAATATATCATAAAAAAAAATACAAAACAATATATTTATTAATAAAATTGCATTCTTTTTATTTATAAGTTAAAATAAAATTGGTGATTTTATGAATAAACAAAAAAAATTAATAATTGGAAGAGGAATTTTCGTATTTATAGTATTTGTAGCATTAGGAATAATAGTATGTACTGAAAAATTTGGTAATATATTAACACCTAAAATTACAAAAAAAATTAATACCTATATAGAAGAAAAATATAAAGATTTAGATTTAAAAACAAACAAAGTAAAATTTAAAAACACTACATATACTATGAAAGTTGAATCAAAAGAAAATAAAAACCATTATTTTTATATAAAATATTTTAATAAAAAAATTACTGATACATATAAAAAAGACTATTTAGAAGGAAATAGACTATTAACACACATAAAAAATAAATTAAATAAAGAAATAAATAATAAAACTAATACTTCTTGTGATATAGAAATAACTTCTACTCTAAATAAATATACAGATATAGTTCAAGAAAGAATAATAAAAGAAGATAATTTATTAGAATTAAAATTCTTTATAGTAAAAAAAGAAATAATAATAGATAATTGGGATGAAGAAACTATCACTAATAAAATAAATAATTTTATAAACAAATTTGAAACTAATAATATAACTCCAAAAAGTTATACTATAACTATTACTAATAAAGAAGACATAACAGAGTCAATTAAAATAAAAAATATAACTAATAAAGTAGATAAAGATATAATACATGATATAATAAAAGATAAGAAAAGTGATTTATTAAAAGAAAATAAAATTACTTACAAATATTTAAATTAGGAGGATTTATGGAAGATTGTATTTTTTGTAAAATAATAAAAGGAGAATTACCTTCAAAAACTGTATATGAAGATGAATTAATTAAAATAATTATGAATATTAACCCTACTACTAATGGTCATCTATTAGTACTTCCTAAAGAACATATGGTTAATATAATGGATACTACAGATGAAGTAATAATGCATTCAATAAAAGTTATAAGAGAAAGAATATATCCAGGATTAAAGAAAACGCTTAATTGTAAAGGATTAACTATTTCTCAAAATAATGAATTAGGTCAAGAAATAAAACATTTTCATATACACCTAACACCTAGATATGATAATGACTTAGTAGATTATAATTATAATAAAGATATGATAAAAGACATAGATGAAGTTTTTGAAATAATGAGTAAATAAAAATACCTACAAAGGTATTTTTTATTTTAATAATTAAATGACCCAGTTAATAAAATAGCTAATAATATATAAAGTACTATTACTATTAAACCTCCATTAAAATTATCTTTATCCATATTTTAATTCACCTCCTTAAATATAAGCACTAAGAATAATAATTAAAAGTATAAATAAAACAAGTACGATAGCACCACTAGATGTATTTTTAGATCCACAATTAGTCATAATTATTCCTCCTTCTCTAATGTATTTTATGGTAATTTTAAAAATATGTTCATAAACTTGCATGAAAATTATATTTTTGTTATTATTTAATATGTACAGGAGGATTGATTATGAAAAAAAGTAAAATAATTATGGGGCTTAGTGCATTACTAGTAGTATCAATGATAACTACAGGATGTGGAAAGGATATAGAAGTAAAAAATGGTTCTAAAGTAGCAGTATCAGTAAAAAATAATAAACTAACAGCTACAGAATACTATGAAAAAATAAAAGAAAAAAATATATCTTCTTTAATAGATATGATAGATCATAGTATATTAGATAAAAAATATAAAAGTGATGATGAAGAAAAAGAAGCTATTAATAAACAAATAGAACAAATTAAATCATACTATGGAGAAGATGAAAATACATTTAATTCTGTAATTAAACAATATTTTGGTGCTGATAGTGAAGATGAGTTAAAAAATATATTAAGTCTAGAATATAAAAGAAATAAAGCAGTTGAAGAATACATAGAAAAGAATTTAAAAGATGATGAAATTGAAAAATATTATAATGAAAACATTTTCGGTGAAATAAAAGCATCACATATTTTAATTACTCCAACATATAAAGATGACTATACTGATGAAGAAAAAGCTGAGGCTGACGCTAAAGCTTTAGAAAAAGCAAAAAAAGTTATAAAAGAATTAAATAGTGGTAAAAAATTTAAAGACCTAGCTAAGAAATATTCACAAGATAAATCAAACGCATCTAATGGTGGAGATTTAGGTTATTTTCAATTAAGCGATATGGTTGAAGAATTTAGTAATGCTGTTAGAGAATTAAAGAAAGATGAATATACAAAAGAACCAGTTAAAACACAATATGGATATCATATAATCTTAAAAACAGGAGATAAAGATAGACCAACATTAAAAGATGCTAAAGCTGAAATTAAAGAAAAATTAAGAACCCAAAAATTAAATGACGACAAATCTTTATATTATGAATCATTAAAAGAAATTAGAATAGAAAATAAAATTAAATGGAATGATGATACATTAAAGAAAGCATATGATGAATATATGGAAGAATTAATTAAAACATCAAAAGAAAATAGTTAATATTAATTAACTATTTTTTTATACAATAATACATTTTTATCTTTTAATAATAATTCATATTGATCATTATATTTTAAATAAGTATTAATAGGATACTTACTACTTACTAATAAATAATCAAAATCATACTTATCTATTAATCTAACATAATCTTTGTTTAAAGAAGATATATTCAAATAATCTTTATAGTTATATTTTGTATATAAATCTGCACGTCCATCAATAAACACTTTTATATCATTATAAATTAACTCTCCACCATAGTCATACATATTAAATAATCTCTTAGGAGATTCTTTTTTTATCGTTTTAACCATATTATCACTTAAATTAATTCTATATTTAACATTAATAGTATTATTAAAATTAATTAAAAAGAAACTAAATAAAAATACAGTTAATATACATAATACTCCACTAGTTCCATAATCTATTTTTCTATCTTTAACATAATCAAATATAAAAGAACTTACTATTATAGGACTATATATCCAAAA
>AUXO012678394.1_pt1 | contig 10554 bp, 11 predicted proteins | sample 768731 | NCBI WGS metagenome assembly AUXO01 (sample SAMN02715735, study PRJNA202380) | gut metagenome | biome: sheep rumen | host: Ovis aries | place: New Zealand: Palmerston North
ATTAGCTCAGCTGGCTAGAGCACCTGCCCTGCACGCAGGGGGTCGCGGGTTCGAATCCCACATCCTCCACCAGAATGTTAAATAATCCAAACTAAATAAGTTTGGATTTTTTTTGCTTCAAATTCAAACTTGACAGGATAACATATATATCCCATAATAAATAACAGTTTTTCAAAAGATGGTGGTTAGTTATGGAAAAATTAGAGTGCAAAGATTTTGAATTGGAATTTTTAAAAGTATTTGGTATTGAATTAATAGATGATAGATTTATAAACACTAAGACTGATAAAGAGTTTATATTTTTTTTCTCTTCCGAAAAAATCCATAGATCGGGCCTTATTCAACAAGAATACAAGTTTTGTTGTGATGACTTAGAAATAGAATTCTATAGAAATAACAAACTATTAAATTATGATGGATATCGAGTTAGCGTAAACGTTGGACATAATTATAAGTATTATACCTGTCAAAATTATTTTGCCAATCAAGATTTGATTAGAGGAAGATGCGTTGGAATAAGAGATTATAAATTTGATGAATATGATAAGAACAATCCAAATACTGATGATCGAAGATTTTATGACGACCATTTCTCAATAATAGATTTTTCTCAAGAATTTTCATCAGATTATTTATCAGTTACTAGCTTTTATACAGATAAACCTAGTAAATATTCTTCAAACTATTCAAAAAGCCAAACAATATGTTCTTTGTCTGCAATTTATGCTGATGCTCAATTAGAAAAATGGCTTTATAATGGAAGCGATGACGTCGTTTCATACGATAGAAAAGAAGAGCTAAGTATTGAAAATTATAGGCAAGTATTAATTGATAATATTAAAAGAATCTATGAAGGCGACACAATTGCAATAGATTTCTATTTAAGTATGGTCGATTATTTAGTAGAAGCTTTTGTTTCACAACTAAAAAGACCATTTAAACATCAAGAGTGGTTTAGTAAGCGTTTAGAAAATCGTAGAGAAATGATTAGAAAAACTTATCAAGGAAAAAAACAAGAGCAAAAGCTTGCAGAAGTGGAAGAAATGGAAAAAGCTCTTTATAATTACTATCCAAGTCTTGAAATAAATTGTGCTGCTAATAGTAGTCATCAAGCTAAAGTATAGTAATAATTTATTTATATAAAAAACAGATGATTAATATATTTACTGTATAATAACTAAAACAAAAAAGGGTGATAACTATGTTACTAGAATATTATTTAAATAAATTAGGATTAAAAGAAATACCATCTTTTTTATTATCATATTTAGAATGTCCTTCATTAAAAAGACTTAAACAAATCGGTTACTTTTGTGGTATGGATTATGCCTCAAAAGATATCTATGATTTTAAAGAATTAATTACTAGATACGATCACTCATTATCAACAGCTTTACTTACTTATAGATTAACTAAAGATAAAACAGCAACAATCGCAGCATTATTTCATGATATAGCTACGCCTTGTTTTTCCCACGTAATAGATTATATGAATAAAGATTATGCAAGACAGGAAAGTACTGAAAAATATACTAGAAAAATAATATTAGAAGATGAAGAATTATTAAGTTTATTAATAAGAGATGGCATACCTATAGATTGTATTATTAATTTTAAACAATTCAGTGTAGTAGATAATGAAAGACCAAAACTATGTGCGGATCGTCTAGATGGTATTATTCTTAACGGAATAGGTTGTACTAAAAATATTAATATTGAAGATATAGATGATATTATTGATGATATAACACTATTTATAAATGAAGATGGAGAATATGAAATTGGTTTTAAAACAGAAAGCATTGCTAGAAGAGTTTTAGAAGTAAACGATAGTATAAATGAATACTTTCATTCTAATGAAGATAATTATATGATGGAATTATTAGCAAATATTACTAAAAAAGCTATTAATAAAGGAATTATTACGGAAGAACAATTATATATTCTTTCTGAAAAAGATATATTATCTTTAATAGAGTTTTCTTTTGATTCAGAACTAAGAGAACAATTACATCTATTTAAAACTATTAAAAGAGAAGATATTCCAGAAATAAGAGTAGATAATATAAAAGAAAGAAGTATAAATCCTCTAGTTGAAAATACAAGATTAATAAGAAATAAATTAACGCTATCATCTTATCATATAAATAATTAGTGATATAATAGTATTATTAATAAAAGATATGGAGAAATTATAAAATGAGATGTAATAAATGCGGGAAGAAAATTAAAATCAATCAAATAGATTGTCCGAGTTGTGGTCAAATAATTGATAGTAGTGATAAACAAAAAGAAGTTATTAAAACGGCTATGCCTATATTAGCAGCACTTATAATTATAGTTATTTTTATAATAATAATTAACAAACCTATTGAAGAAAGAAAATCTACAGGTAAATTTGAATTTGATATTGTTGAAAAAAACAAAGAGTATTTTGATTATTCACTTGGTGAATATACATATAGCTACGTAGAAGCTGGAACAGAATGTAAATCATTTATTGGAACCACCTATGATTGTGAAGAAATAGAAAGAAGATATACTATAAAATATGGTAATGACGAAGAAATAAAAATAAGAACGTCAAATGATTTTGAAAGTTCGATAGAATATATGATTGAAAGTATTATAAAAGAAGAGTTTAGAAATGAGATAGAAAATGAAATATTAGAAAACTATCAAAATAATAATCTAAACGAGAAAAAATTTTCAAATCCCAAAATCACTTTCGATTATAAAAAAATAAATGATAGTATTAAAGTTACTAATCCTTCAAAAGGTGTTAAAATTAATGGCCTACAATTATCTAATATGAAAGAAAACAATTTGAAGGGAATCTTAGCATTTGAAATAAGATACGAAGGCAAAATACTTGAAAATCCTAATTTTGAAGATGATATGATTAATCTCCTTTCTAATGTTTTCAATCATTTTGAAGAAGACAATTTAGAAGTAACAATAAAAATAAAACAATACGTGCCTGATGAGGGCGGATATCCAACATTATTCTTTGAGTTTATTAAAGAAGGAGATAGCTTTAAAATAATTCAAAAATAAACAGTTTGTTCATTCATAATAAATTTGTAAAATACGAGGAATTAAAATTCTTCGTATTTTTTTAATTTCTATAACTAAAAATTATAATTGGTCATATTATTATAATTTTTATTGACAAACAACAACGATAGGTTATAATAAATGTCAATAAAGGAGGGATAAGTTATGGTATTACCTTCTAATAACATAAACTTAAACCTTTATCGTGTTTTTTATGTGGTTGCTATGACAAAAAGTTTCTCCGAGTCATCGAAATATTTACATATATCTCAACCTGCAATTTCAAAACATATTCAAAACTTAGAATACGAATTAGACACTATTTTATTTTACCGTACCAATAGAGGAATAGAACCAACACCAGAAGCTAAAATACTACTTTCTTATGTTGAAAAAGCATATAACATTTTAAAACTAGGAGAGCAACAATTACAAGAATGTAAAGAATTAAGTCAAACAAAAATATCAATTGGAATTCCAAGTATCTTATCAAAGTATTATTTAAATAAATATTTGCTTAGTTTTATGACTAACTATCCTAAAGTAGCAATAAAGATGCAAAATTCTAAAAATGAAGAATTAATTAATGCTCTAGATCAAAATGCTTTAGATTTAATAATCACCTATGGTAATAATAGTAACGTTGGTTCTAATTATAAAAATGAATTATTATTATCTGATGAATATGTATTTGTGTATAATGAGAATAAATTAAAAATAGATAATATTGAAAGTATAAAGGATTTAAATAACTATAATCTAATTCTTCCTTCCAAAGAAACAATAGAAAGAAAAAAACTTGATGATAAACTAAATGAAAAAAATATTATCCTTAATCCTATTCTAGAATTGGAAAGTAACCAAATGATGATAAACTATATTAAAGAAGGATTAGGTATTGGGTATATACTTAAATTTGTAGCTCTTCAAAATGAAGATTTAACAATAATAAATATACCTGAAGAGTTACCACAAGAGGAAATAAGATTAATATATGATGAAGAATCAATTATAACGTCTACTAAAGAATTTATTAATTTATTAAAGAAGAATGTCTAAGAAGATATTCTTTTTTAATAAAACAAGTCTTAATTATCGAAAAGGAGTAATAATATGAAAAAAATTATAACTATTCAAGATATATCTTGCATTGGAAAGTGTTCTTTAACAGTAGCACTACCTATAATATCAGCAGCAGGTATTGAAACAGCTATAATACCTACAACAATTCTATCAACTCATACCGGATTTAAAGACTTTACTTTTAGAGATTTATCAAGCGATATTCCTTTAATAGAAAAACACTGGTTAAAAGAAAATTTTAAATTTGCAGCAATATACACTGGATATTTAGGTAATACTAAACAAATAGAATTAGTTGAACATTTTATAAATAGTTTTAAAAATAAAAATAACTTTGTTTTAATTGATCCGGCTATGGCTGATAATGGAAAACTATATCCTGGTTTTAATGAAGAGTTTGTTTTAAAAATGAAAGAACTATGTTTTATGGGCGATATTATTGTTCCTAATCTTACTGAAGCTTGCTTATTACTAGGTATCAAATACAAAAAAGACTTTAGTATTGAAGAAATTAAAGTAATGTTAAATAAATTGTCCGAAAAAATAGATAAAGTAGTAATAACCGATATTAGTATCGGTAATAAAATAGGTATTATGAGTTATGATGGGAAAGAGTTTTTTAGCTATTTTAGAACTAAAATACCAGCTAAATATCATGGTAGTGGAGATGTATTCGCCAGTTCATTACTTGGTTGTTTAAGTAATAATATCGACTTAAATAAGTCATTAAAAATCGCTATAGATTATACTTGGGAATGTATTAAAGAAACATACCAAGAGAATAAAAATGCTTATGGTTTAAATTTTGAGACTAAGATACCATATTATATTAATAGAGTAAAAAGAAAAAAATAAACATTTGTTTTGATAGTTTTGTGGACTATTGTCTTTAAAAATGTTAGAATAACTTCGGTAGGTGATACTATGCTTAAAATTAAAGATTTAACAGTGATAGCTGATAATAAAGAAATATTAAAAGGATTTAATTTAGATATACCAGATGGAGAAATACATGCTCTTATGGGACCAAATGGAGTTGGTAAAAGCACTATTTGTCGTAGTATTTTAAAAGATCCTAATTATAATATAACTAAAGGAGAAATAACTTATAACGAAGTATCTTTAAAAGATAAAACTACTACGGATATAGCTCGTTTAGGTATAATGATGATTACTCAAAGCCCAATTGCCATTGAAGGTGTTACTAACGCTGAAATGCTTAGAATAGCTTTATCTGAAAAAACAGGAGAACACATTAATATTTTTGAATTTCAAAGAGAATTAAAAGATATTTGTTCTAAATTAAATGTCCCTGAAAGCTTTTTACATCGTAGTATAAACGATGGAATGAGTGGAGGAGAAAGAAAGAAAAATGAATTAATTCATATTTGGATGCTAAAACCAAGTTTTCTAATATTAGATGAAGTAGATTCGGGATTAGATGTTGATGCTTTAAAAGAAGTATCTAATTCTTTAAAAGAATATAAAAAACTTACTAACTGTTCTATGCTAATTATTACTCATAATCCCAAACTATTAAATACTTTAAAACCTGATAAAATACATATTCTTAAGAATAAGAAGATAGCTAAAACTGGTGGAATGGAACTAGTTTCAGAAATAGAAAACGAAGGATTTAAGAACTATTCTTAAGGTGATATTATGAACAAAATAATAGTAAATAAAGATGATACTTTAGAACTAAAAAATAATGTATTTAATATCGAAATAAATTGTTCTAATCTAACCTTAAATATTAGTGGTAAAGTTCTTATTAATGAATTTGTTAAAAAAGAAAAAGATAATACTAATATTATAATTAATTTAGCTAATAATAGTGAATTACTATATAATAGATTCCTTAATATTAATAATATGGACACTTCTATTATTATCAATCAAGATTCTAATAGTAGTATAGAATATAACTATTCAATTATTGCTCATGATAAAGGAAAATTAACTATGAAATCTAATGTCATAGGTGATAATAATAAAACTAATATTAAAGTAAAAGCTATAACAAAAGATTTGGGTTCCTTAGTTTTAGAATGTACTACAGATAATAAAGAAAAAACTAATAATAATGAATTATTAGAAAGTTTAAAAATCTTAATGTTAAATGATGAAGAGAGTATTATAATACCTGATTTATTGGTAGCTTCTAATGAAGTAGAAGTAAACCATGCTGCTACTATTAGCGGTATTAGAGAAGATGAATTGTTCTATTTAAACAGTAAAGGAATAGAAGTAGAATCAGCTAAAAAATTAATAAGTGAAGGATTTATAATAAATAATTTAAATATAAGTAAAAAAGAACTAAAAGAGTTAGAAGGGATAATAAATGAATAGAGAAGACTTTCCTATATTATCTAATAACTTAGTTTATTTAGATAATGGTGCTACAACACTAAAACCTAAAGTTGTAATTGATAAAATAACTGAATATTATTCTTCATATTCAGCTAATGCTCATCGTGGAGATTATGACATATCACTTAAGGTAGATAATGAATATGAAAAAACTCGTGATTTAGTAAAAAAGTTTATCAATGCTTCCTCACGTAAAGAAATAATCTTTACTAGCGGAACAACAGAAAGTATAAATATGATAGCTTTTGGTTTTTTTAAAGATTATCTTGAAGAAAATGAAGAAATAATAATAACTAAAAGTGAGCATGCATCCAATGTTATTCCTTGGTTTAAAATAGCTAAAGATAATAAATTAATAATTAAATATATAGATTTAGATGATAATTATGAAGTTACAATAGATAACTTAAAAAAGATAATAACTCCTAAAACTAGAGTTATCTCTTTAGCAGGAATTACAAATGTATTAGGTGATTTAAGACCACTAAAAGACATTATTAAAACTGCCCATGAAAATAATATTTTAGTAGTTGTAGATGGAGCTCAATATGTGCCTCATACTAAAGTAGATGTTCGTGCTTTAGACATAGATTTCTTAGCTTTCTCAGCTCATAAAATGTGTGGACCTACTGGAGTAGGAATATTATATGGTAAAGAGAATTTACTAGAAAAATTAGCACCTCATAATTATGGAGGGGGTATGAACGAATCCTTCGACAACTTAAATGAAGTTTATTTAAAACCTCTTCCTACTAGATTAGAAGCAGGAACCCCTAATATAGCTGGAGTAATTGGTTTTGGAGCTACTATAGAATATCTAAATAGTATTGGACTTTCTAACATAAGAAAATATGAACATGAATTAGGTAAATATCTATTTGATAATCTAAGTAAGATAAGTCTTTCTAACATAAGAAAATATGAACATGAATTAGGTAAATATCTATTTGATAATCTAAGTAAGATAAGACATATTACTATTGTAAATAAAAAACCATCTAGTATTATTGCATTTAATATCGATGGAATTTTTTCTCAGGATGTAGCAGTTTATTTAAATAAATATGGTATATGTGTCCGTGCTGGAAATCACTGTGCTAAAATACTTAAAGATGAAGTTGGAGTTAAAAACACTGTACGTGTAAGTCTATATTTTTATAATACAAAAGAAGAAATAGATAAAATAATAGATTTATTAAAAGATAAGAATAAAATATTAAATGAAATGTTGTGATACTATGGATAGTGAAACTAAAAGAGAAATTATAATGGAACATTATACTAATCCCTTAAATAGAGATACTATAGATGATCCAAAATATATTAAGATTAATTCAAATAGTGAAACTTGTATCGATAATTTAGATATATATGTTCTATTTAATAATAATATAATAGAGGATATCCATTTTAATGGAGAAGCATGCGCAATTTCTACATCAGCGGCTTCTATTATGACAAGATTATTAAAAAATAAAACTATTAAAGAAGTAAAAGAATTAATTAATGAATATAAAGACATGATAGAGACTGGTAAAGAATATGATAGATTAGAAGAAGCACTAGTATATTCTGATATATATAAACAACAAAATAGAAAAGGCTGTGCTATAATACCATGGCTTGGTATAGAAAAAGCTATAGCTGAATATGAAAAAGCTAAATAGCTTTTTTTATTTTGATAATAATGCTATAATTATATAGATAGTAGGTGATTATCGTGTACGATAAAAGAGAATTGATAATAAAGTATATAAAAGATAGATTAGCTAAATTAGAAGAATTAGGAAAAAAATATTCTGATGATAAAATTAATAAACTTGCAGATAACTTAGTAGCGCTAAATAAGCCATTAGAAGAATTATATGCTTTAATTGATAATAAATTTTCTTATCAAGCTAGAAAAATAAATCATAATAACTATTTATCATCTCTTAAAGAATACTATTTAGAAAATATAGATAAGCTTAAAAAAAATAATAATTGTTATTTATTATCATATAATGATGGTACAAAAGTATTAGAACAAGCTAAAGTAACTACTATAAAAAAAGATAATAATATAGATTTTGTTAGTATTAACGATCATTATGGTTATCGTAAAGATAATAGTAAAGAAAATGATTATGAACTTATAATGAGTGATATAGCTTATTTAATGGATATACCATATGCTAAAACATATCGTATGTTTAATGAAAAAATGGAACCTATTGGTATCATAATGGGATCGATGGACAAAAAAGAAGAAAAATTTTTAAATTTAGAAGAAGCTATCAGCTTTATTAAAGAAGAATCTCCTAAATTTATGTTAAAAAGTAAAGTAATAGATTATCATGATAAGAATATAAAAAGTGGTATTACTCAAGTATTTGAAAGCAGTTTAGTAAAAAATAGTATAGAATATGTATTTGATTTATTTGCTTGCTTACCTGATATAACTGAAGAGAACATAGAATCATTAAAAGCATCTTATCTAAAAGTAAAAGTTTTTGAATTATTAACTAATAGTCTTAATAATAACTTAGAAAACTACGGAATAATAATAAATAAAAAAGAAAAAAAATATACTTATGAATTTGCTCCAACATTTAATAAATGTATAACTAAGAGTAATACATTAAGTAAAGATGAAACAATATGTAATTTCTTTGTTGTAGATAAAGAAGATCTTATTAACATCTTATTTAAACATTATTATCAATATATTAAAGAATTAACAAATATGATAATAGATAATAATGTAACACTTTATAAAATAATAGATAAAGTAACTAAAGAACATCTAGAATTTGAAGAATATAAGTCATATAAAGAAATACTTAAATATAATTATGATAATTTTGAAAGAATCTTTAAATCATCTAATCTAGAAACACTTGATAAGGAAATAAAAGATACTAACAATAATAAATATCTATTCCGCATAGCACCATATCTAGATAATTATGATTTTGATGCTTTCGACGAAACAATAGAGAATAAAGGAAGCATTTTATTAGTAGGTGCTTTAGGAGTAGTATTGGTAATTACAATAGTTATTATAGGTTTTGCAATATATATTGTTTCTAAAGTAGGAATTTAATAATATAATACTATTAATAATAAAGGAGTAGTAATATGAGCTCAAATAACGATATAAATAAACCTAATTTTGATAGATATATAGAAGAATTATATAAAATAAACACTTATGATAAGAATAGAGCAGATTTAATAGCTCAAAGAGGATTAGAAGAATTAGGAATAACTGATATAGATAATAAATCAACTATTTTTTTAGGGATAGAAAAAGGAAAAGCCATCCTTGTTGGTATTTGCATATTATTTATTCTTTGTGGTTTTCTTTCTTCTAGAATAGAATTAATACTTATTTATTTCTTTGGTTTAATATTCTTCTTAGCAGGTTTATTTATTGGTCTTAATGTACCGGTATTTGGTTTGATATTTTTATGTACTCATGGAGGAGCAGGTTTATTTATCATTCTATCATCCTTTTTTGGTGGTTTTGAAGACTATGATAAAATATTTAATAATCCTGTTTTTACAGATGGAGGAATACCCAAAGATTTAAAGACATATTTAATAGCAATAATAACAATCTTTGTAATAGCTTTAATATATACATTACTTCATAATTTGAGCCCAAAACTAAAAGAAAACAAAATACATATGATATTAATATTACTTTTATTTCTAGTAGGTATAATACTAGTTGGCCTAATACCAAGAATATTTCCTTATATAATGAATTTTTAAAATATATTATAGATTAATATATTTTTTTTTATTATAATAAAAAAGAAAAGGAGATTAATATGAAAGCAAAAGTATACTTTACAAAAGAAATAACACCTGATAGTTTAATTAAAATATATGAAGCATTAGGTGTAGAACTAACAGGGAATGTAGGAATAAAAGTCTCTACTGGAGAAAAAGGTTCTAAAGGCTATTTAAAATCAGATTTAATTAAACCATTAGTAGATAAACTAAATGGAACTATAATAGAATGTAATACAGCTTATCCAGGAGCTAGAAATA
>AUXO014459766.1_pt1 | contig 10554 bp, 8 predicted proteins | sample 768731 | NCBI WGS metagenome assembly AUXO01 (sample SAMN02715735, study PRJNA202380) | gut metagenome | biome: sheep rumen | host: Ovis aries | place: New Zealand: Palmerston North
TTTTCCAATAGTAGACTTACCGCTTCCTGGCATACCAATTAAAACAATAGCAGAAGTTTCTCTTCTCATTAAGCGTAGAACTTTTAAATATGTGGATAATGCTATTTCTTTCCCAAGTGCGATTTCTTGAGCTTTTCCGCCTTGATAAACTAAAGGGATAAGACCATTAAGCGCGACTTTATGTAATCTTTCTGCTTGCTTAATAAAATTAGTTCTCATTGGATGATAAATCATATCAAGAACTGCTTCGAGTTTTGAAAATGGTCTTAAATCAATATTCTTATCATAGATATGTGGATATGTTCCAACTGGAGTACAATTAATAATAATTTCGACATCGTTTTGATATCTAACGTGTTCATAAGTAATAAATCCCGGTTTAGACGATCTACTTACTGAAATTAATTTTTTAACGCCTGCTTTTTTACATACTGCTTTTGCAGTTTTATAAGTTCCTCCGCTTCCTAAAATCATGACAACTTTATCTTTTAAAGAAATTCCATTTAATTCAAAAGCAGATTTAATACCATAAAAATCAGTATTATAACCGATTAATTTATTTTCTCTTTTTACTACTAAATTGACTGCACCAATAGTTTTCGCGCTTTCATCAATTTCATCTAAATATGGTTGAACTTGTTCTTTGTAAGGAATAGTCACGTTAAAAAAATCATACTCATTAGATTTCATAAAACTTACGAATTCTTCATCTGTAGATAAATCAACGATTTGATAATCAATTTCTTCATTAAATCCTTTGTGGATTAATGGGGAATATGAATATGATATTCCTCTTCCAATTAAACAAGCTTTCATATTAAATATTCTTTCTTCCGTATTCTTCCATTAATAAATCAAGAAGTGCTAAAGCGGTTAAGGCATTGATTACTTGTAAAGCTTTTGGAACGATACAAGGATCATGACGGCCTTTAACACTTAACTCAACTTCTTTATTTTCTTTAAAATCAACTGTCTTTTGTGTTTGACCAATTGATGCAGTTGGCTTAATTACTGTATCAAAGACAATTGGTTGTAATGAGGTAATACCTCCAAGTATTCCTCCATTATTGTTATTTTTAGTAACGATTTTATTCTCTACTAATTCATATTCATCTTTAACTTCTGAGCCACGTTTTGAAGCAAAATCAAAACCTAATCCAAAGCTAATACCTTTAACTCCTCCAACACTAAAAATGTATTGAGAAATCTTAGATTCTACTGAATCAAACATTGGTTCACCTAAAACGTAATCATTTACTAAAGCATATGTTTCAACAATTCCTCCTACTGAATCTAATTGTTCACGAGCTTTAATAATTTCGTTTTTCATTTCATTTGCTTTTATAGAATCTAATGTTGGAAAATCTAATTCATTTAAATCTTTAATTGTCTTTTCATAATCTTCAACTTTAGATTCATCTTTAATACCGTGGATTTCTTTAATTCTAGAACCAATTACAATGCCTTTTTCTTCAAGGATTTGTTTTGCGATAGATCCTGCAATTACAATTGGAGCGGTAATTCTTCCAGAGAAATGTCCTCCTCCGCGATAATCTTGATATCCTTCATATTTTAAAAACGCTGTATAGTCAGCATGTCCTGGACGAAGGATATTTTTAGTATCGTCATATACTTTATCATCAACATCTTCATTTCTAATCATAAATGTTAAAGGTGTTCCTGTTGTATGACCATTAAAATATCCAGATAAGATTTCAAATTGATCTTTCTCTCTTCTTGCTGTGGATAGTTCTTTAAGTCCTCTTCTTTTATCAAGATCTTTAGAGATTCTTTCTAAATCTAAAGATAAACCAGAAGGAAGACCATCAAGAGTACATCCAATAGCTTTACCGTGAGATTCTCCCCATACTGAGAGTTTTAAATTATTACCAAGTATTGAGCTCATTAGATTTTCCTTTCTAGAATATTTTCTACTTCTTTAAATGTGACTTTTTTAATTTCATAATTTTCAATTCCGTTTACTAAAACTATATCAATAGTGTTATGGCCAGCTTTTTTATCATTTACTAAGTACTCCATGATTTTCTTTCTATCAAAATCATTAGTAACTTTAATACCTAAGTTAGTTAGGATTGATTTAACTTCTGCACGTAACGCTTTATCTTCAATCATAAAGAGCATGCCACTTGCTACTCCTTCTCCGTGTAATAATCCATTCATTTCAAAAAATGATTCTAATGGATGACCAATAGTATGTCCGAAGTTTAAAACTTTTCTTAAGTTTTCTTCTTTTTCATCTTTTTCTACTACCTGTCTTTTAGCGTCAATTGATTTTAAAATAACTTCATCAAGTTTTTCGTACTGCTTATTTTCTTGGAAGATTTTATATAAATTTTTATCTAAGCAGATACCCATTTTAAGAGCTTCAACTAAACCATTATTTAACTGTCTATCTTCAAGAGTATTTAAGACGTTTAAATCAACTAATACTAATTCTGGTTGATAGAATGTACCAATAATGTTTTTTGTATTTTCAAAATCAATCGCAGTCTTCCCTCCAATTGAAGAATCAATTTGAGATAAAGAAGTTGTAGGAATATTAATAAAATGTATTCCACGTTTATATGTTGAGGCAACAAAACCTGCTAAATCTCCAATAACGCCTCCTCCAACTGCAATAACGACATCGTCTCTTGAAAAATGATGTTCTAATAATTCTTTTTGAAGTTTGACATAATTTTCTAAAGATTTAGATTTTTCTCCCTGAGGTAAAGTAACTACATATGCTTCAGGTAACTGCATTTGAACTTCTAAAGCGTAAATATCAGGTACACCTTCATCAGTTACAACAAGTGCTTTCTTACCAGTAAAATCATAATGCTTTCTTAAAGTAAGACGAGCATTTCTTTCAACAATAATTGGATATGATTTATCTTTTAAATTAACAGTAAGTTCCATATTTTTTACCTCTTTAAGTATTTATATTTATTAATACTTAATATTAGCAAAAAAGCGTGGGATTTACCACGCTTTAAGGCTAATCTACTAAATCGACTGAAATATCATGGATATAAAATGCTTTATCAGTATTGTTATCAATAACAATTTTTAATTTTCCTGATGAAGGTGTAGATAAAGCAAAATCTAAGCTTTGTACTAAATTATCCTTATCATAATTGAGTGTTTTAGTACTTACTAAAGTATCTCCTACATAGATAGAAACATTGATTGTTGTCCCACTTCCAGGAGTTCCAGAGAAACGTACATTTGTAATCTTATTTTTATTATCAAATGCAAAATCAGATTCAGATTCTAAAGTAAATTTTTTAGTTAAATTTGTAGATTTTCCAATTTGTACACCTTTAGTTTTATCACTAGATACATATTCAAAATTATCATAAGTTAAATTAAATTTAATCCCATTTAAAGTACAAGATTTTGCATCTATCGTAAAATCATTTTTATCTGCAGTATATTGATATTCATAATTTTGAGAAGCATCATATTCTTTTACTTCAATACTATATGAATATGTCTCTTCCCCTCTAGTAATTGTTACTGTTTTAGTACCAATATCTGAAGCAGTAAATTCATAATTTTCTGGTATTGAGAAATTAAATTCTGATCTATCAGTAACCTCTTCTTTTGATAAATCTGTATATGTATCAAATAATTTTAATGTTGAAGTAGTAAATTTATCACCTACTTGATATTCATATGTCGCATTAGAAAATGCGAAATTCTTATAATTCTTTTCTGCAGTATGAAGTTTGTTTTGAGTAGATGATTTTAAAATATCTTGAATAGTACCTGCATTATCTTTTTTATTTCCATATACATAATCAATTAATTCAGGGAAGTCGACATATGGATTTCTATTAGTTTGATATTCATATACTCTTTGAGTATGTTGATATTCTTGATAATTAACATCAAAACTATCCGCCCAAGAAATAATTGTAGAAGCATTACCAAATGCACCTTTATTAGTTGCAGTTACTTGATCCATTTCTGCATATTCTTCTTGAATAGATAAATCATCATAACATGTATCCATATATAAGATTGCACGTGCTAGTCTACCTTTATCTTCATCAGCAGGTTCAAAGTTTTTATCACCTTTTACATAATTTGTAGTAGCATCCCCTGCTTCACCAAAATTTAGATTACCTCTAGAAGTATTACCTGTCATTTCAGATGCGAATAAATTATGGAAATCAGAAGCAACACCTCCATTTCCTTCGCTTGAATAATTATAGTCGACAGTTGTTGGAGTAAATTCTTTTGTATTACTATCAACTTTAAATGTAATAACTGACGAGGAATAAGATATTTCTAAAGAACTTAACGCGCCTAAATTTTTGCTTGCTTTTGACGATTTTGTATATACATAAACATTTTCTTTATTGGTATAAACAATTTCACTATCATTTTCAAATCCATCACAATATCCTTCAAAACCGTTTTTATAAATAGCATAGAAACGAGTTCCTCTTATAGATACTGAACTTAATTGATAAATAGAATTAAGTTTAATTTTCTTAGGATTCTTAGTTTTTGCAGTTACTGAATATGAACTTACATAGTGTCCCATTAAAGATTGGCAGAAAGCATGTTCTCTATTCCAACCGCCAGTTCCGTATCCAGCAGTAAAATATGTAGGAATATCTTTTGAAGAATATACCTGATCAAGCATATCGAAATTATATTGTGATACGTCTGCGACTGTATTCACTTCCCAGTTACCTGAGTATTTTTGTTTTTTAATATTTTTAGAAATCAATGCATGAAGTTGGTTCTTTAAATCTTCTCCATTAGTCCATGAAGATAACGAAGAATAATATCCTCCATAATAATCATTAATATCCTTAGAATAATTAATTATTTCTTCTTCACTCGATGCTTCAGATGAATTTTCTCCACTTGAAGATGAATTAATTTCTTCTTCACTCAATTCTTCTGATGAACTTTCTTGATTTGATGATGAACTAGAAACTTCTGAAATTGGATTTTCAGACCTATTAACAGGATTTACATTAGTCCCAGTAGGTGAGCATGATGCTAATGTTGAGATGCCAAGCATTGCAGTAATTATAAGTAGTTTTGTTTTCATTTTTCCCCCAAAAAATATTATTTATACATAAATAATAACAAATTTTTATCATAAGAAAAAGACCCCTCTTCACCTAATAAATTAAATTACATTAAGTGTTAAAAGGTCTTCGAATGATATTTTAGTTTTTACAACTACTAAATATCTTAATTCTGGATTAAATTGAGATACTAAGCCTTCTATTTCTATATATGCTTCTCCATCAAAATATCTAGCTTTTACCATATCTCCTTTATGAAGCTTAGTTAATGATTCATTTAATAAACTTATCTCTTCTTCGTTTAATTCTTTCTTTTCAATTACTACTCTTTCTTTTTCTTTCAATGCTTCTTTTAATCCTGTAAGAGCATCAAATGGTAAGAAGAGTTTTGCACGGTCTGCTCTTGAATTAGTCGCCATTATGTCCTCCTACTAATTTATTTCTTTTTGGAGTAGTTGCTCCTTCTAATAAATTCATTCCTCTTAAGACAGAATTCTTTCCATATTTTGCTTTAATCTCTACTAAAGTCTTTTGTAATTTTTCATCTTTTTTTATCTTAGTAGGATCTGTAAATAAATCATATTGTTCATAGATTTCATCTTTGACATTTCCAAAGCCAATATTAATTCTTCTAATTGGAGTATTTAAAATTGTAGTATTATCAAAAATGGTTAAAAAATATGGTAAAAAGTACTCATAGCTATTTGTAATATTAGTTAGATGTAATGAGCCTCCTGTTGGTTTATGTAGGTCTTTAGAATAACCAATTGACAAAGAGATATCTGACGCTACTAAATGTTTATCAGTTAAATCTAAACATGCTAACTCTACCATTTCTTTTACTACTAATCTTGCTTTTTCCCAAGTATAATCTTCAAATAAAACTTGTCCGCTAGAAATTGATTTATTTTGTGATTTATAAGCTTTAATTTGAGCTATTGTTGTAGGTTCTTTTCCCCAAGCATGATCAATTAAAAATTCAGCGTTAATTCCAAATTCTCTATATAGTAATTTAGGGTCAGTTTTAGTAATACCTTCCATATCACGTATTCCCATACGATCTAGTCTTTTTACTATTCCTCTACCAATCTGCCAAAAATCAGTTAATGGGGTATGGTGCCATAAGGTTTCTTTATATTTTTCTTCATCTAATACACCAATATGTGATGCGACATGTTTTGCTGTAATATCTAAGGCTACTTTGCATAAATATAGATTAGTACCAATACCTGCAGTAGCAGTTATTCCGTATGTATCATAAATATCTTTCATAATTTTTTTTGCAAGTTCTTCTGCAGTCATGTTGTACATCTTCAAATACTTAGTGACATCCATAAAAGCTTCATCAATTGAATATACATGAATATCTTCTTTAGCAATGTATTTTAAATATATTGCATATATATTTGCAGAATATTTAATGTATAAATTCATTCTTGGCATTGCTTTTATGTATTTAATAGTTGAAGGAATTTCAAATATCCTACATCTATTATGAACACCTAATTCTTTCATCCTAGGTGAAACAGCTAAACATATAGTTCCGTTTCCTCTTGTAGGGTCTGCCACGACTAAAGGTGTAGTAAAAGGATTTAATCCTCTTTCTACACATTCTACGGAAGCATAAAAAGTTTTCAAATCAATGCAAAGATATGTTCTATTCATATTTAAAATTATATCAAAAAAGATTAGGTTTTGTCCTAATCTTGTAATGGTGAATTTTATATGTGCTTATTTTTGGACAATATCCAATAAATGAGCGCTGAAACCTAACATTTCTCTTCTTTCACAAATAGTTAAGTGATATTTGATATATTCTTCAAAAACTTCTTTAGTCATTTTATTTAAATCGACTCTAAAATAATCTGCTAAAGTATCTGAAGAAATTAGTTTAATTCTTTTTAATGATGATTTTTCATTTAATCTATCAATATCTTCAATTCTTACCATTGAATATAAATCATCTTCTTTTGGTAAATAATGATATGAGTCATCTACTCTACCTTCTTCTTTAGCAGCAAGAATATTACCTTTAATAAAGCCATAACTAATTACTGCATATTCATTCATATAGTAAGAAGTTAAAATATAACCATCTTTTTTAACTACTCTTTTTGCTTCTTCTAATACTTTTAAACGATCTTCTTCACTAAATAGATGATACATAGGTCCAAAAATTAAAACCACATCAAAAGATTCATCATCAAATCTAGATAAATCTAAAGCGTTACCTTGATAAGCTTCTAAATCTTTATCCTTTTTAATGATTTGGTCTAAGTTGTGTTGTACTAATTCTAAAGCAGTAACTTTATATCCTTGCTTCTTATAATAAATAGAATATCTACCAGTACCTGCTCCAACATCTAAAATCTTTTTTGTTTTATCGTTATTTAATACTTCATCAATATATTTTAAGTTAGTAACAAATTCAACAGTACCGTGTCTAGTTGTTAAACGATGGTCTTCATCAAAATGTTCGTAATAGTCATCTAATAAAGAAATTTTTGTATTTGTTCTTTGAAAATTCATATTTAAATCTCTATTTCAGCATATACACCGTAATGGTCTGATACCCTTTCTTCCTTAAATACTACCTCATATTTATTAACTTTATAAGGTTTATTAACAAAGATGTGATCAATTTGATGATCTAATGCTGTTTTTAAGAATGGTGCAGCATCTAATATTCCTGGAAAAGTAGGATTTTTAGTAGGATCAATACCTGCTAAATCTGAAGCTTCAATTAATCCAGTTTCTTTAATCTTCTTAATGTAAGAAGAATTGTAAGGTACGTTAAAATCTCCTGCACAAATTGAAATGTGACGAGGATTAATTACATTAAGAAAATTTGCAAGTTGTGAATCAAGTTTTTCACTTTCTGAATCCCAGCCTAAATGAGTAGTAATTAAATCTACTTGTTGACCGTTGATATCAACATTTACTAAAAGTGCAGTTCTTGTCTGCCAGTTATAATAATCTTTAGATTTTGATAAATAATATGAATCTGAATAAATAATTGGATATTTTGAAACGATTGCTAAACCTTCATCATATTTATCAAATCCTCTTTTCTTATAACGATAATCATAATTATATTTACGTTTTAATTTTGGAAAAATTGATAATAATTGGTTACTAGTTTTAATGTTATTAGTATAAATAGGATCTTCGCTAATTTGTCCTACTTCTTGGAAGAAAATAATATCTACTTCTCTTTCGTTGATAAAGTTTGCAATAATCTTATTCTTCTTTTCAATTTCCTTTTCTTGTAAGGTATGTAAGTTTAAAGTTAATATTTTAAGTTTCATAACTTTCCCTCGTGTTGATTAATTATTCTGAATATAAAAATACTAGATTTTTTTATACGAGTCAAATGTTTTACATTTGTTAAATATTATATTAATATAAATGATAGATTTCTTAATTATGACTTTTCTTTCATAAAGTTGAAGATAATCTTTGTACTGTAGTATAATATAAATCGTAATTAAAAATACTTTTTAATTATAAAGGAAAAATATATGTTTAAAAAAATACGTAAACTAACCACTACACAAGTTATTGCTTTAGGATATATTGCAATGATTTTAGTTGGCACTTTATTATTAATTTTTCCTTTTTCTAATAACAAATGGGCCTGGACAAATCCTTTAGATGTTATATTTACTATAGTTTCTTCAATAACTGGCTCAGGTTTAGTTTTATACGACACAGCTGATTATTGGAATATCTACGGCCAAATTGTTATCTTACTCTTTATTCAAATTGGCGGTATTGGATTTATGACTCTTGTCTCTTCTCTAGGCTTATTCATGAAGAGAAAAATAAATTTATACGAAAGAAAAGCTTTAATGCAATCTGCTGGTAACTTTCAGCCTTCAGGTATCGTTGCTTTAGTTAAGAAAATCATGATTATTACTTTTACAGTTGAACTTATTTCAACAGGATTAATTATGATTAGGACTGTCCCTGCATTTGGTTTACTAAATGGTTTCTGGCAAGCTTTATTTATCTCTGTCTCATCATTCTGTACTGCAGGTATTGATGTAATGCCTGGTACATTTACATCATTAACATATTTCGAAGGTGATTGGTTAATCTCTATTGTATTATCACTAGAAATGTTTATCGGTGCATTAGGTTTCTTAGTAATTAACGATGTTTTCTCTTCAAAAGGAAAATGGAAGAAATTACATTTACATTCAAAGATTGTCTTAATTACATCTACTACAATGTGTTTAGTAGCATTTGTATTAATCTTCTTATTTGAAAAAGATTACACATCAGAAGGTTTAGCGGATGCATTATTTAACACAATATCTGGTAACGCGACAGGATTTAACTCAGTTGTTATTTCTAACATGACTCAAGCATCTAAAATGGTTCTTGCCTTAATCATGTTCGTCGGTGGATCTCCAGGTTCTACAGCAGGTGGTATTAAAACTACTACATTTGTTGTCTTATTATTCTCTTTACTCAACGGGGCAACTAAATCCTCAACTCTTACAATCGGAAATAGATCAATCAATAAGAACGCTGCAAAACAAGCTTCTGCAATCTTCTTCTTATATATAAGCGCAATATTCATTGGTACAACAATCATCCTTGCTTCCGATAACTCTCTAGCAATGGATGGAGTTATCTTTGAATGTGTATCTGCAGTTGATAATGTTGGCTTATCACTTGGGGTAACTTCATTAATCAAGAATAATACAATTGCAAAATTTGTCTTAACAATTCTTATGTATATCGGTCGTATCGGCCCAGTCACAACAATTTCTTTAGTTAAAGATAAAGAAGACGATGGTTCAATCATCGCTCCAACAGAAGAAATATTACTTGGATAGGAGGAAAATAATATGAAATCAATCTTAGTAATCGGTTTAGGTAACTTTGGTAAAAACCTAGCATACAAGCTCCAAGAGCTTGGCAATGATGTCATGGTCATTGATAGTAACGAAAAGAAGATTCAAGCAGTCGCTAATGACTTTACAGAAGCTTTCACAGGTGACTGTACAAATGAAGCTGTTATCTCTTCACTAGGTGTTAATAACTTCGATATTTGTTATGTAACAACTGGTGGCTCTTTCCAAGCATCACTTGAAATTACATCATTATTAAAAGAACATGGTGCTAAATATATCGTCTCTAAAGCAACTCAAGAAATGCAAGCAAAATTCTTAAAGCAAATTGGCGCAAATGAAGTTGTTTATCCAGAAAAAGATATGGCATTAAAGATGGCAATTAAGCACAATGCTGATTCAGTATTTGATTACATACAACTCGGTGATGAATATGCTTTATACGAAGTTCCAGTTCCAAAAGTTTGGATTGGCAAAACATTAAAAGAACTCAACATCCGTAAAGAATTTGGAGTTAACGTTATTTCTATTACAAATGACGATGGAAAATACCTTTTAGCAATGCCTGATTATAAATTTGAAGAAAACGATCACATCTTATTACTTGGTAGACAAGATGAATTAAAATCTACATCAAA
>AUXO015858434.1_pt1 | contig 10554 bp, 7 predicted proteins | sample 768731 | NCBI WGS metagenome assembly AUXO01 (sample SAMN02715735, study PRJNA202380) | gut metagenome | biome: sheep rumen | host: Ovis aries | place: New Zealand: Palmerston North
TTTGACGAAGCAACAAGCAGTGCCAAGTTTGTCCAGCAGGCGGCCGCTGGGAGCTTGCTCACACAAGGCAGCATGGTGGACGGACTTGATAGTGCGCCAGCACGACATGAGCAAGACGCAAAGCGTGTTGCGAATGGCACTGCGAAAAGTAGTGGGACGCAAGGGGGATGTGTCGATAAAGTAAGATTTATAAATTTAAAAGATGTTTGCAACATCAATATGGGACAGTCTCCAGCTTCAGATAGCTATAATGATAATGAGGATGGAATTCCCTTTTTTCAAGGAAATGCTGATTTTGGAGAGAAGTATCCAACTACAAGAAAGTGGTGTAATGCACCGACAAAAATTGCACAAGCTGGGGACATTCTGATTTCAGTTAGAGCACCTATTGGAGCATTGAATTACGCAAAAGAAGAATGTTGCATCGGACGTGGTTTAGCAGCAATAACGCCAAATCTGGAAAGAGTTTCTGTAGAATTCATTTATTGGTTACTCAAAGATAAAAACAAGGAGTTAAATTTACAGGGAACAGGTAGTACATTTAAAGCTATTAGTCGAAAGGTGCTAGAAGAAATTAAAGTGCCAGATATTGAGTTGAAAAAACAAAAAGAATTAGCTGGTAATTTAGAAAAGGTCTATTCTGTAATTCAAGTTAGAAAACATCAGATAGAAGAATTGGACACACTCATCAGAGCCAGATTTGTGGAGATGTTTGGTGACCCAAAGCTGAACGAAAAAGGATGGAATAATGCAGTTGTAGCGGATTTATTTGAAGTTAAAGGTGGAAAGAGAATTCCCAAGGGAATGGGATACTCAGATATTGTAACTAATCATCCATACCTAAGAGCAACGGATATGAAAAACGAGACAATTTTGGACGATGATATACATTATATTGATGAAGAAGTATTTGACCATATCAAAAGATATACAGTTAAAGGTGGAGATATTTACCTGACGAATGTTGGAGTAAATCTTGGAATGGCAGGGGTCATTCCTGATAGGTATGATGGTGCTAATTTAACAGAAAATGCTGTTAAACTTGTTCCTAAGAAAGAAGGAATTGTGGATGGTATGTTTTTGGCACATTACATTAATTCACCAGGTATTCAAGAGTATATAAATGAGAGAAAAATGTCTGTAGGGGTCCCTAAGCTGGCGATATTTAGAATAGAGACAATGCCTTTGTTGTTACCACCAATTGAGTTACAGAAAGAATTTAATTCGTTTGTGGTACAAATCAACAAATTAAAGTTGCTGCAGCAATATAATCCGTTTGATAAAGCACAAAACATTACTAAAATTACAGAATATTTGAATAGGAATATGGTATAATAATCAAAAGCTAGTTCAATAGATAATGAAGTGAGAAGAGGATGATGATATGTTAAATATATATTTTGGAGAAATGAAAGATGCAGTGTATAACACTTCAGTCTATTTTGATAACACATATATGAATTCGTGGTTACATGATGATTTAGCAGAGGCAGTGATTAAATCAATAGAGAAGGGAACAATTCTTAGTGATGGAGCAATTGATACAAAAGCATTAGGTGTAATTCCAATAAAACAAATTTCGGGAGGTACAAAAACATTACTTTTGATTAGTAATAATCACAATAAAGTGTTTAATGCGTCAACGTGTGGAGATAATTGTGCAAGATGGATTTTAAAGATTGCAAAAGAGTCAGAGGAAGATATAACAATAAATTTGCATCATATTATGAATTTTGGAAAGCGAAAATTTAGCATAAGAATTCTTAATACAGGAGAAATTGTTCATTCTATGGCTGAATTAGTTCCCATTGCTGGCTTATTATTAGAAGGTGGTGAATTTTAAATGAAAGGAAGCATAGATGTATTAGTTAAAAATGCACGTATACAATATAAATCCACTATAAACAGAAATATTACAATTTTAAAAGGAGATAGTGCAACAGGAAAGACAACGCTTATTGATATGATTGCTAATTATCAGCAAATTGGTTAGATAGTGGAGATAAAATAGATTGTTAATATATTAACATACAAAAATGTTGGAATACATTCACACCAGAGGGGGTAACGCTGTATGAAGAATAATTTTGAGTACTTATTAGACAAAAAAGAATATGCAAGTTTTGCCAAACAGGCAGTGGAGGCAGAGCAGAGTATTGCAATTTCTCCTGCAACGTGTGCGATTCTTTCCCGTAGGGCGTTAGAATTGGCAGTTCGTTTTGTCTTTTCTTATGATGCGGATTTGACATTGCCATATCAGGATAATGTGTCGAGCCTGATTCACGAACCGACATTTCGGAGTATTATTGAACCGCAGTTATTTCCGATGTTAAAATATACCATTCGTCTGGGCAATGTTGCAGTACATACCAACAATAATATCAAAAGAGATGAAGCAATTATTGCATTGCGTGATTTATTTGCATTTTGCGACTGGATTGATTATTCCTATTCCAGAGAATATGAGGAACGCCGTTATGATGAATCAGTGCTTCCGACAGGCAATGAGCAGAGAGAACGTGCTGAGAAATTACAGAAATTGTATAATTCCTTGAGTGACAAAGATAAGAAACTAGAATCTGTTTTACGGGAAAATGAAGAATTGCGTAAGCAGATGGCAGAACAGAGAAATCATAATAACGAGACGAGAGAATTTCATATTGATGAGATTAGTGAAGCACAGACACGTCAGAAATATATTGATGTGGGGTTAAAGGAAGCCGGCTGGGTTATTGGTAAGAATTGTACGGTGGAAGAACCGGTAACAGGCATGCCGAATGTGACAGGAAAAGGGTATGCAGACTATGTGCTGTGGGGCAAAGACAATCTTCCGCTTGCAGTGGTTGAAGCAAAGAAAGCCTCCGTAGATACGATGGTGGGAAGTCATCAGGCGAAGCTGTATGCAGATTGTTTGCAGAATCAATATGGCAGACGGCCGCTTATTTTTACAACAAATGGATTTGAGATTTTCTATACAAATGATGCGGAAGGGTATGCAAGAAGAGAAGTTTCGGGATTTTTTACACAGGACGAGATGCAATTAGAAATTGACAGGAGAAAGCTGCGAATTCCATTAGAGCATATCGAAATTCAGGATGCAATCACCAATAGACCTTATCAGAAGGAAGCTGTGACGGCAGTGTGTGATGCGATTATGAAGAAGCATCGGAAAATGCTGATTGTGCAGGCAACGGGTTCTGGTAAAACGAGAGTGAGTATCAGTATTGTTGATGTACTGCGCAAACACAATTATGTGAAGAACATTTTATTTTTGGCAGATCGTACTGCACTTGTGAAACAGGCAAAGAACAATTATACGAATCTGCTTCCGGATTTGTCTTGCTGTAATTTGTTAGACAGTAAGGATGACCCAGCTTCATGCAGAATGATTTTTAGTACTTATCCGACGATGATGAATGCCATTGATGAGACAAAGGGAGAAGATGGAGAACGTCTGTTTACACCGGGACATTTTGATTTGATTATCTGTGATGAAGTACATCGAAGTATTTATCGCAAATATCAGGAGATTTTTGAATATTTTGATGCGATGCTGCTGGGAATGACTGCCACGCCAAAGAATGAAATTGATAAAAATACCTATGGTGTGTTTGATCTGGAACGAGGCGTGCCAACATTTGCCTATGAATTAGACAAAGCGGTTGAAGAAGGGTATCTTGTGAATTACTCAACGTTAGAGTATAAGTCTAAGATTATGGAAGATGGAATTCATTATGATGAGTTATCAGAAGAAGAGAAGCAGGATTTTGAAGAGACCTTTGAACAGGATGAATTTGTAGAGAAAGATATTTCTAACAGTGCAATTAATACGTGGTTATTTAATATTGATACGGTTGATAAAGTGCTGCAGGAACTTATGGAGCGTGGCTTGAAAATCGAAGGTGGAGATAAGTTAGGAAAGACTATTATTTTTGCAAAAAATAGTAATCATGCACAGCTTATTGTGGAGCGGTTTCATGTATTATTTCCGGAATATGGTGGGGATTTTATCAAGCAGATTGATTATAGTATTAAATATAATGATGCACTGATTGATGAATTCAGTACGAAGGAGAAGCTGCCGCAGATTGCAGTATCTGTGGATATGTTAGATACAGGAATTGACATTCCGGAAATTTTAAATCTGGTATTTTTTAAGAAAGTGCGCAGTTATGCGAAGTTCTGGCAGATGATTGGACGAGGTACGAGACTTTGTGCTAATTTATTTGGCGAAGGACAGGATAAAGAGCGTTTCCTGATTTTCGATTTCTGCAATAATTTTGAATATTTCAGAGAAAATAAAAATGGAGAAGAAACAGGAATTCAGGAATCACTTTGTGAAAAAATCTACAATACAAAAGCACAGATATGTAGGGAATTGCAGGAACCAATCTATGCCACAGATGAGAAATACAGTTCTTACCGCGCGGATTTGGTAGCAGGGATGAATCAGGATGTGATTGAGTTAAATGATGACAGCTTCCGTGTCAAGAGACATATGCGTTATGTAGAAATGTATCGGCAGCGTATGCAATGGAATCGTTTGGAGACATTGCAGATTTCAGAAATTAAAGAGCATATTTCGCCACTCATTTTGCCGAAAAAGGAAAATGAGCTCTCAAGAAGATTTGACTATTTGATGTATAGTATTGATTTGGGAATTTTACAGAGCAAGAATGTTAATAAGCCGATGCAGATTGTAATAAATACCGCAGAGGAATTGTCGAAGAAATATTCCATTCCGCAGGTACAGGAGCATCGGCCGCTGATTGAAAAGGTGCTTACGCAGGAATTCTGGGAAACATCGACAATTCTGGAATTAGAAACGGTTCGCCGTGCATTTCGTGAATTGGTGCAATATTTAGAACCACATATCAGACCAATTTATTATAAGAATTATACAGATATGATTTCTGATCCGGTGGAAGGCGAAGCTATTTATGCTGCAAATGATTTAAAGAATTATAAGAAAAAAGTAGAATTCTATCTGAAGGAACATTTGAATAATCTATCGGTGTACAAGCTGAAGCATAATGTGAAGCTGACAGAGGCGGATATGAAAGAATTAGAGCGGATTCTGTGGCAGGAATTGGGTTCTAAAGCAGATTATGAGAAAGAATATGGAGATACGCCAATTGGCAAGCTGGTTCGTCAGATTGTAGGCGTAGACAGAGAAACGGTCAATGAAGCATTTAATGAGTTTCTGTCGGAAGAACATTTGAATATTAATCAAATACGTTTTGTCAGACTGATTGTGGATTATATCGTTGCAAATGGAAATATTGAGGATAACAAGGTGCTGATGGAAGAACCATTTCGTTCCGTTGGAAGCATCACAAGTCTGTTTAAGGATGATTTAGCAACAGCAAAGCGGATTATGGATGTTGTAACACAGATTCGAAAGAATTCAGAAGAAATCGCTTAAATATTTAATGAAATATATAAACAAATGCCATATATCCAGTGGGAATTCACGGAATATATGGCATTTTTTGTTCGGAACTGTCATTCATAAAAGTCTGTTCGATGCAGTAATGAACAGGAAGTACGATGTATTGTACAGGTTAGTGAAGTACTTCTGTTTCTAAAAAGGCTTCAATCTGTTCGAACAATGCGGCATTTGGCTGATTTGCACGGTTTTTATCTGTATGTGCATAGAAATCTTTTTTCACATCATCAGGAACGTTACCACCTTTGTACTGTTTAGAAAGTTCCTTGTACTGTTCGTCTAGTTCTTTAAAATAGGCGGTTGCATCTGCATTTCCAAAATAATTATTGTGGTCACTTTGCAAAGGATCATCCAGCGTAATATATGTAACATTTGGGTTCGTAATTTCATCTTTGTGCGAAATGATGCTGGATGTGTTATATCCGATAAAGGAATCGTTGATTCCGTGAACGAGCAGTACCGGTGCGGAAATAGAATTGATTCCGGCAATGGCAGTCTGTCTGGATTCTGAACCGAATCGTTGTTTATTTAACAAATCAACTGCCCAATTTAAAGAGCGTCCTAAGATGCCAAACATACGGTCAGCCACATCCGATGAGATTTCAATCGGATCGGAGAAGCCGGAGAGTGCAACCACACCGTCCACATGATGCCCATAAATTAATCCGGCAGTACTTGCATAAGCACCCCAGCTGTGGCCCATAAGAACTCTTGTCAGATGATTGATTTGAGAATCTGATTCCACATAAGTCAGGGCGGAATCTAAATCAATCGGCGATTGTGGAAGTCCTTTTGCAGAAGCTCCTTCACTGCCGTTGTAGGCAGTATAACTGTAAGAAAATACATCCCAGTTCTGATCCATAAGCCATGTAATCAGTGTCAGATATTCTTCTTCGCCTGACCAGATACCATGCGAGAATACAATCAGTCCTTTCGGGGCATCGACTTCATAAACATGTCCTTTCAACAGATTTCCTCTTGAATCAAAAGACACTTCACGTCTGTGATATGTATTTTCATAATAATCCCAGTGGGCAATGGCGGTATCTTCGGGGATATTGTAAGCACGATAGGTATTTTTGAATGTTAGTGCAGTTATCCCAAGTCCGCCAATCACATAGAGCAGAATTAGAAACAGTATGGCACAGGGAAGAATCCGTCGCTTGTTCCTAGAAAAAAATGAATGTAATTTCATAAATCCTCCTTTTAATAAATTGCATGCTATTTAAAATGATAAAATATATTTATATTATAAATCAAGTGATAACAATTATCAAGTGCATTGTTAAGGGTTCACAAGGGATTAGAATGAAAGAAAAATGGGAATAAAATTTATAAAAATAAATAAAAATAATACATTTATAAACATTTTTAAGAATATGTCAATAAGTTTTTATTTTTAGTAGCAAAAGGAATATATTTTATGATATAATTTTTTTAATTTATGTAAACATAAATTTATTATTTGCATGACAGAAAGAGGGAATTGTTATGAAAAAACAGAAAACGAGAAAAATGGGTATTCGTACAAAAGTAATGCTTGTTGTAAATGTTTTATTATTGGTTGTATTTTTATCCGTTGGAATTAGTTCTTATCGAAGTATGGAAAAGGCTATGATTCGACAGGGAACGGAACAGGCAAGGGTTGCTGCAAGTCTTGCAATTTCGAAAGTTAATCCGGGATTTTTGGCAAATGTAAAAGCAGGAGATGAGAATGCAAAGGATTACCAGTTGATTCTTTCGGATTTAAAGAATGTTAAAGATGTTTGCGGAGTTCAGTATTTATATGTGATTAAAGCAGATGGAAATAAACTGACATATTTATTGGATGCAGATGAAGCAACAGGGGTAATCGGTTCTGCTTATGAGGATGGAACCTATGAGGATTTAAAGGATGTATTTGCCGGAAATGAAATGGTCGAAGAAGCGATTGATCATACCGAAGACGGTGATGTTATTACAGCATATCTTCCGATTAAAAATGGAAATACGGTTGTTGGTGTGTTAGGAAGTGACTATGATGCCGCTGCAATTTTAGAAAGCCTTTCACAGATTCGAATTCGGGTAATTGTGATTGCGTTGATTGCCTTAATCATTGCCGTTACGGTTATTAATGTTATTATATCAGCGATTGTAAAGTATCTGATGACGATTAATGACAAAATTTATGAACTGGCAAACAGTGAAGGCGATTTAACAAAAACACTGGATGTACATACCGGTGATGAAATGGAGCTGTTGGCAGAGAATGTAAACAGTCTGTTGGAATATATTCGTGATATTATGATAAATATTTCAGAAAACTCAGATGCACTGAATGGTTCAACTCAGCAGGTGGCTGCAGAGGTCGGAGCTGCAAAGGAAAATATTTTGGATGTGTCTGCGACAATGGAACAGATGAGTGCAGCCATGCAGGAAACGACAGCTTCACTGAATCAGATTAATGAATCCATTGGTGTCATTTATGAAAATATTTCTGATATTTCAGATGAAGCGCTGAGTGGAAATGAATCAACAAAGCAGATTCAGATAAAAGCACAGGAAATTTACAGTCGCGCAGAGCAGGACCAGAAGCGTGCATTATCAGAAGCAAAGAAGATGTCTGATTCGGTAAATGAAAAAATTGAACAGTCGGCTTCCGTATCAGAAATTAATATTTTAACACAGAATATTATTGAAATTACAGAGCAGACTAATTTACTTGCTTTGAATGCATCTATTGAGGCAGCAAGAGCAGGTGAGGCAGGTCGTGGATTTGCAGTTGTTGCCAGTGAGATTGGAAAACTTGCGACAGATTCTTCTAGTGCAGCGGAACGGATTCGTACTGTAAGCAGCGAAGTTATTTCTGCGGTAGAAGGTCTGGCAAAAGAAGCTACCCATATGGTTACATTTATGGAAGAGATTGCAACATCCGGCTACGAAAAGCTGCTTACAACAAGTGCAGATTATAATAAAGATGCTGCAGATATTCATAAATTAATGGAAGATTTTGCAAAACAGTCAGAGCAATTGAATAATGCAATGGATGGAATTAAAAATGCAATTGAAGCCGTTAATTCAGCAGTAGAGGAGAGTGCAACAGGTGTTGTAAATGTCGCAGAAACAGCAAGTGATTTGACAGGTGAAGTTGAAAATATTGAATCTATGGCAGACAACAACAGACAAATTTCAGAAGTGTTATCAGGAGAAGTTGGTAAATTTAAAGTACAATAAGTAAATTTACCGAATGTATTTTATGGGAAAATAGTTGCATCAAATTAAAAGTGTACTATAATAAATGAGAACAATATAAGATAAAAATAAAGAGCATCATATAGATATATGAAATGTATATCTGTATGATGCAATTTTATGGGAACGGGGCAAATGAGATGAAAAGCAGACAAAACTTATTAAAAATGATTTTTTTGGCAATGATGGTTGCAGTAGGTGTGGTAATTTCGCCAATTCTGCGAGTAGAAGGAATGTGTCCGATGGCACATTTTATTAATGTAACATGTGCGGTATTCTTAGGTCCGTGGTATGCATTTCTTTGTGCATTACTCATTGGAATATTGAGAATGGTGTTTATGGGAATTCCGCCGCTTGCGCTGACAGGGGCTATTTTTGGAGCCTTTTTATCAGGAATGTTATATCGTTTGTCAAAAGGAAAACTGGTGTGTGCATTTTTAGGAGAAGTTATCGGAACAGGTATTATTGGTGCGATTCTTTCCTATCCGGTTATGACGATTTTCTGGGGCAGAACAGGGCTTACCTGGTTTTTCTATGTTCCTTCATTTATCGCTGGAACATTAATTGGCGGCAGCATTGCATTTATTTTCTTAAAGCAGCTGGCAAATGCTAAATTATTAACAAAGTTTCAGCAGACATTGGGGTCAGATGTGTATGCAACACAGGACAAGGTAACAAATGATGCATTAGGAATTGCATTTTGCGGATTTTTAGGATACTTAGTTTCCGTTGTATGTGTTAATCATTTTGTAGAAACACCGGGAAGAGCAGCTGCAAGTATTAAGTATATTGTGTTGGCAGCCTTTGTGGTTGCAGCGGTTATTTACTGGTGTATGCATCGAAAGAATGTCAATCATGTACAGTAAGTGCAGAATGTACACATATGGATTTGGATGGCGTTGAAGGGAGTGTAAGACAGACATGAGATTGGACAAAGAAACATTACAGAAGGTATTTGAAACGGCTCGCAACAGATTGGAACAGGAGCAGCCATTGATTCATTGCATAACGAATCCAATATCCATTAACGACTGTGCAAATGCAGTGTTAGCAATTGGGGGAAAGCCGATTATGGCAGAACATCCCAAAGAAGTAGAGAAAATAACGCAGATGGCACAGGCATTAGCAGTGAATCTTGGAAATATTACAGATGCACGTATGGAATCAATTTTGTTATCAGGGCATATCGCAAAGGAATCGAATATTCCATTGATTATTGATGCGGTTGGTGTAACCTGCAGTGAGATACGTTATGAATTAGCAAAAAAATTTATAAGTGAATGTATGCCGGCAGTTATTAAAGGAAATGTATCTGAAATGAAAGCGTTATATGGTGCGCAGACGCAGGCTGCGGGGATTGACGTGGATATTCATGACCGGTTTCATCTTAATGAAGCTGAAAAGATGCAGCAGGTGGCAGGGATTGTAAAGGAGTATGCCGCCCAAACGGGAGCGGTTGTTATTGCAAGTGGTGAAGTGGATTTAATCTCAGATGGCACGCAGGTGGTTTCCATTGCAAACGGTTGTGCAAGAATGAGCAGATTGACGGGAACAGGGTGTATGTTAAATGTTTTAACAGCGACCTTTTTATCGGTTTGTAATTCATTTGAAGCAGCTGTATTGGCAACGGTTTTGCTGGGAATTGCAGGAGAAATTGCCGATGATGCAATGGGGATGGGAAGTTTCCACGTAGCACTGCTGGATGCATTGAGTACAATTCATTCAGAAGTATTTGCCGACCGTGCACGTATTATGATATAATGAGCGCAGAAAAAAACAAGCGACACCGAAGGTGGCATTTGTTTTTTACAAGCCATTAACGAGAAAACACAGCTACGAAGTAGCGAAAAAGCACGAAGTGCGGGTTTTCGAGT
>AUXO016002972.1_pt1 | contig 10554 bp, 8 predicted proteins | sample 768731 | NCBI WGS metagenome assembly AUXO01 (sample SAMN02715735, study PRJNA202380) | gut metagenome | biome: sheep rumen | host: Ovis aries | place: New Zealand: Palmerston North
GTTCAACGGAACAGACGGGCGGTACAGTAAGCACTGATACTGCTGGAAATTGCACGGGCGGTGCAGTTACTTCTGATATCACAGCTTCTATCAAAATTGCTGATATTGGAGCTGGCACGGGGCGTTATTCTGTTGAACTTTGCCATCAGGGGTATGATGTTACTGCCGTTGAACTTGTAAAACATAATCTTGAAATTTTACGCAATAAGCATGAAAACATAAAAACCTGGCAGGGTGATGCACGAAGCCTTAACTTTCTTCCTGATGAAACTTTTGATATCGTAATTCTGTTCGGACCGCTGTATCATCTGCATGGAGATGAAGAAAAATTAAAGGCATTGTCCGAAGCTGCACGAATCGTAAAAAAAGGCGGCTTTATACTCGCCGGCTATGTCATGAACGATTACAGCGTAATTTCCTATTGTTTTAAAAATCATAAATGGGCAGAGGTTGCTGCAAAAGGCGGGCTTACTGCCGATTTTCATACAATCTGTACAGAAGACGATTTATATGATTATGTTCGTCTTTCTGATATAAACAGAATTGCTGAAAAATCCGGGCTAAAGCGTTATAAAACCGTTGCCGTTGACGGTGCTGCTGATTATATGCGTCGTGAATTAAACGAAATGAGCGAAGAAGAATTCAGTGCATTCCTTGAATATCAAAAACAGATTGCAGAAATGCCTGAAATGCTTGGCGCATCCTCCCACGTAGTAGATATTTTACAAAAATAATTTTTCTTTCTTAAGTTTGGTAACAAATATCTTTTTCATGAATGTTAAAGTATATGTATGGAGATTTAAAATGAAAAAGATATTTATTTTATTTGCATTTGTTTTATGTTCATCAATTATGGTTTTTGCTCAGGTTGATAATGCTTCTGAAGCTTCGGAGACTTCTGTCGATGAAAAAAAATCAGGGTTTGCAGTTTTTGCAGGTGACATTTTTAGTCTTGAAAGCGGAAGACTTTCAAATTACCGTAATATTAGTTCTAATCATCTTGAAACAAACTGTTTTAGTGTTGAAGCAGGTACATTTACCTCTAATGAAGATGGTTTAATCGATTTTGTTTCTGGTAATTACGGCGGATTATATTTTGGAGAAGGTTGTGCACAAAATACTTTGTTATGGAATAATAATGGAGTTGTTTATAGTGCAGATGATACGGCAAAATTCGGTTCAATTTATTCACGCAATGAAATAGGACTTCAGGTTAATCTTTTGTGTCTTTCTGCTGGTGGTTTTATTGGTTTGCGCAGCGGTTATGATTTACTTTATCAGGGTGGGACTTCCGTTTCTGGAGATAAAACGTCGATTTTTGAACATACCTTCTATTCAGAAGCAATTTCTGGTTTATATGTTTCTGCAAATATTGGAAAAAATTTAAAAATCTTTGCAAAATATACAACTGATGTGTTTCCTATACTTTCTGTAAGATTTGATAAAGCTTATTATGGATACAATGCAAATACTACTGTTTCTGAAATTAACTGGTTTGGGCCTATTGAATTTGATAATTCATTGGTTATAGGCGCTGTATTTTTCTTAGAATCTTAAACATAATTATAATATTGCAGGCATTCTTTACCGCACGTGCCTGTTTAAAAATAAGCCTGCCGGAATTAGTTCTGCTAAATGCATTTTGTTCCGGCAGGCTTTTATTTTGCCTTACTTTTTTTATAAGGCTCTTGTCTGATTTTTATTTATTCAATGTTTTTCCATGCGGCATCTACGGCTGCAAGTGCCTTTTTCTTATCTTCATCACTCATGAATGATGAAGTATAGGCGTTTTTAATGAGCGTTTTGATTTCGTCCATTGTAAATTTAAGGCTCTTGTAACAAATCCAGAATTCATCAAGAAGGGTTGTCTTAAAGAAAACCGGATCATCAGTATTAACTGTTACAAGCATTCCGTTATCATAGAATTTTTTAATAGGATGATAACGTGCCATTTTTACAATTTTCTTTGTGAATGTATTTGACGTAATGCAAACTTCAAGTGGAATTTGTCTGTCTGCAAGTTCATTCATAAGTTTTTTATCCTGAATTGCAGTTATACCGTGTCCGATTCTCTGCGCATGTAAAAGATTGATTGAATCCCAGATGTTTTCAGGACCAACGTCTTCACCTGCATGTGCAACGGCTTTGTATCCTTCTTTAAGTGCAAGTTCAAAAACAGGCACGAAATCTTTTGGAGGTCCCTTTGCTTCCGCACCGCCAAGACCGATACCGATAATATCTTCGCAAGGAACAGATTTAAGAAGTTCATAATTTTTCATTGCATTTTCACAACCGAATGTACGGGAAACATCAAGCAGCAGTTTTATGATGATTCCGTGTTTTTCGCGTATGCGTGTAATCTGCTTATGGAAAATCTTAACCATCTTTTCGTAACTGAACCCTTTTTTTATGAATGCAGAAGGTGCAAAGAAAGCTTCACAGTAATTTACGCCGTTTCGAACAAGATATTTTTCAAGTTCTTTGAATACAAGGTTGAAATCATTTTCGGAAGAAAACATATCCTGTACTTTAAGAAATGCCTGAATAAATCCGTTCAAATCATTGTAAGAGAACAATTCAGTCTGTTCTTCCTTTGACATTTCTTTGCCGTATCGTTTTGCATAGAGTTTTTTTACGCCGGTAAGTGTAATTACTGCCTCAATATGGATGTGAATTTCAGCTTTTGGTACATCTTTCAGAAAAGTTTTGAATTCAGTTTTGGTCATTGTTCTATCTCCTGATTATAGGCAGAATTACTTAAAAAATTAGGCGCAATCTGTCCTTTTATATTATCGGTCAAAAATTACTTAAGGTTTAATGTTTTTTTTAATTCCTCAATAATTTTTGCAAATGTGTCGCATGCTGCCTGAACTGGTTCGGTACTTTCCATGTTTACGCCCGCAATTTTAAGGCTTTCAATCGGATATCTTGAACCGCCCGATTTAAGGAAGCTGAAATAATCTTCGCGTTCTTTTTCGCCGCCTTCGGTAACACGTTTTGCAAGCGCAAGTGCTGCTGAAATTCCTGTCGCATATTTATATACGTAGAATGAAGAATAGAAATGTGGAATTCGCAAGCCCTCCATGTCGGAATTTTCTTCGAAATGCATTTCTTCGCCAAAGTACAGTTCAAGAAGTTCCCTGTATGTTTTTCGAAGAAGTTCTGTTGTAAGCGGTGTGCCTTTTTCTACAAAATCGTGAGCCTTAAGTTCAAATTCTGCAAACATTGTCTGTCTGTAAAGGGTCGCAAGAATATCGTCGGCACGCATGCTCAATAGATATGCTTTCATGTCGTTGTCTGTTGTGTTTTTAAGAAGATATTCAAAAACAAGTTCTTCGTTAAAAGTAGATGCAACTTCAGCTTCAAAAATTGTATAGTCATAGCACATAAACGGATTGTTGTGAACCGAATACCAGCTGTGCATACTGTGTCCACCTTCGTGTGCAACAGTGAATAAATCGCGGATATTGTCGGATTTATAATTCAAAAGAATGTAAGGATCTCCAATATAGCATCCGCTTGAAAATGCTCCAGAACGTTTTCCCTTGTTTTCGTATTTATCAGCCCAACCGTTTAAAAGTCCGCTGCAAAGTCTGTCTGTATATTCAGTACCGAGTGGTGAAAGTGCCTTTCGGCAGATTTCAACGGCCTGTTCATAGCTTGTTTCTGTTTTTACAGATTTTACAAGAGGTACGTAAACATCATAATGGCGAAGCTGGTCAACACCAAGCAGATTTTTGCGAAGCTTGTAATATTCGTGAAGAGCCGGCAAATTTTTGTGTACGCAGTCAATCAGATTATGATAAACAGAAACCGGAACTTTATTGCTGTATAAAGATGCTTCCAGACATGAATTATAACCGCGTGCTTTCATGGAAAAAACATCTTGATTTACATTACCGGCATAAAGTGCTGCCAATGAATGCTGATGTTCTTCATATTTTGCATAGAATTTTTTGTATGCCTGTTCACGCACGTTTCTGTCATGAGAATGCATGAAAACAGACCAGGTTGTTTCTGTAAGAGGTTTTTCTTCGCCGTTTTCGTTTACGGTTCCGAATGTGTCGTTCATATCAGAATTTGTAAGTGCACTGAATGCATTTTCTGCTGTCTGTGCCGACTGCATTTGCAAAGAAAGAAGTCTTTCTTCTTTTTCGCTAAGAATGTACGGCTTAAAATGAAGAAGTTTTTTAATATAGATTTTGTAATTGGCAAAATCTGGAGTTTCTATCCAGGCATTCAACAAGCTTTCGTCAATCGTCTGAATTTCAGGATCAATAAAACTTAAACTGGAATTCATGTTGATGTATGCCATCATTGCGCGGCCTTCCATGTCACTTGCAATAGTGTCAATTTCATCGGCTTCGTGCATTAACGAGGCATAATGATAAACTGTTTCCATTTTAAGTTCGGTCTTTTCTATGGCTTTGAGACATTCTAAAAGTGTACCCGAAGATTCGCTTAGACGTCCCTTGTATTTTAAGACTTCTTTTGTCAGAGGTTCAATTTCTTTTAGTGCAGCCTCCCATTCGTTGTTTGATTTAAAAATTGAAGAAAGATTCCATTTATCATTTTCTGGAATCTCGTTGCGTGTTGGAATTTTATTAGTACTCATGCCTACAGTATAAAACTTTAGAAAACTGATAGCAAATGAAATTTACTTTTCCAATGATTTTTTTTGTTTTTTCGTAAGATACATCTGTTCATCTGCCATGTTAAGAAGTGTGTCTATGTCAAAGTTGAATTCTGAAAATTCAACGGCTGCAATGCTCATTGAAAGTTCAAAAGGCAGGTCATTTTCGGCTGAAAGCTTTTTATTTACGACAAGCAGTTTTTTATTGATTATTTCTACAAATTCTTTGCTTGTTCCAGGTGCAATTACGGCAAATTCATCTCCGCCAAGTCTTCCGATTATATCTGTTTTGCGGAAAACAAAATTGAGTGTCTGTGCCTGAAGCATGATTGCCTTGTCGCCCATTGCGTGACCATAACTGTCGTTAATTTTTTTAAGACCGTCCATATCGCAAAAGAAAACAAGTCCCTTATTGTTCAGTTCTTTTGAAAGGGTAATCATCTTCTGGCCAAGTTCCATAAAACCGCGCCTATTTAAAAGCTGTGTCAGTTCGTCGGTTATAGACTGTCGTTTTAAGTCCGAATTGCTCATCTGCAGCTGTTTTCGTTCATAATCAAGGGTTTGCATTCTTGAAATTGTATTTGAAAGTTCAAGCGCAGAAGTGATTATAGAATTTAATATTTTCAGATATACACAGTTTACCGCATATTTATGATTTTTTATTGCACAGATGATATAACCGTATTGTGTTTCGCCCGAAAATAAAGGTTGTAGTATAACGTTTTTTCCCGTAAGAGTTGCTGCTTTTTGTGGAATGAGTAATTCCTGCGGATTATAGAAATTTGTTTCTTCTTCAAAAAAAGACAGTTCCGGAATTTCATTTATGTGCATTTTTAGGCTTGCTTTTGCAGGTACAGAAAAATTGCATTGCCTTGAACAGTACAAAGGTGTTTCGTAAAGACAGAGTGTAAACGAGTCAAAAGAGAGACGAGACATATTGTTCTGAATTGAATAATATACGTCGCGTAAAGTTGCATTTGATTTTGCTGGATCAAAAATTCTGTATATATTGCTGATGTCGTCTATTCCGATTCTTTCATCTTTATTTTCGTTCTGATAACATTCAATTTTTCTTCCAAAAGATTTAAGCCTGTATCTGTTTCTATTGTCCGAAAGTCTTATACATCCGCAGCTTTGTCTGTATCGTATTTGTGTTGGAAGAACGATTTTGTCGGGAACAGCATGTCCCTGCAATATTTTGTATGCAAGCTCGCCGCTTTTATATCCGTTTGAAAACATTCCCTGATTAATTGTTGAAAGTGTCGGGCGACATGTACTTGCATGAGAGGTATCATCATAACCAACAATCTTAAGGTCTCTTGGAATTTTTACGCCGAGTTTCTGAAAAGATTCCATTGCTCCCATTGCCATAAGGTCGTTTGCACAGATAAGGGCATCATACGGTATGTCTTTTTTTGATTTATAAAGTTTTGGAATAAGAGTTTCGGCATAATATTGATCAAAGGTACCGTTTAGAATCCAGTTTTCCTGAACTTTTAGATTGTTGCGTTCCATTGCTTTTTTAAAGGCTGAAAGTCGTTCTTCACCTTCCGTTGAACCTGTTAAATTAGAAGACATAAAACCTATGTTATGGCAGTGATGTACAATCTTTAAATGCCTTATAACTTTATAGTATGTGTTTTCAACATCAAAACTTGTATATTTGCTGTTTTCTAGCGGAAGTCCTGACGAAACAGAAATTATAGGACGGTCTGTAAAGTTGCTGAACATATCTGCAATGCCTTTTGCATCCTGATAGGTACAGTAAGACGACGTAATAATTATATATAAATCAATATCCTTGTTTTTTAAAAGTTCTGCGCTTGCCCAATATTGATATTCATAAATTCCGTGAATATAATGAGGTTCTGTCGTTTGGGCTACAAAAAGCTGGACATCTTCTTTATTCGAAAAAAAAGATTGTATTCCCTGAATGATTTGAAGAGCGTATTCAATTGTAAGCTTGTGTGTAAAAACTGCAATTTTTTTCATAGCTGATAGAACCCAAAAATAAAATATGAATTTAATTTTAAATAGAAGTGTAAAATATTTTTCTATAACACTACTATTATATATATAATGTATAAATTATTAAAGAGATAAAATCCTGAGCTAAAGTATAAATTTTTCAATTTTTTTGGAATCTGCATTATATTGCTATTCGGATTGAAAAAGAATGTGTATGCCCTGTATAATAACAGGCAGTTATGCTTAAAAATTATATTTGGATTTTCTTTATTTCAATGATTCCATTGATTGAGTTGCGTGGTGCAATTCCTGTTTCGCAGGCTTTACAGATGCCTGTTGTTTTATCGTATGTCGTATGTATTGTTGGTAATATGATTCCTGTTCCTATTATTTATCTGTTTGCACGAAAATTTCTGGAATGGGGAAAAGATAAAAAGATAATCGGCGGTATATGTTCATTCTTTTTGGAAAAAGGTTCTGCTGCCGGAGAAAAGATGCAGAAAAAAGCTGGACGAGGTATTTTTCTGGCATTGCTTCTTTTTGTCGGAATTCCTTTGCCTGGAACAGGAGCCTGGACTGGAACGCTTGCAGCAAGCCTTCTTGATATGGATTTTAAGGAAACCGTTGCAGCTGTAATGCTTGGAGTTCTTCTTGCCGGTCTTATAATGATGGCAGGAAGTCTTGGTTTGTTTACGGCAATTTTGGCTTTATTTAAATAAAAAAAGTGATACAATCTGTTATTAAATTCAATTCAGATTGTTTGTTATTCAGAGAGTTATATTTTACATCTGTTCAGGAGGATTACTTATATGAAACTTTTGCTTATTTCAGATTTGCATGCAGAAAATGCTGTGCTTGATAAAATGGACAATCTCTTTAAAGAGGCTGATGCTGTACTTTTTGCCGGTGATTATGCTGAATGTTTTAAGCCGGAAACAGGAAAAGGCTGTCTTGATGCTTTATGTGCAAAACACGATACAATTTTTTCAGTTCTTGGTAACTGCGATAATCCTGATTTTATTGAAGAACTTGAAAATAAAGACGTTAGTGTAGAACGAAGCCTTGTTTTTTATGAAGGCCTTGCACTTGCAGGAAGCGGCGGTGGAACAAAATTTACTGGTAAAACAGAAAACGAACGCGACGAAGATGATATTATTTCTGATTTTGATATTGTATTGAATTCTGTAAAAGATACAGGTGATGAATCTTTGTGGAACAGCCTTATTTTAATCAGTCATAATCCGCCAAAATCTCAAGTGTGCGATGCCGTTAATGCAGAACTACATGCAGGTAGCCAGATGTTTACAGACTTTATTAATGAACATCAGCCTCTTGCCGTTGTATGCGGACATATTCATGAAGGCGTTGGCAACGAAAAACTTGGCAAAACTTACGTTATTAATCCAGGATGTCTTGGCGAAGGTCACTATGCATGGCTGGAGCTTGAAAAAACTGGTGATGCAGAATGCCCTTGGAAGGTTGTTTCTGTAAAAAACGAAACATTATCCTAAGAGAGTATAGACTGTATTTTATAAAAAGGCAGGATTTCTAATATGAACGGACAGAAAAAGATAATTGCTTTTGGTATTTTTCTTTTAGCGTTTTGCATGAAATTCTATGCTCAAACTGAAGAAAACGAAATAAACGAACGCGAAGAAAAAACAAGACAGGTTAAATTTGCTCATATAAGTCTTGTGACTTTTAAAACGAATTTAACATTCATTATTGGAGAAGACAGCCAGACTTATACTGCACAGAGAACTCTTCTGCCGTTTTCTATGAACCGGTACGAGACAACTTACGGGCTTTGGTATCAGACAAGAAAATCTGCGGAAAAGCTTGGCTATACATTTGAAAATCCAGGTCAGCCAGGCTCAGACGGAAAACGTAATGAACGTCTTTCTAAAGATAATTTAACTCAGCCAGTAACAATGATTTCCTGGTATGATGCGATTGTCTGGTGTAATGCTTTAAGTGAATTAAAAGGGCGAACTCCATGCTATACATGCGATGGAAATGTGCTAAAAGATTCTTCTGATACTGCTTTATGTGATTTAGCAGTATGCAACTGGAATGCCGATGGTTTTCGTCTTCCATCAGAAGCTGAATGGGAATATGCAGCACGTCGTTCAAAAACGGATTTTCTCAGCTGTAACCTTGTAAGCGGACAAACGGATAGTACAGAACCGTATCAGCTTTATGCATGGGATTCAGAAAATTCTGACGGAACAAAAATTGTCGGAACTGCGGGAACTGTTTTTTCTCCAGATATAATTACAGAACCGGGAACAGGCAATCCTAATCAGGCAGGAATTTTTGATATGAGCGGAAATGTTCTTGAATTCTGCTGGGACTGGTTTGCCGATTATGCTGACGGCGATGATAATATGTACGGACCGACTGTTGGTTTCGAACGGGTAAGCCGCGGCGGCAGCTGGACTTCTTATACGCCTTTCCTTTTCTGCGGAGACCGCTATTCCTATGATCCTAACGAAAAATATAATTTCATGGGATTCAGAATATGCTGTACCGCCGAAAGGTAGAAGTTTTTCCAATAGGAATTGGAATCGAAATTATGATAGAAGTTATGACAACAGAAGATAAAAGATAAAAATCCTGACCGATATTTATATATTTTTTTCCTGTTTTTTGATTTTCTTTACTTCTGATTTAATCTTTTTTTTCTGACTGCGGGTTACTTTTTTAGCATTGCGTATTTTCTTGATTTTTTCGCTGTTGATGTTTAAAAGTCCGTAGCTCAGAATTACAGAAATAAAACACAAAACGGTTGCCATTATAACACCCCAATAACCAGGCATCTGGTCAAACGGCAGCTTAAAGTTCATTCCGAAGAAGCTTGTTACAAAAGTTGGCGCCATCATTACAAGGTTGATGATGGCAAGTTTTTTCATTACAACGTTCAGGTTGTTTGAAGTTACCGAAGAAAAGGCATCCATAACGCCAAAAAGAATGTTTGAATAAGTGTCGGCCATTTCGATTGCCTGCTTATTGTCGATTGCAACGCCTTCTACAAAATCAATGTCTTCATCATCAAATTTAATAAGACGGGTTGTTTTCATTTTTTGAAGAAGAAGGGAATTGCTTTTTAGTGATGTCGTAAAATAAACAAGGGATTTTTCGAGTCCGAGCATCTGCATGATTTCCTGATTTTCGATTTCCATACGCATTTCGTTCTGAATGCTTGTAGAACGTCTGTTGATTTCTTTAAGGTATCGAAGGAAGTTTAAGTTTGCGCGGTTCATAATCTGAACTACAAAAGACGGAAAATCTGAAAGCTTGACGTTTTTTATTCTGTTTGCGCCAAAATCTTTTAAAGCTTCGCAGTCTGTCCAGCAGATTGTAATAATTGTATTCTTTTTAATGATGATACCGATTGGTACTGTAAAATACGGAGTTTCAGCTGAAGGATCGTAAACAGGAACTCGTAAAATGAGAAGAATGTAGTCATCACCTTCTTCCATACGCGAAAGTTCATCAGGGTCGAGCATATCAAGAATATGATCCTGATCGATATTGTAAGTCTGCTGGATTAAATTTGTTTCGTCTCTGGTAACGCTTCTTGCATCAACCCAGAGCGGCTGTTTTTCGTTAATATCATCTTTTTTAGTCTTTGAAAATTGACCGTCAATCTGCTGCCAGTATGTAATCATAAAATGCCTCATTTTTAAAATTTAAAAATTGAAAGCCTTTGAATGATTCGAGCAATTTAGAAGTTTGAATTATTCAGGAGGCTGTTATTTATATATGTGCATAAGGGATAACTGGAACTACCGCTGTCCATAAATGCCTCCTGTAAAAAAAAGATATGTATGCCAAACTGACATCGTAAATGTATCACAAAATTCTCTGTGTTTCAATAACACGGAGTATATGTCGCAGGGCAAACGCATTATAAATACAGGCATACACAAAAAATCGCTGCCAGTCAAAAA
>AUXO013756508.1_pt1 | contig 10553 bp, 4 predicted proteins | sample 768731 | NCBI WGS metagenome assembly AUXO01 (sample SAMN02715735, study PRJNA202380) | gut metagenome | biome: sheep rumen | host: Ovis aries | place: New Zealand: Palmerston North
ATTGAAGACCTTAAATTAAATCTTTCAGTAACAGCGGAAGAAGGCACTACTCCGGCAGTAAATCTTGAAATTACAGATGATGATAAGTTAAATCTCTCTGGAAAATTTCCTCAGTATGCTATTGAGGTAGATAAGACTGATGATGAACATTCAAGATTCCGTATTGTAGATGCAGAAACTAAAGAAACTATTATTACTTGTGGTGGTCTTACAAGCCTTAATGGAAATCCTATGGGACTAGGTTGGAGATATGGCCTTGAATTTATTTTAGATGACGATAATTATGTTAAAGGTATTTCTCTTATAAATAAAAATAATGAAAATAGAAATGATAAGATTATTACTAAACTCGCTGATATGGAAATTAAGTCAGTTACAATTCCAGAAAGTGACGAAGTAAAACTTATTGTAAACTCAAAAGCTATTTTTACAAAAAATATATCTATAAATGTAGATTCATCTGAAAATGCTTTCTCAGTTAGAAACAATAGTGGAAAACATGCTTCTATTGGTGATGTATTATTTGGAAATGAATATGCTCTTAAAACAAGTGGTGATACAAAACTTGCAAAAGTTGAAGTAGAAGATATTGAACTTGTTGGAAATGATACTGAAATTTCTGTTACAGCAGATGAGACTACATTTAGAAATACTCAAATAAGTTTAGATGGTGTTGAAATAGAAGGAAATAATAACTCTAGAATTTCTCATTTAAGCAATCTTTCTTCTCAAGATATTTCAGCAAACCATATAAATTCAGACACTATTGACACAAGAGCAGTAAATGTTTCTACAGGAAATATTAATACATTATCTTCTGGAAATATAAATACTTCAGTATTAGATGCAACAACCGGTGACATTGAAAATCTTAGTTCAGAAACTATTACAGCTAATAATCTTACAACTGAAAATACAACTATTCATGGTAGAGCTCGTTTTGAAGGTGATACTTATTCAAGAGCTTTAGATGTCGATGGAAGATTAATTGCGGGTGAAATTAAATCTCTTACAGATGTAACTGCTGTTGATGTAAATGCAACAAATGTAAATGCAGAAAAAGTAGTTACAAATAAAGCGGAAATCGCTGTATCTGAAGTTATTACGGAAAAAGCAAATTCTATTGAAGCGAGAAATTTAAATGTAACTCGTCAAATGGATGCTCTTAGAATTACTTCTAGAACAGATGTTGATGCAGCTAGAAATGTTATTGCAGGAAGTAGCATTATATCTGATACTTTTAGAGGAAAAGATAATAAAGTTGTTCTTGAAAAATCTAATGAGTCTACTATTGTTTTAGGTAATAATAATGACCAAACAATTATTAAAACAGCATCAGACCCAACAAAAAATGTTCTTGAAGAAGAATTTGGCCACGTAAAAGCTATTGTTGATGGAAAAGAAGTATTCCTCGCAAACCTTGAAGACGTTAAATCTGATAGATTTGATGGATATGTAAATCGTTCTACAAACCAAGATATCTCCGGCGTTAAGACTTTTAATGATGTTTTAGTTGCTCCAGCTGGTATTGGTATCAGAGACGATGAAGGCCACTTTAGAGGAATGATTTCTCATGTAGAAGATTACTCTGATGTTGAGTTTAGACAGAATCCTGATTACTTAGAGGCACAGCAAGAATATAATGAATATAGCGAATTAAGATCGGCCTATGATCATTTAAAACTTGATTATTCTAATCTTATGAATCTTAAATCTGCACTTGATAATGCAGAAGTAGATTTACAAGCTGCAGAAGAAGCGCTCTCTTCAGAAAAAGAAGATGATACAACTCTTAAAGCTGAAAAAGATGAAATTGTAGAGCAAATTACTGAACGAGAAGAGAGTTTAGCAACCGCTAATACAAATCTTGCTTCGAAAGAAACTCAACTTGCAGAATTACAAGCAGCTGTAAGTAGTAGATCTTCTGCTTATGTTAGAGCTCAAGCAGATTTAGATAATGAATTAGCAGACCCTGAGATAATGAGTATTGCTTTACGTGAAACTCTTTATTTTGGAAGAGATTTTGATGACTCATTCCTTCAAGGCAATGCTGATTATGAATATTTGAGAGATGAAATAAATTGTACAAATCTTTCTTATGCTAATGCGATTGACGCATTTAGTAAGATGATTAGTATATTAAATATTCTTTCAGAATCAACTCAAGATAATGTTGTAGCTTATTGTAATGTTACTAAAGAGCATATTTTAAACACATTAAAGCCAACAATCGAAAATAATCATGCTGCTTTGGTTCTTGTAAGAGATGAAGCTTTAAATGCATTGAATGATGCAAAAACAGAAGTTTCTAATTTTGAAAATGGTGAATTAGCAGATGCTAATAGAGCTGTAGCCTTAAATAATAGTTATTTAGTAAATTTAAGAGCTCAGTTAACTCAACTTGAAACTGATATTGCTTCAAATACTTATGAAATTCAAAGAGCAGAAAACTTAGTTCAATTAGCACTTGAAAATAAAACTGAAAAAGAATTAGACTATTCAAGATATAGAGAAACTTATATTTCTGACTATGAAAATTACTCAGAAAAAATGAGTTTTGAATATGATGATACTATGATAGATGCTGGCGATTTCCCTGCTCCTGAAATGAGTGAAAATGTAAGAAGATTCTTAAATGATGAAATTCCTCAAACAAATTATGGGCCTTCTGAAACACTTCATTTAGGTAACTCAGAAGATACCTTAAAGATTATGTCAAAAGGTCTTCATTCAGGTGAAAATATTGACCAGCATATTCAAGCAACTATTGATGGCCGTGACCATATTTTAGCAAATGTTGATGACATTGTTGCTAAAAATGTAATGGATGCTTTTGACGTTAAATATATTGATGATCATACTGGTTCAGAAGTTGTTGAAAAAGGTAAAATCGTAGGTGATGTTAGTCCTAAAGCTTTAGAAGAAGGTGGCGTTGCTATTACTATTGGACAAGCTCCTGTTATCTCTGGATATAAAGGACAAGTTTTACCTGAAGACCAAGTACAACCATCTAAGATTGAAAAAGACATTATTTTTGGGTCACAAGATGACACTGTTTCTATAACTCTTGTAGATGGAAATAAAATTGATTTATCTATTGGTGCTATAAATGAAAGTTTATCAAACAGAATTAGACAGTCTTATGTAAATGCTAAGTTTGATGAATCTAGTGTTATCTTTACAAAAGAAGATGGTACAGAAGATGAATTGTTATTTATTTCAACAAATGACGACCTTTCTATCGAGTCATTAAGTGATAACATTTTGGATATAAATATGAATAACTTCTATAATACAGAGAGAATATTAAAAGAAGATATTCTTAATTTATATGACCAAGTTCAACCAAGAGACTTACGTAAAGTACCTAATGCTTTTGATGTAAAAGTTCTTACTGATGCTATTTCTGCTAGAGTAGACATTCTTGCAAGAAATCTTGAAAATAGATTGCCTGTTGCTCCTAATGAGATTGGACGTTATTATCTTGTAGCTAATGTTAGAAAAAATGTTAGTGGCGAGACTACATCAACTTATACTTGGGACGGTACAGGTGACTTACCAGAAGTCCATGTTCCTACGGATATAAATGACATTTTAGGTCCAGAAGATTATGATGCCGATGGAAATCTTTTCATTCCTTATGAAAGCCCAACATTTGCAGAATATGGTCTTAAGATGAGAATCATTAAGACAGTAGATGATGTTGGAAATATTAGATATACTCCTAGATTGATGTGGATTAGAATTGATAATAGATCTTCTGATTATTCAGATTCTTGGTTAATTCTTAAAAACCACCCTGCTGTAGTAAATGCTGTTAGTCAGGGAATGGATGAAACAGAAGCTATTAGAGTTCTTTTAAGCCATGTTGACAGTAATGGAGATATTAGAGTTGGATATCGCACATATGATATTTCAGATGCTGATGGCTCTCAGAGTTTAAGTAATTATTTTAAATCTGAAAGTTATGCTAAGATTGGTGCAAAATTAGCAGATGTTGTAGATTTTGATATATATAATGCAAATATTATAGTAGAAAATAGATCTACTGATATTGGTGTTGTAAAATTTGTTAAAAAAATTAATGCAAATACCTTAATAAATAATATCGGTACAACAGCAAATCCATTTATTGAGATTACAAAAGCTGAAGATGCAGATATTTTATTAGGTGATGGAGCTACTATTTGTCTTACAAGAAAAAACTCTAGTGAGGCTTATATAGGAGACTAAAAACTATTAGATTGGGGAATTTATCCCCAATCTAATTTAGAGGAGGTAGAAACTAATTAAACTATGGCTACAATTAATAATCCAACAGTAAATATCGACGTAGACTCTACTTTGGCTGGAATTCCAGGTATCAAAGATACTATTTCAGAAACATCTATCCATAATACAGACAGTGTTAATCTGGGACAGAATAGAGAAATCGACAAATATTTGAAAATAAATAAAGACGAAAAAATAAATGAGTCTCAATTAGAAAACTTAAAAAATGAATTTGCTCCAACAACAAATCTAGATGTTGCCAATTTTGCAGATAAAAGATTTATTTCTAAACAATTATCTGATAAAAATGACTCTGACATTTTAACAGACCTTTCTAGAGAAATTCATCGTTCTTATGAAACAGATATCAAACTTGCAAGAGCTATTAACCTTGAAGACGAGGAAAGAGAGATTGCAGATGCACAAATAAGAGCAGATATTGCAAAAGAAGCTTCAGAACGTGCAAGAATTGATGCTGATTTAGCTAATGCATTAGCTCAATATAAATATGATATGTCTCAGCATATTACTACTAGAGAATTAGATGTTAATGGCGATACAAGACTTAATATCGAAGTAGTAGATGGCGATACTCATGGCGGAAACCTAAATGTGGAAACTTCTCTTGTAGTAGGTTCAAACAATGTAGAAAATGGTACTACTACTTCTGAAGGAAAAATTATAGGCGATGCTCATATTAAACATGACTTATTTGTAGATAACGATACAACTATAGGCAATGATCTTCTTGTTGAAAATGACTCACATATAATGAATGACCTTCTTGTTGATAAAAATGCAACTATCGAAGGAAATCTTGACGTAAATGGAACAACTACTTTAAATGAACTTGAAGTTGAAAATGACCTAACAGTAGGTGGAAATTTAAAAGTAGAAGGTGATACTGATTTAGATAAATCCTTAAATGTTGATGGTGCCGTTACCTTAAATGATGTTCTCACTGTTGAAAAAGATACTACACTTAAAGATGACTTAGTTGTTAATAAAACTGCTACTATTGATGGTGCTGCACAGCTTAATGATACTTTAACCGTAGAAGATGCAACAACTCTCAATGATACTCTTTTTGTTGAAAAAGAAACAGCATTGAATGACACATTAACTGTAGAAAAAGCCACACAACTTAATGATACACTTACAGCTGAAGGTGCAACAACTCTTAAAGATGTTTTAGATGTTAAAAAAGGTACAACATTAGAAGATACATTAGCTGTAGAAAAATCTACTCAATTGAATGATACTCTTACAGTTGAAAAAGCTACACAACTTAATGATACTTTAACTGTAGAAAAAGCTTCACAACTTAATGACACTCTTGATGTAAAAAAGGCAACTACATTAGAAGATACTCTTGATGTGAAGAAAGGAACTTTACTAGAAGATACTCTTCAAGTAAATAAGCAGACTGATATTGGTACAGACCAAACTAATGCAGATTTGTATGTACATGGCTCAGAACATATTTCAAATAATTTAAATGTTACTGGAACATCAAACTTAGGTACAACTAATATAGGTACAACAAATTCAAATAAAAATCTAACAGTTAATGGAAGTACTTTTATAAAAGATCAATTAAATGTAGAAAATAGTACTGTATTAAAAGACACATTAGATGTAAAAAGCACAACTACTATAGGTGAATCTGATGAAAGTAAACATGCAGACTTAATTGTGAATGGTTCTTTAAACGTTTTAGACGAATCTACTTTTAGAGATAATGTTGCTATTGGTGATGAAAGACATCCTGCAAATCTAACAGTTAATGGCGATGAAACTGTAAGAGGTTCACATACTGTATTAGGTGACACTCATCTTTCTGGAAATTTAAGTGTAGAAGGTACTTCAAATCTAGGAACAACTAATGTAGGTACACTAGATGCAAACAAAGACCTTACTGTAAATGGTAATGAAAACTTAAATGGTAACCTTAATGTTACAGGTACTTCTAATTTAGGTACAACAAATATTGGTACCGCTGAATCTAACAAAAATTTAGTAATTAATGGTAATGAATCTCTTTCTGGAACATTAAGCGTAGATGGTAAAACTACATTAAATAATGAATTAGAAGTTTTAAATGCCACAGTTCTTAAATCAACATTAAATGTAAATGGAAATACCGACTTAGATGGTACTTTAAATGTAGATGGTGCAGCATCTCTAAAGAATACCTTAAATGTAACTGGAAAATCTACTTTAGGAGATTTAAGTGCAGGTACGACTGATTTAGGAACTACAACAGTAGGAACAAGCTTAAATAAAAAGAATTTAACTGTTAATGGAAATGAGTCAGTTTCTGGAACTCTCAATGTTACAGGTAAATCTACTCTTGGTGAATTAAGCGCTGGTACTACAGCTTTGGGTACAACAAATATTGGTACTTCATCTGCGAAAAAGAATTTAACCGTAAATGGTGATGCAAATGTTACAGGAACATTTGATGTTGATGGAAAAACTACATTAAGTGACCTTGACGTTGGTACAACAAATATTGGTTCAGATGAAAATAATAAAAACTTAACAGTAAAAGGTAATGCATCAATTTCAGGTACACTTGGTGTAACAGGTAAATCAACTTTAGGAACTGTTGCCGCTGGCGCTACTACAATTGGTACTTCATCATCAAATAAAAATTTGACAGTTAATGGTAATGAGACTATTTCTGGTACTTTAGGCGTTACTGGTAAGTCAACTTTGGGCACTGTTGCTGCAGGAGCAACAACTATAGGTACTACTTCTGCTAATAAAAACTTAACAGTTAATGGTAATGGAACTATAACAGGAAATCTCAAGGTTAATACAAACACAGATTTAGATGGTACCTTAAATGTTGATGGTGAGACAACTCTAAATGCTAATGTAAAAATAAAAGATGACTCAGATACACAAAAATCTTTCTCAGATATCATTGGTGCAATTAAAAATGCGTTAGTAAAAGATTTTACTCAGAGCTATGACCCAACTACTGGAAAATTAACTTCTACTCTAGAGTTTAATAATCTTTATAGTGGCAATACAAATCGTCCTACTGTTAATACAATTACAAAAACCATCAATTTAGACCTTGAAAAATATATTCTAGATATAAATGATGTTTATGCTACTAAAACAGTGTCAAATGGAAAAACTACTTATACTGATTTTGATATTTCAACTTTAACTGATGAACAGATTAGAGAATTAGAATCACCTGATTATACTGGTAATATCGTAAGATGTCTTAAAGTAAAATATAATACATATAATAATACTAATGCAGGTACTGAAAAAGCATATGTTTATTTTGAGATAAATGATATTTTTAGGTCTATCATCTCCAAAGTTGAATTAGAAATTAATAATGAAATAACTGCTAGAAATAATGCAATTACTAATGCAATTAATAACCTTGATGTGGCTTCAGTTGGTTCTAATGGAGGTTATATTAAAACTATTAGTGAATCTGATGGTAAAATTTCAGCAAGTAGACAAGGTTTTGATACTTCTATCAGTTCTAGTTCAAATAATAATAATGCTCCAACTTCTAAGGCTGTTTATGACCTTATTGGAACATTGGATGTTAGCGCAGTTGGAGAAGATGGAAAATATATTAAAACTATTAGCGAAGCTAATGGTAAAATTTCTGCATCTGCTCAGAGTTTTGATACAGCTATAGATGCTAATTCAACAAATAGTAATGTACCTACTTCAAAAGCTGTTAAGGATTACGTGAGTCAAGAAATCAATGGATTAGATGTAGGATCTATTGGCGCAACTGGTAGTTATATCCAATTAGTAAGTGAAGCTAATGGTAAAATTTCTGCAACTAAGCAAGCATTTGATAAAGCTATAGATGCTAATTCAACCGACAATAATGCTCCAACTTCAAAAGCTGTACATGTAGGTCTTAACACTAAAGTAGATAAGGTTGATGGAAAACAACTTTCTACTGAAGATTATACTTCTGACGAAAAAACAAAACTTGCTGGTATTGAAGCAGGCGCACAAAAAAATACTGTTACTGGTGTTAAAGGAAATTCTGAAACTACTTATAGAGTAGGAAATGTAAATATTACAAAGGCTAATATTGGTCTTGGTAATGTTGACAATACTGCAGATGTAAATAAAGCTGTTGCAAGCGCCGGAAAACTTACAACAGCAAGAAAAGTCTATGTAGAACTAGGAACTGCAAGCAAAACTGAAACAAAAGATTTTTCAGGTGATACGGCAATTCCTGTAAATGGAACTTTAGGTGCTAGTAATGGTGGAACGGGTGAAACAACATTACAAGATTCTGCAAATGCTTTAATTAATGCCTTATCAACAGGTGATTCAGACCCAACAGACGACGACTATTTTGTTGCGCAATATGCTGGTGGTGGAACAACTACAACAACATTCCATAGGCGACCAATTAGCAAGTTATGGAATTATATCAAAAGTAAATTCTCAATCACAACATCAGGAAGTGGAAATGCCATAACTGATTTAAGTTATTCAAATGGCGTGTTTACGGCAACAAAAGGAAGTACATTCTTAACTTCACATCAAGATATAAGTGGAAAACTAAACTCAACTTCTATTGCTCCAGCATTTAGTAAAACAAAAAATTATGCAGTTGGTAGTTATGTAACTTATAATTCAACATTGTATAAATGTACTACAGCACACTCTGCAAGTGATTGGAATGCAAATCATTTTACAGCTGTTGCAGTTATTGATTCATTCCCAACTATTGACTCTGCTTTAAGTACTACAAGCACAAATGCGGTACAAAATAAAGTTGTAAATAGTGCTCTTAGTGGTAAAGTACCTACAACAAGGACAGTAAATGGAAAAGCTTTGTCATCAGATATTACACTCAGTGCTTCAGATGTAAGTGCTATTGCTTCTGCAGATAAAGGTGTTGCTGGTGGCGTTGCTTCTTTGAATGCAAGTGGAAAAGTACCTACAGATCAATTGGCTTTTGAAAGTAGTATATCAACTGCTTCACCAAGTACAACAAATGCTCCTACTTGTAAAGCTATTATGGATATGCTTTCTAATATACAGAAAACAGTAACACTTAAAGATGCTTCTGGTAATGTACTTTTACAAGTTAAGTATTTAGACTTATCTGGTGAAGGTGATAAAACTTATACAATAAATGGAAGTATTTCTTTACCTACAATAAATGTAGTATAAAAATAAAGCTCGGCATTAAGCCGAGCTTTTTAGTTAATATTTAAAAATAGTTAAAAGCTTAAAAGGAAGAAATAATGACAATAACATATAAATGCAAAAATTGTGAAAAATTGATTACACAAGATTTCGAAGATAAAATTCCTTTTTCAATTAATTGCAAATGTGGCGGAAAAGCTGTAAGATTTTATAGTGATATTGGAATTGATAAACCTGTTGAATCTGCTTCAGGCGCAGCTCGTATGATGATTTTTTCTAAAGATAAATCTAGGACAATAGTATAATGCATACAGGATATTTTGCTAAACTAAAATATTATGAAGAACAAGGTCTTATCCCTATCTCAATCTGTGGAAAAGCTCCAGATTGGTATGAAGGTCTTCAATTCAAAAGGTTGGCTCCTAAATGGTCATTCTTTAATGAATGGAAAAATGGTAGCCACAAAGGTGATAATGAATATTATATTCAGCATTTTAATGATGAAGTATTAAAAAATAAAAATCCTTCTGAAATTGAGCAAGAATTAAAAACTTTAGCAAAACAACGAACTAGTGATAAAATCATTTTGTTATGCTATGAAAAACCTGGCGATTTTTGCCATAGACATCTAGTTTCTGAGTGGTTTAATCAGAATGGTATTTTTTGTCAAGAGTTTGAATAAGCTTATTCATAATCAGTATAATCTATTATATGAAAAAATTAGATGCCTTTGACATAGCTTGGATTAACACAGCTATATTATTTATTGATAATGCTCTATCAGATGGCTATATTACTGATAATGAAGCCAGAGTTTTAAAAAAGAATATTAAGCGAAATGTATTGGGTACTCGAATTGATCATCGTCATGTTCAAATAAGCGCAAATTTAACAAATCCTAAGCCTATTCAATATCATTGGACTCTTATTATTGATGAAAAACTTTTCCTTTTTGGAGATGCACCAGATTATAAAATTACAGAGAAGATATCGCTATAATCATATTTTTTTTTGAATAAATTCACTTTATTCCAGTATAGTCTATATATGATATGGAGGTAAATTATGGATGCAGATGCTGAGCAGTTCATGATAAATATACATTATTTATCTACAAG
>AUXO013763029.1_pt1 | contig 10552 bp, 8 predicted proteins | sample 768731 | NCBI WGS metagenome assembly AUXO01 (sample SAMN02715735, study PRJNA202380) | gut metagenome | biome: sheep rumen | host: Ovis aries | place: New Zealand: Palmerston North
AGATCATCAATGTTGTCAAATTCAAAAATGGAATCTGTAGGAAACTCCCGGCAGTAGAACGTGAGGTTGTGGATATGACGACCGTAGAACTCCTCCCAGAACATGGAGCTTACACCAAAATCGTTTATCTCAGCCTCCATGAGTTCTCTAAACTTCTTGCTGAAGTTTTCATTCATATAGGCGCAGCCAACCTGGGCGAGACTATCATGACCGCCTATCTTTGTCTCTGTGATGACGCCAGCGTCAGAGACAGTCACCGCAAATTCACGGAACTTTCCAGTCTCATAAACACAAGCTCTCCAGCTATGGTTATCCGAGTTTTCATAAGTAAACGGATTATCGGAAAAGTAATGATCGGCACAGCAAATGAACGTGTTATCAAGATACTGTCGAGCGATATAAACGGTATAAAGATTTCCTTTTTTCCCGAACTCGTTATTTACGATCAAATAAAGACCCGGATATTTCTGTTCCAAGTAGAAGAACTTCTCCTTCATATAACCGACAACAACGTATATCTCTTCTACCCCAGCTTCCCTTAACTGCTCAATTTGACGTTCGATCAGAATTTCGCCCTTAACTCGGAAAAGACCCTTGGGCTTTTCATATGTAAACGGTGCAAACCGGGAGGATTTTCCCGCTGCTAAGATTATGGCGTTCATATCACAACTCCGAAAAATCTTCTCTTGTATATGACTACTGTATTTATATTTCTCTCAGATACTCGTCATATGGTTTATAACAATTAAAAATTGTTTTTCCATGATTTGTCCCAACTTTTACTGGCTTTTTCCAGTCACCATATGATTTCTGTAATATATTGAGATATCCGCTTGGCAATGGTATATCTAAAAACTCAAATGGCACTCGACTAGTTGCGCCAAACAAGTCGCTATTGTCCCATGTAAAGCGGTCACCAAGTTCAGCGAGTGTAAGAATGCTTCCTTGATTTGTTATAATAGAAGAATATTTTTTACATTCTTTTTCATATGCTAGGCACATTTTATGGCTTAAGCTAAAACGCTTATCCAAAAATCGTAATCCAGGAGATACTACTGGACGTAAGGCATTTTTAACCTTTGATTTTGACGAACCGAAGTGGCTGGGTATATCCCGTATTCTTTGATAATTACGCTTACGTCTTTTTAATATTTTTACAAACTCTTCTCTCTCTTTTTCCTCATTCGGCAGATTATCTATAGGAAATATATCAATAAAAATACCTTGATTAAAAGAATATTTGCCTGGCAAATCAAACTCAAGGATTGCAGTTGTTTCAGAATTCCTTAATTGTGCATGACCACGCATAGATCCTTTATCGTTTGATTCAGTCTGAAAAAAGTAAGGTTCCATAAACTTGCTTGATAAGGAACAAAGCTTCTCATATTCATCGCGAAGCATCATTACATCAATATCATCATCCCAAGGAATAAAGCCTTTATGTCTAACCGCACCTAACATGGTGCCAGCACATGCAAAGTATATCAAGCCGTTTTCTGTACAGATTTTGTCTAATTCATTCAGTAAATCAAGCTCAATAGCCCAGACTTCTTTCATTTGCTTGCTGACGAGATAATCACAACGGATTTCTTCATCCAGAAAACCTTCTGGAAGATCGATTTTTATGGGTAGAGCATGTTTCTTTTGGTTTTCAAACATGTAGAGCCTCCAATTCATATTAAATAATAGAAATACCGATTTTTCAGCTTTTGCTTATGTGATAGCTCACATACTTTTATAGTGTTAATTCGTATGCTACCGTAAGCGCCACTTCAATAATATATCATGTCGCATTATGATCGCTCTTTAGGCAAAAAAACAGAGGATAGTATCTTTTCTCTGATTAAGAATACTACCATTATCTTCTGTAACTTTTGCTTCGTATTCTCTCTTTAATTCGATAGATTATTATTAAAACCAAGTCATCCTTGAGAGCAATCAGCAAAAAACCGTAAATTACTATTCCGGTGATAATCTGTATTAGCAACTTTGAAAAGCTTGAAATATTAGTAATATTTCCCAACAGATATATCACTACAAACATTACAATTCCACAAAATATTCTCTTAAAACTCAGCTTCAAAAGATCACGGAAAACCAAATATTTATTACAGTTGAGGAGGTATAAAACGGATATTGCCCCCTCAGCTACAATTGACCCAATAACAGCACCAACAGCACCAAGAGAAGGTATCAGGCAAAGATTAAGAACCAAGTTCACTACAGAACCTGTAATAATATACTTTGCACTCTGTACACGTAATCCAGCAGGTGTGTAATACTGATGACCAAGACAATTACTAATACCAACAATTATCACTAATGGACACATCCAATATAGTAATGTTGTTACTTCTTCATAACCTTGTCCAAAGAATATGGGCACGAAATTTTTCGCTACGCCAGCCAGCCCAAAGATTGCTCCATATCCGACCAAAAAAATAACATCTAGTGAGTTATGTATACTCTGTTTTATTTCATCTGTTCGGCTTTCAACAAACAGATAAGATATTCGAGCCCCCATCACGATATTGATCGAGTAAAATGTTAAGCTTTTGAGCATGTTGACTATTTTTGTTGCCTGCTCATAATAGCCATTTTCAAATTCACTGTGTGTTATTAACCCTATCAAAGTTTTATCAAGTACAGTATAAATGGAAATTGCAATTGTCGGGATAAAATATATCAATGTCTCTTTAAAATGGCGGAATACCTGAAGAGATTTATAAGGGACTCTTGTTATAAACCGTGGCAAATAAACCCACATAGACATGTTTCCTAGCAGGACTGTGAGGGCCATGATAAGCACATAGATAGGAGTGTCATCTTTATTTTTCACAAATACAAACAATGCAACAATTCCTAAAATTTTAAATGTTGCGTTTTGCATTACAGTGTATTTGAATTCTTCAATACCTGCATAAAACCATGATATATCAAAAAGTGTGGAAAGAAGCGTTAACGATAAAATAAGGTAATAGACCTTATAAGCATTCGTTAGTAAAATAAATACAAACCAAAGAATTAGGCATATTGTGGTGGTAAATACAGTTAGCAGTTCTATTTCAAAAAACAACTTGCTTAACTGCTCCTTATCATCTCTATTTCTTGCAATTTCTCTTGTGCCATATCCAACGGTTCCCAGAGCAGCAAACATTGTAAAATACATCACGATTGAATTTGTAAAACTGTAGGTACCAACGCCATCTGCTCCAATGGTACGAGAGATATATGGTGTCGTAACAAGAGGTGCAAGTAGAATCAGCAACTGATACGCCATATTAAATAGTATATTCTTTTTGATAGTAGGTTTGTTTGACATTTTCGATACTCTTTTCCTCGAGAATCCTTTTGACGAATTGAGTAAATTAAAGTGATAATCTAAAACTGGACACAAAACGAGATCAGTGATCAAAGCGCACAGAAATATATGCGCCAGGATGGAGATATCAACAACCTGCCGCCGAATATGGTTGGCGTCGCACTTATGGAATTGCTAGGGAAAATCCATACCTACACCGAAGACTTCTACCATGTAGCTTTATAATAAATATTGTTGCCAAAGAATTAATAATGTCCAATACTGTATCTCCGTTTTCTTACTAATCCGTGATATATTTCCTATTCCTTGCATTAAGCATAAGCTTTGTAGATTCTTTTATCCTGGTTTCTTTAAGAATCAGAGGAAACATCAATACAATTGGGTTGAATTGAATCGTGATCCAAGTGTTGTTCGTAGTACTGAAAATAGCTACGATTGTAAGCCAGATAAAGAGCATTTTGTTGTTCGTGCAAGCGGAATAATTATGCATATAGATGTATATAATCAGAAGCAACCCCGTAAATAGCAATCCATATCCCAACACTGAAAACAGAAAACCACTATCAATATAGAAGTATTCTGCCATATTTTCACTGTTGTTTGTCTCTATGAAATTTCCAAAAAGATTTATATTATATCTCTGCAAACCTTCATGCCCAAGAGCCAGGCGATTAGACAACAATCGATTTAATTGAAAAAAAGTTGGATTACTATATGTAAACGAAAAATTAATCCAAATCGACAAAGCAAATAAGGCGGGAAAAATCAAGATCGTTAATAAATTTATAATTTTGTTTCTTAAATCGAACCAGTCAAACTTAATAAGTATAATATACATAAATAGAGTAAGATAATTTAGGTAATAAGTTAATCTCAGTGTTGTGACACTATAAAGCAAGTAATTAAGCAGTACGATTATAATCAATTCAACCCATGATGCTTTTTTTCCATTATTATACTTTAAATATAGGTAGATAATTACCATGTAAAAGAAAGTGTATGGGACTATGCTATAATAACCAAACCCAAATGTCTTAATGTGAACGCCAAATCTATACCATTGCCCCCCATCCGGGAGTATCCCTACAAAATATAGCATCATGGTAACAAGCACCGAGGCTGTACAAAAAAATAGACTGCACTTACAGATTTTTCTAAAAGATGTCATATCAGCCCCACATAAGAGAGCAGAGTAAACAATTACCTGCGGTTTCGAGCTAGCTATTGCTGCACCACAGAACACCAATATGATTACCAGTCTCAGCAACAAATTTTTTGCGGTTTGTTTTCCGTTTAGCACGACAGACGAGAAAATCCCAACTGCTAATATAGGATAAATCAGCCACATTGCTCTTGGCTTATTGAATATTTCTCCGAAAACATATGTAGCAACAATAAAGGCACTATAACAGGTTAGAAATAATGCTTCGCCCCGTTTTAATCTCGCTTTCAATGATAGATATCCTCCAAATGCTATAGGAAGCCTAGTTGATCTTTGTTTCCCTTTCAAATTTCTTCATAGCAATATTACATAACAAATTATAAGGCACAAAACCTGTTGTTCTGACTAATTTTATGAAACGACTTCTATTTCCAATTAAGTATTCCAGACTATGCTCACGCTTAAGCGTAGAATCTAATGATAACAACTCGTCTCTATGACGTTTGGGCTCTTTCAGGAGCATAAATGAACGATATGTATGGTACGTTATATTGCACACACTTAGATCCAGAATATCTTTTCTTGCACCTTTTATTCTTGTTCCTTCCATAGCATGACAACTGATAATTCTATTCATCACAATTGGCAGGTCTTTCTGGTGTTTTCTTATACCTTCCAGACTGACACTTTGTCCCTCAACGCCAAGGCGGTAAAGATATATTGCCGAATGATAACGCGCCACAGTTTTTGCTCGGATTATGCAATAAAAAACATACTCGGAATCAGTGTAGAAACAATGCTCGGCTATCTCTCTGTACTGACTTTTCAACACCTGGGTTTTAACTGCAATTTCATGCATTACAAACAAATTGTTTTCAAGTTTAAGACTATCAAAATTCACGGTTTTTTCTGATATTTCCGGGTGATTGTCAATGAGCCGTCTGTTGGTTCTTACTTCAACATAAGGTGAAACAACGAGATCCGAATCCACCTGGCCCAAATAGTCCAGAAATGCCGGGATTTCCTCAGTATTAAACCAGTCGTCTCCGTCCAAAAGTTTATAATACTTCCCTCTAGCTATAGATAGGGACGAATTGATTGTTGAACCATACCCTCCATTTTCCTTGTCAATCACAATAATTGAATCAGGAAACTGTTGTTCAAGACTATGAGCGATATTACTTGTATTGTCCTTTGATCCATCATTCACAATAATGATTTCCAGCTGGTCCATCCAGCTCTTGTCAATGAATAAAGAACGAACCGTTTCGCCAAGCGTTCTTTCAGTGTTATATGACGCAATTGATATAGATAAAAGTTTTTCACTCATAACTGCTATTCCTCATTCTCTACATAAAATATATCTTCCAAATACAATAAACCATATCACAAATATCATAGTCAGCATCGCTGATATACACAGAAATGTCAGATCTTCAGCTTCTTTTAGTCGGACACACTGATCAAGCTACGATTGGTTATTGTCCAAACCAATAACTATGTTTTCTCTCATGATTGTAGCCTCAGGGATGCCCATTCATACCAGATATGACAGGCCTACTTCTAGCGTCTCAACAACTTCAGCAACAAATGCCGACTATTTCCCAGTATAAAAGTGAGATTCATCTTATAGCAAGTCCAGCGCTTTGTATGGTTTGCATAAATGCTTTGTTTTGACAATAATATGGAGTGAGCACATCTATTACTAAATCAGTATGATCTATATTCTCTATAAGATTTTGTATGAATTTCTCCTGTCCTCCGTGAAGAATCGGCTCGCCTGTAATTTCAAGAACTCTCATTACGCTTCCCTCACGGACATTTTCGTGCTTCGTATCAGTCTCAGGCCGCTCAGATATGTCTATCACATTATGTGCTAAGTCCTGAAAATATAAGGTCCTTATTTGCTTAGACGTATCTTTGATATCGTATCCTGCCTGATGTATTGCCACAGAATTATCTAAAGGATGCTCGTTTTTCAGGTTGATCACGTTATTGATCCATCCTTGTTTATCTGCGAGATCCATCCGGTATACATTCTTGGCTATCTTAGCTGCTTCCGGAACTCCAGTTGAAATTACACATGGGATTCCAGTAGCCTGAGCCTCTAAGGTGACGAACGACAATCCTTCATATATTGAAGGAAGAAGAAACACATTCATAGCCTGATAATAATCCTGTACATTATCAACATTCCCGGTAAAAATGACAGATTCTTTTAAGCCAAGTTCTTTTACTTTCGCTCGTATATCATTTGCTAATTCACCAGCGCCAACAAGCAGCAACTTGCTGTTTGGAATCTGCTCATGAACTTTATCAAAAACTTCTATTAGGAAATTATGATTTTTTTCTTTTGAGAATCTTCCCACATGCCCAAGAACGAAAGTGTCTTCCGCTATTCCAAGTGTTTTTCGAATCATTTTTCTTTTTGATGAGCAGAATCTGAAATTTGCTATATTGATGCCATTCTTTATAACAACTAACTTGTGTTTAACAATATCATGAGGAAATTTCATTTTACCTGCCTCTATAGAGCATGCAAGGAAGTCTGTGGCATTCGTTCTAAGCATGAAACCAAACAGAAAACGAATAGCCTTATGCTTTATTGATGGAATCCCAGTAGCGTGTGAATGTACTATGACCTTATTTATTCCCGCGCTTCTTGCAGCCTTAGCTACATATGCAAGTACAGATATCGATCCAGAGTGAACATGAACGACATCATAAGAATGGTCATTCAAAAAACGTTTTACAGGTTCATATAGAAGTTTCCGGCTTTGGCCAGGTCGAAACGTTAATCCTAATTCATATATGTTTCCAGATATTATATTGCTCATATTGATAGTCCTTCGATAATTAACTTGTCAAAGACATAGAAATATCGTCATCTCTTGCGGCAGTCCATTACAACTGGGGGTTGCTTCGTTTTATTATTGCAGTCGTCATATCAGTCTTATATTCTTCTTATGTATCTTATTGTACTTTGATTTACAGACATCGATTTCTCTCATTTGATGTTGTTGTCGTGGTTTGGGCCCTCAATTTCATTAAATATATTCGATAGTAGGATTAAATGAGAGTCCCTTTCTTGTTCCTTTTATTATTTTCTCTATTCGCTTTCCTTTATAGTTTTTGCTCTTCAAAAGAACTCTTATACAATGTCCACTCAGTCGCACAGCTTCATAGCAAAATCCCCTGAATCCTTCTCGTCTATACAGATAAACATCATTTCGATATAAATAATCAAATCTATCTAATCTGTCGGGACTTTCTGTAACGATATTCGCCCCAATATTCGATCTTGATTTATGAACGACAACACTATCTGTAACTGCATAACTTTTATATTTTCTCGAAATCCTTCTAGTATATTCCCAGTCATCAGTCCAAATAAAAAACTCTTTAATAGGCAGCCCCATTTCTTTGATTATTTTTGTTGGAATAAAAAGAGAAACAAAAGAAGCCATTGCCACGATTTGAAGTTTCTTGTCAAATCCCTTTAGATTCTTTGTCACTGTTTCTCTCTGTAGATTCATTGTACAGATGCTGCCATCTTTCCATAATACTTTACTCGATAAAAAACCATACTCTCCATTTAGTTGTCTATCAGCAATTGCGAATGCTTCTAGTGTATCTTCATTAGGTATACAATCATCATCCATAACCCATATATAGTCATAGCCTTGCTTGGCAGCATACTTAATTCCATATGAAAAACCGCCAGCTCCCCCTAGATTAGAACCTGTATCGCAGTATTTGATTTCTCCAGATTCAATAAACTGCTTTATGTATTCTTTTGTTCCGTCTGTACTATGATTATCAATAATCACAATAGCAGGAATCTTTGGCTTTTGAGCAAGTAATGCTTCGATATTCTCTTTAAGCAGTTCTTTTCTATTATATGTAACAACAACTGCTGCAACATTCTTAACCATCTTAATCTATTCCTTTTCTCCCCTGATCTTTCGGTTAATAAAATTCCCACCCTTAATCAGCCAATTCTGGCTTTCCATGAAAACATAGGGAAGATCCTTGTATTTATATCCTTTCGTTTCAATCCAAACGTCCATCATACGCTCACTCACAAAGCCGAAAACCCTGCTGTCATTCTTGTTATACCTGCTTATATCCAGCCGGTTTTCCAGTTCAAAGAGTACATCGAACAACCATGCGCAATATTCATCAAATTTCTCCTTTTTCATGATAAACATATTGAAGCGGTGGCCGCGCGTCTTTTTCATGCTTGCATCCCATGCATCCAGGTACTCTGGATAACGCTCTTCAAGAATCTCCCGGGTTTTATCTAAATCAATGGCGTGATGTGCATGCGCATACTGACTATAATTGGTTTCTATCCAGTAGTTGCGGGGCTTGGGAAGGATAATCTCTTCTTTATTTAGATATATCTCAAGTTCTTTCTGTGAAATAACCCTTTTCTTCTTTTCTTCAAAAATCTTGCCATTCGAGAAATGTCTCCGATAATGTGCAAGTCCTATATAATCCGCATCAAGGTTTTTCCATGCCCAATACAGACCGGTCAACTCACAATAGTTGGCGTTCTTGGCACTGATGTTATCACCGGTGTTGTCAGGGGTATAGCCGATCTTATCTTTTCCTTCCGCTCCAACATGAAGAGGAAGATACATAGGATCGGACGGCATCCAGTATTTCTTATGGGTTGCGATAACGATTTTTATATTCAAGGCACATCAAACCTCTCTTGCGTTTATTTTATGCGTTAAGCCAATATTTCAGAGGACTTTCTGAGTGCTGCCGCGATAACCTGATCCATGTCGTAGTACTTATATTCACCCAGTCTGCCGCCGAAGATGACGTTAGTCTCTTTTTCTGTCAGCGTTCTGTATGCTGCATACAGTTTTCCGTTCTTCTCATCATTGACGGGGTAGTAAGGTTCGTCTCCTGGTTTCCACTCAGAACTGAATTCTCTTGATACAACGGTTTCTGGCAGATCGTGTCCAGTTTCGTCTTTTCCAAACTCAAACCATTTATGCTCAATAATGCGTGTCCAAGGAGTTTCCGCATCCGTATAGTTAACTGCTGCGTTCCCCTGAAAATTTGGGATATCGAGAATTTCTGTTTCAAATCTCACGGATCTGTATTCAAGATTGCCAAGACTATAATTGAAGTATGCATCAATCGGGCCGGTGTAGATCACACATCCGGCAAGGCCATCAAATTCGCGCTTGTGCTGGAGATAGTCGCAATTCAGTCGTACTTCGATTCCCTCGAGCATCTGCTCAAGCATTTTTGTATAGCCGCCGATCGGGATTCCCTGATAAAGGGCGTTAAAGTAATTGTTGTCAAAAGTCAGGCGTACTGGGAGCCTTTTGATAATGAAAGAGGGCAGTTGACTGCAGGGGCGCCCCCATTGCTTCTCGGTGTAGCCCTTCACAAGTTTTTCATATAAATCACGCCCGATTAGTGAGATTGCCTGCTCTTCAAGATTCTTCGGTTCCCCTGTAATTTCGTGCCTTTGCTCTTCTATCTTGGCCGCAGCTTCTTCCGGTGTGACTACTCCCCACATTTTATTGAAGGTATACATATTAAACGGAAGGCTATATAGTTCTCCCTTGTAGTTTGCTACCGGTGAATTTGTAAATCGGTTAAATCTTGCGAATTGTTGAACATAATCCCAAACGGTTTCGTCATTTGTATGAAAAATATGTGCACCATAAATATGAACATTGATCCCTTCAATATTTTGGGTAAACACATTTCCGGCAATATGATTGCGCTTTTCAACAACAAGTACTTTCTTACCGGCATCTGTCAGACGACGGGCACAAACTGCTCCATACAATCCGGCTCCGACAATTAGATAGTCATACATATTTTTTCCTCCTTACTGCGCCCCGTCTTTTTTCAGCACCGCAAACACGGTCCGGATGATACAAAGAATATCCAGATACAGAGAGCAGTTTTTGACGTAGTAGTATTCCAGCTCCAGACGTTCGTGATAATCGATGTTTGATCTCCCGTTGCATCCCCACCAGCCGGTGATCCCCGGCTTGACCTTTTCATAAAGTTTTAAGCCGCCGTGAGCTGCA